>ERZ808054.1181-NODE-1181-length-16441-cov-4.823332_pt1 | contig 16441 bp, 11 predicted proteins | sample MGYA00380201_ERZ808054 | MGnify/ENA primary metagenome ERZ808054 (study PRJEB31490, sample SAMN06133419) | mouse gut metagenome | isolation source: Z5_2 | host: mice | place: China: Chengdu | collected 2015-05 ... | reverse complement strand
ATGATAGTTCCTGTCAGCCTAAAGGACGGATTTATTCGTACTAAATGAAACTGGTTTTGTTTTGTAAACCAATGCCTGGACAAAACAATTAAGCTGACAACAGGCGCTAATCCTGTTGCCAATACTGCGCCAAATATTCCCATATTAAGGGGGAAAATAAATATATAATCTAAAATAATGTTTGAAAAACTTCCAGTCAGCATAGCAATCATAGATAACTTAGGATTTCCGTCATTCCTCACGAAGCAGATCAGAGTGTCATTCGCCATAAATGCCGGGGCAAAAAGTAAAATAACCTGTAAATATGTTTTTGTCATATGAAAAACATTTTTGTCAGCACCTAATAATATTGTAAGTTTTTCAGAAAAGAGAATACCTGTCAGCATAAAAACAACAGCTAATGCAGACATTATTTGTATTGTGTTTGAAAAAGATTTATCTGCATTATTATATTCTTTTAGTCCTCTGTAAATGGAATATTTTGTTGCACCTCCCATTCCAAACATCAGACCGCTTCCATGAACAAAGCTATATATCGGAATGGCTAAATTAAGTGCAGTCAGACCATTTGCGCCCAAGCCATTTGAAACAAAAAAGGTATCAGCAAGTATGTAACATGATAAGCCAATCATGCCGCATATATTTAATGTTACATATTGAAAAAATTCTTTTAGTAGTGTTTTTGCTTTCATACACATCTCCTCAAAAATAAAAAGCGTCAGAACTTTCTATCTTCTATGACCTAACGATAGAAAGTCTGACGCATAATCTCTTTACCCGGTGGCAAAAGAGCAACGTTGTTTCCAGTACGATATTATATATCAAAACAGCTTAAAAGGCAATACCAAAAGTGAAAAATGACATTCAACATTGTCTATAAAATTTATTTGAAAAAATATGAAATTCTCTTGATGAGGTTCCTCCCCATGTAGAGTATTCATTATCAGAAAAAGGAGCTTCTGTTGTTCCAATTATACAAAGTATTTGTAAATGGTCAGGATTTTTTTATAAAGAAGATAAAGAAAATATTAGCGTACATTGTCAGAGATGTGATTACCATGAATGATGATAGGAATTTAAGTATGGGTGAATGTTTATGCAAAAGTTTGTAGCTTGTATATTGATTACATATTTCAGTGGAAGAGAAATAGGTTGTAACTATGGTAAAGCATAGTTTATTCATATCTTTGCCATTTGGAAAATATGATAAAATTAAGTATGAAACATGATGAAAAAGGGCATTTTTTAGTGCTGGATTGGAGGGTATATGACACTACAACAATTAAAATATATGATAATCGTTGCGGAAAGGGGCTCTATTACAGAAGCGGCAAAAGAACTGTATATTTCTCAGCCGAGTCTTTCTGGTGCTATTAAAGAGGTAGAAAAGGAAGCCGGAATCACAGTTTTCAGTCGATGCAGGGCAGGAGTGGCACTGACAAAAGAAGGCATGGAGTTTTTGGGGTATGCAAGGCAGGTGGTTCAGCAGATGGAACTTCTGGAATCAAAATATATTGACAAAAAGCCTGCAAAACAGAGGTTTTGTGTTTCCACACAGCATTATACCTTTACAACAAATGCGTTTGTGGAATTGATACAGCGTTTTGGACAGGAAAGATTTGAGTTTATACTGAATGAAACACAGACACATCAGATTGTAGAAGATGTGCGGAACAGGTTCAGTGACTTGGGGATTCTATATTTTTGCAACAGCAATGAAAATGTACTGAGAAAGTTATTTGATGAATATAATCTTAATTTTTTTGAATTGTTTACCGCAACACCACATATTTTTATTGCAAAAAACCACCCGTTGGCAAAATGCACATCTGTGAAGCTGAATGACTTGAAACCATATCCCCGGCTTAGTTTTGTGCAGGGAACTTATGAATCTTCCAATTATTCGGAGGAGCTTTTCAGCAATGAACCCGCTGAAAGGAGTATTAAGGTCAGTGACCGTGCAGCTATTGTAAATCTAATGATCGGATTGGATGGATATACAATTTCAAGTGGTATTTTCCCTAAATATCTGCAAGGGGATTCTATCGTTTCTATCCCTCTGGAGGAAGATGAGGTGATGCATATTGGGTATATACTGAATAAGGATAAAGAACTATCGGAATTGGGAGAGATTTATGTTGAAGCTTTGAAACAGTACCAGACATAAATAAAAACATAGGCTCACCCTATGTAACAGCATATAAAACAGATATTACCTATTACATGACGTTCCGTGCTAAGATATAGAAACGGAAAGGTGATGGAATTCATTTCCCAGGCAGAAAAATATTCTTATGAGATCGATATATCTGTAGATGAATCTATGATTAATGCAAAATCTCTTCTGGGTATGCTGAGTAAAGGGCTTCGACGCATGATGCGGATGGATATCCATGCGGAGAGGGCTGACGAGCTGCTTGAAAAGATTGGCAGATTCTGCGTTTAGAAAAGACCGTCTATGTGTCGGAGCGCGTCTGTACACGGTATTCTGTCGGGGTGACGCCGGTATATTTTTTAAACTGTCTCATAAAGTGCAGGTTCGTCTCATACCCACAGAAGAGGCTTAGCTGGTAGATGCTCATATCGGTTGTGGCGAGATAAAATTTTGCGAGTTCGATTTTGGCAAGTATGATATCATGCTGGCAGGAGCAGCCAAAAAAGCGCCTGTAAAGGTGCTGGAAGTGCGAACAGCTCAAGCACAGTATACCTGCGAGCTGGTTGACCGACCATTCAGCGGAAGGCGAATTGTGTATCTGCGTGCGGATTCTGGCAAAGTCCCGGTAATATTTTTGGGATGCTGGTGAGACAGTGGGATCACTGACCGTTTTTTTCAGCTCCTCGTCCAATGCACATAGAAAGATGTGCATGAGCCTGTCGAGCGTGTCTTCCCGGTAGATTCCGTCCGCGTGAAATTCGCTGGAGATGATCTTTGCGTAGTCAGACAGCCTGTGGAAATCGCGCGGCTGCAGGATGACACCATATGAAAAGGCAAATGTTTCCATTAAATCCGTATCGGTGTCAAAAAGGTCAAAATGAATCCAGTCGTCGTTGTAGTCAGTGGTGTCGCAGCCGTAGTGGATTGGCGTGCCGGGCGGAAACAGCAGTACAGAGTTTGGTGTAACTGTGCATTTTACATTACTGATATAAACCCATGCCTCCTGTTTAACAAGCAGAAAAAGGTAGTCGCTAAGCCCTGCGGGATGAAAAATATCACAGGGCTTTTTGTGATGGGAATCATGTCCGCAGTTGAATACTTTTATCATTTGGATTCTCCTCCAATCGCCAGGGTTTCCAATAGTATTAATTACATATCGATCAAGAAAAGCAGAAAATGTCAGTTAATTACATTATAGGTCATTGTCGGCTGTGTGTCAAACCGTTATAGTAAAAATGTATCATATAAAATGAATGAAAACGAATGGAGGACAGCATATGACTGACAGGGATCAGGCGTGGATTTCGGACACGATGGACAAAATCAGGGAGAAGATCGGATGGGTGAGCGAGAAAAATAAGGATAAGATTCCGTACACAACCGATGAAAATGGTGATTATGATGACCGGAGTGACATGACAAAAAAATGGAATGCAGATGACGGACTAAACTGGTGGACAAATGGGTTCTGGGGCGGTATTATGTGGCTGCTGTACCAGGACACAAAGGATGAACGTTACACTGCCATCGCGAGAACGTGTGGGAGAAAGCTCGAACAGACTTTTTCGGACTTTTACGGGCTACATCATGATGTGGGTTTTATGTTCATGCCGACTGCCGTGGCAGATTACAGGATCACAGGGAATGAAGAGGCGAAAAAGACTGCACTGCATGCGGCAAATCTTCTGGCGGGGCGTTTTAATCCGCAGGGCAATTTTATCCGTGCATGGAATGATTCACCAGATCAGGATACCAGAGGGTGGGCGATCATTGACTGTATGTTCAATATATCCCTGCTGTACTGGGCGTCGGAGGAGACCGGCGATCCGCGGTATCGTCAGATTGCCATGCGGCACGCGGACAGTGTTATGACGCATTTTATCAGACAGGACGGATCGTCGATTCATATCGGGGAGTTTGATCCCGGGACAGGTGCGTTCGTGAAGAGCCATGGCGGACAGGGTTATGGGGAAGGTTCCGCATGGACGCGCGGACAGGGCTGGGCACTGTACGGATTTGTGAACAGCTATATCAATTCTGGAAAAGCAGAGTATCTTGACACGGCGAAGAGAGTGGCGCATTACTGTATTGCCAATATTCCGGAGAGCGGAATCATTCCTGTTGATTTCAGGCAGCCTGCAGAACCTGCGTGGGAGGATTCCTGTGGCGCCTGCGTGATTGCAGGGGGACTGATCGAACTGGCGGATCATGTACCGGATATTGAAAAACAGATCTATCTGCGCCCGGCCATAAAAATATTGAAGGCGATTACAGAGAAAAGGGCGGACTGGAGCCATGATTGTGATGCAATTGTGCAGAACTGTACAGGGGCGTACCATGACAGCAGGCATCACTTTACGATGGTGTATGCAGATTATTTCTACATTGAGGCAGTCTACAAATTGAACAGGACGGGAATCTTTATGTGGTGATACAGGTTCCGGATTTTTACCTGTTGTGAAATAATTGGAGGAAGTTGGATGCGTATAGGGGTTGATATAGCCGGTATGTCAGTTAAAATAGGTCTGGTGGAAGGACAGGGGATTGTTTCAAGAGAAGTGATCAAAACAGACAGTGATGGACAGACGCCCTACGAATTAATTGAGAAGGTAGCAGATGCAGTGGAAATGCTTTTGCATAAAAATAAGCTCACTGCAGGGGCGTGTGATGGACTCGGTATCGCCTGTTCGGGAACAGTGGACGTGGAAAGTGGTACTGTCACATATTCCAATAATATTGGATGGGAAAATGTCTCGATACTTGACCTGTTGCGACAGAGATTCAATATTCTGATGGCACTTGCAAATGACGCCGATGCAGCGACGCGGGGCGAGGTAATCTGTGGCGCGGCAAAAGGCAAAAACAGTGCAGTACTGCTCACTCTTGGCACCGGTGTGGGCGGTGTTATACTCAATAAAAAAATCTTTTCCGGCTCTCTGTGAGGCGGGTGCGAGCTGGGACATATGGTGATTGAGCGCAATGGAAAACAGTGTACCTGTGGAAGAAAGGGCTGTCTTGAGATGTATGCGTCAGCGACAGCACTGATGAATCAGGCATGTGAACTGACAGAAAAAATCCCAATACATTACTATATAAAATGACGGGGGGAATCCTGTCAGATATTGATGGAAAGACTATTTTTGAGGCGGCGAAAAAAGGAGATGTGTCAGCAAATGAGGTTGTGGACAGGTATCTGGCGGATCTGGGCATCGGCATTGCCAACATTATTAATATTTTCAGGCCAGAGATCATTATTCTTGGCGGAAGAGTTACGGCACAAAAGAAGTATCTGACAGATCGGCTGCAAAAACATGTGGACAAAATGTGTTTTGGTGGGGTACATGGTGAAATATATGCCCGCCTTGCAAGAGAGTATGATGTGGCAGGGTATCGCAATCTTGCCTTGAATGTATATGACCAGCACCAGATCAAAGACGGCTATCCACATGCAGCAGCAAATGTGGAGACGCGAGGGGAGACGGTATTTGCCGCTCAGAATGCAATTGACGGTGTGGTGGTCAACTGTCATGGAGAGTGGCCGTACCAGTCGTGGGGGATTGACCGGAAGGAAGATGCAAAAATTAAAATTGAGTTTGGAAGGTTGGTTGAAATTGACAGGATTGTTTTATATACGAGAGCGGATTTCCCGCATGATAACTGGTGGAAGTCTGTGAACTTTACTTTCTCGGATGAAAGTGAACTCGAGATGGAGCTGGAAAAGAGCGCACTGCCGCACGAAATAGAATTTCCGGCGAAACGCGTAAGCTGGCTGGAGATGAATCATATGGTAAAATCGGAAGAACTGTCGCCGTTTCCGGCACTGACGCAGATCGAGGTTTCCGGCAGGGAAATAAAGCAGTGAACAGAACAGAAGAGAGTGAGACAGAGAATGCAGTGTTGTGCAGAGTGATATGTAGAGAGGTTGTCTGGAATGAACGGCGGGGACAGGGCGGCGTCAGGGAGACGTAGCGGAGATTTCGTCTGCTTACGGCAGGTTCACAATGGCGCCGACCGCCTTTGAGAAAGGAAAGACTTACGGGCATTATGGCTTGAAGGAGGCAGTCCGGTGGTTTGCGGCACGGGATATGGTAAAGTGGACGCAAGGGCAGCTGGAGAAGAGATGGCAGGAGGTTCTGGAGCGTGTTGATATACGAAGGCTGCCCTCCGACAAAGACAGATATTCGGTACTGTTACTGTCCGATAGGAAACATGGGGAACTGACACAGTTCTTTTTTTCATACTGTTATAAATGAAAATTGTGGCAGATTGATTGCAAGAGTAAGATAAAGGAAGGCAGCATACTTGCTATAATCTGCATAGGTTATTTTTGAGTGATACCTAAGGAGTTGTTGATTACGAAAGGAGACAGAGAATGAGGGAAGAGTGTGTGATCAATATCAGAGATACATGGATTCAGGAGGTGGAGGGACACCAGTTTCGATATCCCGTGCCGGAAGGGGCAAAAGATTTTTATTTTCAGGGATTTTGCAGATGTAATGACAGCAGTATGGACTTTATGGGCTGGTATGGACTGGTGCTGATGGTACAGAGCGGCCGTGCGGTGCAGATGGACTGTACGGTGACAGCGACTTTGTGTGAGGGGGAACCGCTCAGCATTACTTTGGCGCTTTTGCTGGAGGAGGGCAGGAATACGGTCGTGGTTCCCTTTGCAGATTTCCCGGTGGAGACTGCGGCGGAGGACAGATGGCAGTTCGTGAACGGTATTGAGGTTTCGTTTGGTGAGACGGTCAGCCTTACAGGACTGTATGCTGTTCGCGCAAAAGGGATTTTCGCGGAAGTGCCGGTGAAGGGAAAGTCGCAGGAATCCGGGGAGAGTGTGCTGTATGAAGGAATCATATACAATTGTACGGACAAGGACATGGTCATAGAGCTGCAGCAGGTCTTTGAGGGCTGGGAGTCCATGCTGGCAGAGTTGAATGTCATGAGGCTAGGCACGGGTCAAAAAGCAGATTTGGAAAGCCGGCGGGCAGGGAAAGCAGAGCCTTATGGTGTGATGAAATTCACAGTGCGTTTGACGGTTCACGACAGCATGGTTCCGGGGGGACATGAGAATACACAGATCCGCGTCACTGGGAGAAACGGATATGGGACTTTTTCTCAGGAACTTGTGCTGAAAACGATGCGTGCGCTGCCGCACCCTTATATTTATCATGACAGGACGGGCTGGCAGAAGGTGATGGATAAAATAAGGGAATATCCAGTCTATGAAAAAACGTATCAGGAGTATATTGCTGCGGCGGAACAGTGGGAGGTGCATGCTGCTGCTGAAGGACGTGATTACTGTTACGAGACGCGTGAGGAGACAAATGTCATGGCGGCGGCGTATGCCTATGCTCTTACGGGGGATGAGAAGTATGCCCGAAAACTTGCTGCGTTTTTCCGGTATTTCACGGATGAGAAGACAGGGTATCCGGCGCGGTTAAAGGGGTGCAGCCAGAACTATGTGCAGGAGGGGCATTTCTTTCAGCATCTGGCGATTCCATATGATATAATCTATGATTCCGAGTGTCTTTCACAGGCGGACCGGGATGCGGTGGAAAAGACGTTTCGTATCTATATGGAACAGCTTGACAAACATATCCGCAGCGGTAAGATTTCGAACTGGCTTATCTCAGAGATTATGGGGGCTCTGTATTGTGCGCTTGCCATACAGGATATGGACAGGGCACTGCGCTTTCTGTTTGGGAACGGCGGTTTAATTCAGCAGTTTTGTCACGGTGTATTCAATGATGGCTGGTGGCATGAATGTTCGGTGGGATATAATACATGGGTTTCTTCTATGATGATGCATGCTGCACATGCCATGCTGCCGTTTGGATATAATCTGGTACACACGCATTTTCAGATTCCTTATAATAAGGAAGTGAATGCTGTCTATGCAGGCAATGCGCCGAAAATTCTGTCAGGCATGTACAATCAGAAGTGGGGCGGAAATACCAAAAATTATGTCTGTATCAAGGATATGTTTGATGCAGTTCCAGCATTTCTCGACTACAGGGGCGTGCTGTTTGGCATTGCGGACTCGGATGAGAAGAAACTTTCAGGGGTGCATTTTGGTTCCACATATGATCTGGCGTACACTTATTATCAGGACCCACATTATATACCGGTCATCATGCAGAGCAGGCCGGATCCGATTTTTGGGAACCCGGAGCTGTTGGAGACTGTACAGAGGCTGTCGGACGCAGATGGCAGTGAACAATACTCCCACAATGCATATTCGGACAATATTGGCATCGCGATGCTGCGGAGCCGGAAGGAGGGCAGGCAGCCGCGGGAACAGATACAGGCGGTGCTGCGGTATGGTTCCCATGGCGGCGCACACGGTCATTTTGATGTGACAGACCTGTTGTCTGTCATGCGGTATGGCAGAAGTTTTTATAATCCGGAGAACTGCTGGTGGGGGTATGCACATTTCATGTACAAATTCTATGTGCAGTGTTCGCTCACCAAAAATATGGTTGTGGTGGACGATAAGATGCAGATTCCGGCGGATTCCAGACGGATCCTGTTCTGTGGGCAGAATCCGGGCATTCGTACAGGAGAGGATACAGGCAGTGGGGAACACCTGCAGGCGGCAGGTGTTGAAATACGTACCCGGTGGGCATATCCTCCATACGGTGGTATGGTTTATTATCAGGATGGGCAGACCAACACAAAGGAGGAACTGCGCAGGCGCTGTCAGATGAATCACTGCTATCTGCCGATTGTCACAGGAGAGGAAAGCCCGGTTTATGGGGAGATGAGCGGTTATACGGAAGAGATTTTACAGAGGCGTGTGATGGCCGTGACAGAGGACTATATTGTGCTGTTTGACTATCTGCAGGGCAGCAGTGAGCACATATTTGACAGTCTGATGCAGATCAAAGGATTTCAGGGAATCATGGGAGATTCTGTCATATATGAAAAGCATACAGAGCAGCTGGATGCCAATCCGGTGTCGGATGCGCAGTTTATCACGGATTGTGACTGGTATCGCGCAGAGGGCGTGACGAAGGCGCATTTTGAGATGCTTTTTACAGAGGAGGATACAGGAGAGCAGCAGCGCTGTGACCGCTCGAATTATAATGAACCAGGTTTGTTAAAGATGGATGTGTACACTGCATGGCCGCCGCAGACAGAGCAGATTGTAGGGAGAGTTGCGATCTATGACGGATGGGCCGCAGATGGCACTGGATATACTATACCGTTGTGGTACCGTGTGGAGGGGGACGGCAGTGTACTTGCGCAGGGTGCGTTTGACGGCTGGATACTCGGGCGTGGTGTGGTTGATGCTGACCTGACAGGCGTGCGGGAGCTTTCACTAGTGTTGAAACAGGATGATATCAGCAGCGAAAACAGGGATTTTGTCCGTACGCCGCAGGGGTGCTTCTGGGGCGAGGCTGTAGTGATGCTGAAGGACGGAACAAGCATCGATATCGGTGCGTGGCTCCGGGAAAATGCTGGGAGTGTGAAAAGTACAGATAGTACGAAAAATGCAGATATCATCAATAATGTGATTCGCATAACGTTCGAGAATATTGACAGGGGCTGTGGCATTGGCAGGGATTACCGGGATGGCCGTGTGGCAATCGTGGGAACACAGTATGATAATGCGATTCCGGCCAGCACCATTGACCATGGTAGGGAGGGCGTGATCCGTATTTCACTCGCAGGGATTCCAGCAGAACGTCTGAAAGGCGCGAGACTTCGGGCATGTGTCGGGGTGGATGCCTTCGCGGGGGATGAATCCCAGAAGAGGAAGACATACGTGGTCAGGACAAAAGGCATAAAAGCAAGATTTGTCACGGTGGTTGAACCGTATGAGGGCAGTGCGGCGGTGAGCGGAGTTATTGCGGTTGATGAGAATCAGGTGAAAGTGGTCTTAAAGGATGGCTGCGTGCAGACAGTCGGCATTTCCGGTATGGAGCAGGCGGATGGCAGCATGGTTCACATTTGCATGCACAGGTCCGGGCAGGAGGAGTAAGTCACAAAGCAGCGTACGGATCGCGTGGCGAGGCTGCACACTTCGAAATGTAATCATATAGACAATCGGTAAATATCGGGATTTTTATTGAAGGAAAAATAAGACATAATAAAAGCGATCAATAAAATACTCGTGCCGCGGCTGCAGGGCGCGGGAAGAAATGGAGGTTTTTATGGGTGCTGTAAAACAAAAGAGTAAAAAGCGAAAGGATGCAGGACTGATTGCGGGGATCAAATATGACATCAAACACAATCCGTATCTATGCCTGCTGTGTGTGCCGACCATCATATGGTTTATTATTTTCGCATATGCGCCGCTGGTTTATCTGCTAGTTGCGTTCAAGAAATATTCTGCCACGGCGGGACTGTGGGGAAGCGAGTGGGTAGGGTTCAAGAACTTTAAGGCATTTTTCGGTTCAAACAGTTTCTACAATGTCACGTTCAACACGATCTTTCTGAATGCGCTGTTTATCATTGCGACCATGTTCTTTTCGATCCTGATCGCGATCGCGCTCTCAGAAATCAGTGGGAAATATTTTAAGAAGACCACGCAGTCCATTGTGATCCTGCCGCATTTTATTTCGTGGACGGTCATTGCAATGCTTTGCGAGGCGCTGTTAAAGACAAACAACGGATTTGTCAACAACATTCTTGTGGCACTTGGATTTGAGCGCATCAATTTTTACCAGAATGCGGACGTGTGGCCGGCGCTGCTGACGATTCTGCGCATCTGGCAGGGAGCGGGCTACGGCTCGATCGTCTATCTGGCGGCCATCACCGGATTTGACCAGGAAATGTATGAGGCGGCTCGTGTGGACGGAGCCACCAGGGGACAGTGTATCCGTTATCTGACACTGCCGCTCTTAAAAACGACGGCAATTATGCTCTTTATCATGAATATTGGTAAGATTTTCAACGGTGATTTCGGTATGATCTACAACCTTGTCGGAACGAACTCCATGCTGTACCGCACGACGGATGTCATCGATACTTATGTGTACAGAATGCTTGTGGAGTCCACCAATGTGGGACAGTCCTCTGCAGTGAGTTTGTGGCAGTCCATCATGGGCTTTATCACAGTAATGTTTGCAAACTGGGTGACGAAAAAGGCGGACCCGGATTCGGCAATGTTTTAATGGAACATGCGGATTATAAGGAGGGATTTTATCATGGCAAAATCAAGTGCAGACTTAGCCTTTGAGGCGAAGAGCAAAATCAAGCAATCCACTGGGGATAAGGCGCTGAATGTGTTTTTCGTGGTGTTTATCCTGGTGTTTGCAGTCGTGTGCATCACACCGTTTTTACTGGTGATCTCGGCGTCCCTCAGCGATGAGACGATGTTGAATAAGCTGGGGTATTCCATTTTTCCAAGACAGTTTTCGCTCGACGCGTACAAGCTGGTTGCAACGGCGGGCGATATTCCGCAGGCGTATGTCATCACGATTTTTACGACGATTGTGGGTACTTTTCTGTCGATGTTTCTGACCTGTACGGTCTCCTATGCGATGTCGGTCAAGAATTTCCGATCGCGGACGGCGCTGGCGCTGTTTATCTATTTCACGATGCTTTTCAACGGAGGGTTGGTGTCAAACTATCTGTTGATCAAGAAGTTTCTGCACATTGACAACAATATCCTCGTGCTGCTGCTCCCAAGCCTGTGCAACGCGTGGAATATCCTGCTGATGCGCAACTTCTTCAACGGGTTGCCGGACTCGCTCGCGGAGTCGGCAAAGATTGACGGCGCGAACGATATGTTTATCCTGTGGAAGATTATTCTGCCAATCTCGAAACCTGGCCTTGCGACAATTGGTCTGTTTTATGCGCTGAGCTACTGGAATGAATGGTATAAGTGTCTGCTCTACATTGACACCTCACACTCCAAGCTCTACACGCTGCAGTACCTGATTCAGCGGATTCTCCGCCAGGTGAATTATGCGGCAAACCTGCCAAGCGAAGCGGCGGCGCTGCAGGGACAGCTTCCTACATACTCGTTTAGAATGGCCACGATCGTGGTGACAATCGGGCCGATCATACTGCTCTATCCATTTTTGCAGAAGTATTTTGTACAGGGGTTAACAGTTGGATCTGTAAAAGGGTGATATATCATAAAAAAGCTTCGGGAGTTTTCATATTCCCGAAGCTTTTTCCACCTTTATTTGTTCTGAGTCCGATACTGGTTGGGCGTCATACCGGTGTGCTTTTTGAAGAAGGTAAAAAAGTAATTCTTGGTTGCAAATCCCAGCCTGTCGCTGATTTCCTGAATGGGCGTATCGGTCTTTGCGAGCAGATCATAGATGATCTCCAGTTTGCAGCCTGTGATGTAGGTTGACAGGGATTCTCCGGTGTTTTCCTTGTAAACATTGCGGAGATAATTGACGGACAGCCCGACCTGTTCTGCGATCATGATGACGGACAGGTTGGCATTATAGATATTTTCTGACACAAAGCCCTGTACCTGGCTGATGAGCGTACCTTTTGTATGGTTGTGCAGTTTGATCTCCAGGAGCGCATGGATGTCATTGTGACAGCGGCCTTGGAACTGTTCCTTGTATTCGGATAGGAGCTTTGGCTGGCTGTTCAGATCATTTTCCGTGTACAGCGTGCCAAGGTCATTGGTGTGTTCAAACCGCTGCAGCGCGTCGTCAAGGTGTGATAGACAGCGGTGAATCTGGTCATACTTATAGGTACCAATAGCGTCAAAAAAGTGATCCAGAGCCGCGTCTAGTGCGGTGGCGTCCGTATTTTTGACAGCGTTGGTGATCGCATTGTCTATCGCGAAGGGATATGTCTGTTTGTCAAACGGGGGTATCTGCATTTCATCATAAAATACAATGCTGTCTCTTGCGTGGAGCATTCCCGTGTCGAGTGCCGTCCTTGCTGTTTCGTAGGAAATCGAGATGACGTCCAGCGCGTCGGTAATACTGCCAAATCCCACTGCAACCTGAAACTGTCCGCGTTGGTAGAACAATTCCTGCATCTGCCGGGCGGCTGCAAGGAACCGCTCCCTGCACGTGGTATCAAATTCTGCGAAGTTGGCGAGAAACAGGACACGAGGGGTTATGGTTTCAATGCTGCGGATTTCAGCAATTCCGCCCATAAGTTCCAAAGTGACATTCTCAATCAAAAATTTGATTAACGAGATATCATTTTCCTGCTCCGGGTCGGATGGCAGATCCACATTGACTACAAAGACCATGTAGTTCTCATATTCAAAGGAATTGTCAAGCGCCAGAAAATCCTCACTCTTTGGCTGGATGGCAGCGGAGGACTGTTCCAGCAGAAGGCGCAGAAGCTTCTGTTCCTTCTGATGTTCGAAGGTGTGGCGGACCTGTTTTAAGGCCGTATATTGTTCAATCAGGTTTTGGAACACAGTTTCGATCAGCTCAAAATCATTCCGGGTATTGCCGTCATTTTCGTCGGGCAGCAGTTCCTTGATGTGCATAGTATGTTTCAAATGCCGGACGGGTCTGTAGAGCACCATGCTGGCTGCCAGGGACAGCATGGAAGTCACCAGGATATAGACAATGCTGTAGCGGAAGGTCAGACCAAACAGGTAGCTCTTGGAGTACGCCCTGTGGGGGGAAATAACAGAGATGTAGGTAATTCCCATCGGCGCGCTTCTTTGGTACATGATTGTCTGTGCGCCCACATCGGACTGCCATGTGAAGCTTCCGGTGTCAGCCTGCTGCTGCAGGATTTCCAGATACAGGGGATTGTCGGAAAAGTCCTGCATGAAATAGTCGTCCTGGGAGGCTGCCATGACAAAATGGTTATTGTTGACAATGATTAAATTCATGTTCTCGCTGTTTCGTGCCAGGTTGATCTGCGAGGCATAGGTATCATAATCAAGGTTGATGACAAGGGCGCCCCGGCGGTTTGTGTAGAAGATCAGTGAGAGTACCCGCTGGGGCTGCGTGTGATTTCCGCTAAAATAGCTTTCGCGGGGCTGGAAGAATACAGGCCGTCTGCTGGGCACCAGCGTGCTGATGTATTCTAGCAAGTCTTTGTCATAGTACTTATCCAGCGACATTCTGCGGGTCTTGGTCAGCACGGTTCCCGTGGAGAAGTTGATGAAATCCAGCGAGATAATCATGCTGCTGCTGTTCTGGATCCGGTCATAGATTTCCCGTGATGTGATGGAAGTTTGCAGGTCGAAGGTGTCGTCGTAGAGGAGCTTATAGGTTGCCGCGTCATCCAACATCTGGTATGCGTAATTGGAGATATCGTGCAGGGAGGAGTTGTTGAAAGACATCGCCTGCTCAATATTCTGCCAGCCAAAATTGAGAATGGTTCTGTTGTTTTCCTGTTGGATCTTGGACAGGAGCAGGATGGAAAAAATCAGGAAAGTAAAACAGGAGACGACGATATAGGACAGCAGAACCTGACGGAAGTAGGTCTTTTTATGAAATTCCTGCGAGATATAACGGACTATGTTTTTTAATGTTTTCATTCTCAATGCACTCCTCTGTTACTTTACAATATCTTTACTAATATAGCATATTTATAGGGTTATTAGCAATTTAAAAGTTAAAAATCCGACAGGGTGTTAAAAATCATACTGTGGACGGCTGTGGTTTAAATCATTAAGATTTCCAATAGTGTTATTTAATGGAATTGAATCGCCGGGGAAAACTTGATATCGTATGGTTATGAGGTGAATAGATATGTGTCCGGACAGATTGATTCACAGATATGGCTGCGGCTATCTCATATTAAAAGAATAAACAAATCAGAACAAATATTTACAATAGCAAAGTTTTTAAACGAAGAAGTTTTTGTTGAGTCTATTGAATATTGAAATAAGATGTATTCGTTCTGAAAATAAAAGTAAAAAGGAGGACATATCATTTATGAAGAAGAATAAGCGTATATGGACAGGCATGCTTGCGACAGTGATGGCGTCATCCATGATGCTGGCCGGCTGTGGAGGAGACAGCGCTGCAGATGCAGACAGTACAGCTGCAGGTACATTAGAAGCTTCGGGACAGACTAGTCAGGATCCGGCGTCTGATACAAATACTTCGGGTTCAGATACTTCCAGTACAGATACTTCTGGAACGGGTGAGCAGACAACAATCAAGATTATGCATAAGGGGCCAAAGCCGGAAGGATGGGATGCTGTCTATGAGGAATATCTGAACAGGACAAAGGATACCATCAATGTGGCATTGGATGTCAACTGGATAGAGCATGCGGATTACAAGGAAAAATTGAATCTGGAGATCACGTCCGGCGGCGACTGGGATCTGGTGTTTGACGCGGGCTGGATCCAATTGAAGAATCTTGCGCCGGAAGGATATTATGCAGATTTGTCAGGATACTTTAATAACCCGGAATATCCGGGACTTCAGAAAAGCTTCACGGAAGAGGTGATGGAGGCGAATACATGGTTTGGTTCCATGTGTTATATCCCGCTGTTTGAAACTTATGGCAACGGAATTCCCTGCGTATGGTACAGAAAAGACTGGGCAAACGACTGGGGCATTGGTACAAACGGGCAGATCAACAGCTATGAAGAGTTGGAGGCATACTGGGGTGCAGCGGTTGACAACGGATTGATCGGCTATGGCGCAAGTCAGGCGAGAGGATTCTTCCAGTTGAAGAGTCTGCGCGGCGAATCCTACGAGGGTGCAGCGCAGGCAGGTATACAGAGCGTTTCCGCAGGAGGACTGACGTTCTGGATCTACAGCAAGGATGGAAAGCTTGTGGACATTGCTGTGGAGGGAAGCGGGGATGAGAATTTCGCTAACTTCCCGGAGGGATGGAATTATGATTTTGCGGCAAAGCGGTACGAGGATTTTGCGAGATGGCAGAAGGCAGGATATATTGATCCGGATTCTTTAAGCTGTACAGATTATGATGTCGGGTTTGAGTCTGGCTTGTCGGCATCTGTCATCGGTACACTGGATGACTATGTAAAATACTCTGCATTTGAGAACACATGGGGCAATGACGACAGTCTGGGCTTTTTCGTATATGTAGACAGTGTGCGCAATATGGAGCCTGCGGCAATTCCGACAAACCGTGCGGGCAACAATGGATGGTGTGTGCCGGCAACTTCCAAAAATATCGATGCGACGATGAAGTTCCTCGACTGGATGTTCTCATCCCAGGAAAATCATGACCTGATTCAGCTTGGTCTGGAAGGGGTTGATTTCAAGTATGGCGATACAGAGGGAACATATGAGGCAATCACTTCGTACAGCAGCGATCTGGGCGGATACAGTTTTTCATGGAATCCAAACTATGCACTGATCAATCAGCAGTATACAGACGAAGCGCTTACGTACAGGCAGTACG
>ERZ808054.1179-NODE-1179-length-16458-cov-4.715646_pt1 | contig 16458 bp, 18 predicted proteins | sample MGYA00380201_ERZ808054 | MGnify/ENA primary metagenome ERZ808054 (study PRJEB31490, sample SAMN06133419) | mouse gut metagenome | isolation source: Z5_2 | host: mice | place: China: Chengdu | collected 2015-05 ... | reverse complement strand
GGAGCATATTCATTTTCGGATGAGCCGTTGTTTCCATGGAAGGCAGGAGCGGATGCTTCGTAGGCATTGCTGGCAGGAATTGACAGGGCAGCATCCTGTTCCTTGGATGAAGCAATCTGCCGGGCAGCCGGATCAGCGGTTTCGATGGCAGACTTTTGTTCCAAATTCATAAAGGCATCAAAGGGCATAGTATAAACCGGGATATCAATGGTGAAAAAGGAAGAAAAAAACAAATATGCCGGAAGGATGCCCCAGAGGGAATACTGCAATTTCCGTGTTATTTTGCCCATAGCCAGCTTGCGGAGCAGGAGTATTCCTGCGACGATCACTCCTGACCCGATTACAGAATAAACCACGGAAGTAAATCCGGATTCCATAAATGGATTAAGCATAGACGGTGATCCCCTTTCTGATTATTTTTTCAGCAGCTTTACCAATTCATCAATTTCCTCGTCGGAAAGCTTTTCTTCTTTTACCATGGTATTGATCATAAGCCCCAGATTCCCGGAAAAGACCTTGCCCAGAAAGGAATCTATTTCCTGCAGTTGGGCATCAGTCCGGCTGATGCAGGCGTAATAGCGCTTTGCCCGTTCTCCTTCGCCTTCCTTGTGGCGGACTGCTCCCTTTGCTTCCAGACGCTTTAAATAAGTGATCACGGTGTGCTTGGACCAGCCGGTATCTGCCTCCAAAGCCTTGGTGAGTCTGGTTATGGTCTGGGGCTCGTGTTCCCAGATAAGATCCATGATCTTCCATTCGTAGTTTGACAGTTGAATCATAATTTATCCTTTCTCAATTAGGTTGACGTTTGTATACCAATTATATAACATGGAAGGTGTACAATTGTCAACCTATTTTGTAAAAAATTTGCTCATTTGGCATTTCAGGAGTTCCATGTGGCAACATAAGTAAGGCGATATTGCCAGAGATAAGCGGATGTGCTATTTTGGAATAACATGATGGAAGGGAGATCTTAGCTTGAAAATAGAGATCAATGTAAATGCGGAATATAAGGACACGGAAATCAGGATTTCCTGCGCCCGGCTGACTCCTGATATTGAAAAAATACTGGCAACGCTGCGGATGCTGAACAGGCAGCTTACGGTGGAGAAGGAAGGGGAAACTTATCTGCTGGATGTATCTGAAGTGATCTACGCGGAGTCCGTAGACCGGAAAACTTTTGTTTATACCGGCAAAGAAGTATATGAATCAGATTTCAGACTCTATGAGCTGGAACAGCAGTTGGAGGAATGCGGATTTTTCAGGGCGAATAAAGCCTGTGTGGTGCAGCTTAAATGCATCCGGTCATTGAAGATGGATCTGAACCGGAAAATCCGGGCGACATTGGAAAACGGAGAACAGATCATGATTTCCAGACAGTATGCAGAAGAATTAAAAAAGAAATTGGGGGTGAAATAAATGGAGGAAAAGAAAACGGTCTTTGGCTATCTCGCCAGTATTTTTATAATATTTGGAGTTACGATGGTGATCTTAACGGCGCTTACCATGCTGTGCGGGGAGGAGGCAAAGGAGGTATCCACGATTTTTGCGCTGGGCAGTGCGGGAATCCGGGTGACAACGATACTGGAATTTTTCCTCACCTCCGTTTTGACGGCAACGATCAATATGCTGTTTTTTTCAGATGGGCTGATCAGAAGGGTGCCTATATGGTGCAGGACGGTGGGAATGCTGCTTACGGAAGTGATCATGATCGTAATTTTTGTGGCGGTATTCGGATGGTTCCCGCTGGATATGTGGCAGCCCTGGGTAATGTTTGCTTTGTGCTTTTCTTTCTGCTTCGGGGTCAGTGTGGCGTTTACCTGCCTAAAAGAAAAAATGGAAAACAGGAAAATGGAGGCGGCGTTAGCCCGGATGAAACAGGAGGAAAATGAAAAATGAGGACGGCAATTGAATTATCAGATATTCGCCACCAGTTTGGACAAAATGAAGTTTTAAAGGGGATTAACCTGAAAATTTATTCAGGGGAGATCTTTGGTCTGCTTGGTCCGTCCGGGGCAGGAAAGACTACGTTGATCAAAATTATGACAGGACGGCTGCTGCCTGTTGGCGGTGAGGTGCTTTATGCGCAGGAACGCACAGATCAGATTGGGATGATGATGGATGATTTTGGACTGTATGAGAGACTGTCACCAGTGGATAATCTTGCGGTGTTTGCAGATCTGTACGGTGTCGGCCGGGGAAAGGTAGAGGAAATTTTAAAAAATATTAATTTGTGGGATGCAAGAAAACGTCCGGTGGCAGAGCTGTCCAAGGGAATGAGGACACGGCTTTCTCTTGCAAGGGCAATTCTGGCAGAGCCGGTGCTGATCTTTTTGGATGAGCCGACTACAGGGCTCGACCCGGCAACAGCAATGGAAATCCATAACCTGATCAGAAAGGAAAAGGAACGGGGAGCAACGATTTTCCTTACTACCCACAATATGGAGGAGGCGGCAAAGCTATGTGACCATGTGGCGTTATTGAATGAGGGAAAGATTGTAGAGTATGGAGAGCCTGAGGAAATCTGCAGAAGATATAATCATCACCATAAGATCAAAATCCGTTTTTATAGTGGGGAATGTGAGGAGATTGGCAGCAGTATTTCCGAGGCAGATAAAATTGCGGACTATTTCAGGCGCGGGATAATTGAAACCATCCATTCCACAGAGCCTGACTTGGAAACGGTGTTTATGGAGCTGACCGGAAGGGGATTACGTTAAGGAACTGTCAAAAACAGCTGACGGAAAGGATATGGTTATTTTATGAGATGGATCAATATTAAGGCAGTGTTCCGAAAACAAATGAAGGAAACTTTGAAAAATAAAGAGGTGCTGGTGCAGTTTATGATGTTCCCGCTGATTGCGGTCGTCATGGAAAATTTAGTCCATGTGGAAGGGCTGCCGGAGCACTATTTCGTAAATTTATTTTCCGCTATGTATGTGGGCATGGCACCGCTGATCGCCATGGAAGCGATTCTTGCGGAGGAAAAGGAAAAGGGCACACTGCGGGCGTTGCTGATGGCAAATGTAAAGTCTGTGGAATACCTGACAGGGGTAGGGAGCTATGTCTGGACCGCCTGCATGTCCGGCACCTGTATTTTTATGATAACGGCGGGATATAAGGGAAAAACGGCGATGCTTTTCCTCGTGATCATGGGAATCGGCATCTTTATCTCACTGGTCCTTGGCGCAGCGATCGGCGCATTGTGCAGAAACCAGATGGCAGCTACGGCGGTCAGCGTGCCGGCGATGCTGGTGCTTTCCTTTTTGCCTATGCTTTCTGCATTTAACGAGACTGTGGAAAAGGCGGCAAAATTTATTTATACGCAGCAGATTAGGCTTATGGTGGATCAGGTATCAAAAAATGGGATAAATTTCCAAAATGGCATTATTATTTTGGCAAATATGGCGTTTGTGATGATTTTCTTTGTCTATGCATATCGAAAAGCAGCAATTGATTAAAAATATATTTGTTTTGTAACTAAAGTTACGGAATTATTTTTTGCAGGAAGCTAAAATAGGATTAAATCAAAAACAAACATTCATTGCTTGCAAGATACAGGGAAAAGAAAGGAGAATTCAATTATGACAAACACAGCACAGGTTGATAACTTAGTAAATCTTTTGGACGGATATGCAACAAAGGGTGGACATCATTTAAATGTTAACGTTTTAAACAGAGATATGCTTCTGGATGCCCAGAAGAACCCGGAGAAATATCCCCAGCTTACAATCCGCGTATCCGGATACGCAGTAAACTTCATTAAGCTTACACCGGAACAGCAGGCGGATGTAATTTCCAGAACCTTCCATGAGGCTATGTAATGTAAGCCCGGATCGTGAGGTTTGGTAAATAGTGTATGAATTTTAGAAAACGGTATGGCTATGGGCTGTACCGTTTTTTGTATACATTTTACTAATTAAGAATATAGATTGACAACAGGAAGCAGATTGACTATAATGTACTTGTTCAATAAGTACAATTGAAAGGCAAAACGATAAATAATGGAAATTATCATCAGCAACAATGCCAACAAGCCGATCTATGAACAGATCACATCTCAGATTAAAGCCATGATCATGAGCGGAGAACTGCAGGCGGGGGATGCAATCCCGTCTATGCGGGCTTTGGCGAAATCTATCCATGTAAGTGTTATTACAGTGCAAAAGGCTTACGAAGATTTACAGAGGGACGGGTTTATTGAGACAACAGTTGGGCGTGGGAGTTTTGTGGCGGCACAGGACAAGGAATTCTATCAGGAAGAGCAGCAGCGCATTGCGGAGGAACATTTGCAGGCAGCCGCCGAGATTGGGCGGCTGAACAATATTTCACTTGAAAAATTGACGGAGCTGCTTGCTTTATTTTATCAGGAGGGTTAGGATGGAAAACATTTTAGAATTGCAACAGGTTTCCAAGGCGTTTCCCAAATCGGATTTTAAGCTGGATGGGATGACGTTTTCATTGCCCTATGGGGCAATCCTGGGTCTGGTGGGGGAAAATGGAGCAGGAAAAACGACAGCCATTGGCTGTATCTTAAATACCGTGATCAGGGACAGTGGAACGGTGAAATTATTTGGCAGGGAAATGCAGGATGCAGATACGGATATGCGGGAGAAAATCGGTGTCGTCTATGACGGAGATAATTTTCCTGCCTATTGGACGGCAAAGCAGTTGGCCCAGATTATGGCGGGGATTTATACCAGATGGGACCATGCCCTGTTTCAAAAATATTTGACGGATTTCGGTCTGCCTGCTGACCGGAAGATCAAGCATTATTCCCGGGGTATGACTATGAAACTGGCTATTGCGGCGGCTCTGGCGCATCATCCGCAGTTATTGATCCTGGATGAGGCGACCAGCGGGCTTGATCCTGTTATGCGGGATGAGATGCTGGATGTGTTTCTTGAGTTCGTGCAGGAAGAAGACCATTCGATCCTGTTATCTTCCCACATCACCAGCGATCTGGAAAAGATTGCGGATTATATTATTTTTATCCATCAGGGGAAGCTGATCATGACTGCATCAAAAAATGACCTGGCATATCATTATGCAGTGATGCGCTGCAGGGAAAGCCAGTTTCAGGAACTAGACCCGGCGGATATCCTTGCTTACCGGAAGCGGGATTTTCAGATCGATGTGCTGGTGCGGGATGGGAAGGAAGCAGAGCGGAAATATAAGGATGCTGTTGTAGACCATGTTTCAGTGGATGAGATCATGTTGCTATTGGTGAAAGGGGAGCGGGTATGAAAGGGCTTTTGAAAAATAACTTTTATGCGGCATACGCAAATGCCAGGGTATTTTGTATTTTTATGGTCTTGCTTGGCATATTCGTGGCTGCAGTCATCAGTCAGCCGCTGGTGATCGGCTATGTGCTGACAGGCATAATCGGATTTTCTGTCAATGCGGCTGCGGTAGCCAAAAATGAGTTTGTATCAAAATGGGGGAAATATAAGCTGACCATGCCGGTAAGGCGGGCAGATATCGTAAAAAGCCTGTTTTTGAATGAGGCGGTCTGGCTGGTGATCGGAATACTTTTTGCAGGGACCGGAACCGGGCTGTCGTGGCTTTTACATGGATGCCTTTTTGACCAGCCAATCGATATCCTGACCATGTTTGCACTGGGAATCAGCATGAGCTTTTTCATGGGAGCAGCGTTTTTTCCGCTGTTTTACTTGGGCGGTGAAGAAAAAAGCGAGGTGTTTCTGGTGATTTCTATACTATGTGCATTTGGAATAGATCTTGTGATCATCAATATTGTAAATGGTGTACTGGAGCCGGGAATCATCAATATTTTAATTGGTGCAGCGGTTTTGGTCGGATGCTCGTTATTGGCTTTTGGCATATCCTGTTTGCTGAGTGTGGAGATTTTTAAGAGGAAGGAATATTAAAATGTGCCTTTTTGTGCGAAAAATATGTTTTTAAAAGTGCCTTTTTGTGTAAATATAGTGTTGAATAAAAGTGCCCTTATGGGTTATAATGATGATAAAAAGGAGAAAAGGCGGCTTTTATGAGGCGGAAAATATATGACTATTTGTTAGAATGGAAAGAGAAGGATAACGGAAGCTGTGCACTTTTACTGGATGGAGCAAGGCGTGTAGGTAAAAGCTATATTGCAGAGCAATTTGGCAGGAATGAATATAAGAGTTATCTGCTAATTGATTTTGCACATTTGCCGAGTGAGGTGCGGGCCGTTTTTGAAAATGATATCAATGATTTCGATATGTTTTTCAATAAATTGTCAGCATATTACCGGATAAAGCTACACAGGAGAGAATCCCTGATCATCTTTGATGAGGTTCAGAGATTTCCGGCAGCAAGAGAATTAATTAAATATTTAGTTGCAGATGGGCGTTATGATTACATGGAGACAGGCTCCCTGATTTCTCTGAGGATGAACGTGGAAGATATTGTGATCCCTTCAGAAGAGGAGCATATAGAAATGTTTCCGATGGATTTTGAGGAATTTTTGTGGGCGATGGGGGATGAGACAACAGTTCCTTATTTGCGGGATTGTTTTGATAAATTACAGCCGCTTGGTCAAGCCATGCATCGAAGGGTGATGAATGATTTTCGTCAATATATGCTTGTGGGTGGAATGCCCCAGGCAGTAGAAGCTTATTGTAAAAGCAAAAGCTTTGAGGACGCAGACAGGATTAAAAAACGTATCCTGACATTGTACAGAGAGGACATAACTAAATACGCAAAAGGGTACGAGGCCAAGGTTCTTGCTATTTTTGACGAAATACCATCTCAGCTTTCCAAAACAGAGAAGAAATATAAATTGTCAGGCATTGATAAAGGTGCCAGATTCAGGGACTATGAGAATGCTTTTATGTGGCTCACAGAAGCTATGATGGTTAATAATTGCTATAACGCCACGGAACCGGGAGTGGGACTGGCAATGAGCAAGGAGCATAATACGCGGAAATGTTATATGGCGGATACGGGATTGCTGATAACACATTCTTTTATGGATGATAAATTTTCTGATAATGAATTGTACCGAGATATCCTTTTGGACCACCTGCATGTAAATGAAGGCATGCTGACGGAAAATGTGGTGGCACAGGAATTACGTGCAAGTGGTCATAAATTATATTTTTATTCCCGGTCTGATACGGATGAACGGAAAAATAATATGGAGATTGATTTTCTGATCCGCAAAGGGAGAAAAATATGCCCTGTGGAAGTGAAATCGGGGATGTACAGGAGACATTCTTCGTTAGATAAATTTAGAAATAAGTTTAAAGGTAAAATTGGGCAGCCATATATTATGTATACAAAAGATATTGCTTTAAAAGAGGATGTGGTTCACTTGCCCATCTATATGACAATGTTTTTATAGGACTTATAAAAATACTGTTGACTTGTTTGCCTTGCGCTGATAAAAAATATGCAGGGGAGGAACGCTATGCCAACCATACTTTTAATAGAGGATGACATTGCATTGCGCAATGGTCTTGCGTTTGATCTGTCTGCGGAGGGCTATCAGATCCTTTCAGCCGAAAACGGAAAAACGGCCATTACGTTGTTGGAGCAGCCCGCTGATCTTGTTTTGCTGGACGTTAATCTTCCCGATACAGACGGTTTTGGGCTTTGTCGTGAAATCAAAAAACAAAAAAAGATACCCATAGTGTTTCTTACTTGCCGTGACCTTGAATCAGATGAACTTTACGGCTTTGACTGTGGTGCAGATGATTATGTGACAAAGCCATTTTCCATGCCGCTTTTGAGGAAAAGGATCGCTGCTGTCCTTAAGCGGAATGGAAATGACCACGTCTATTCAGACGGATTTTTAAAAATTGATTTTGCGAAACATTCGGCTTGCGCAGGAGAAAAAGAAATTTCATTTACGCCTACGGAATATAAGCTGCTGCAAATTTTTATCTCAAATAGCGGCAGCGTGCTTACAAGGCGTATTCTGCTTGAAAAATTGTGGGACAATGAAAATAACTTTGTAGGTGAACATGCTCTGACGGTAAATATCAACCGCATCCGGAGTAAAATTGAAGAGGGTAACCGCAAATATATCAAGACAGTCTATGGAATAGGCTATATCTGGAACGGTGAAAAACCATGAAAATATATATCATTCTTTCGGCAGCAGTCATAATTCTGCTTATCTTGCTGTTTTGCGTTATTGTAAAGTACAAGCGGGAAATATCCCTGTTTTCAAGAGAACTGGACAGTACCCTTGATGATATGCTTGCGGGCAGAACTCCGGATTTTGAATTTATGAATGATACTCTTTCCGGCAAAGTAAGCATAAAGCTGAAACGCCTGTATGAGATTCTGAATCAGAAAAGTGAACAGTCAAATCGGGAGAAAGAAAAGCTGAATGCTTTTATTTCTGATATTTCACACCAGACAAAAACACCGGTTGCAAATCTGAAAATGTATATTCAGATCTTATCCGAAAGGAAGCTTGACGAAAAGAATCGCGGCGAGTTTTTAAAGCTGTCCCTTGCACAGACGGAAAAACTGGAATTTCTGGTCATATCGCTTGTCAAAATGTCACGGCTGGAAAACGGAATGATTTCTTTTTCTTCCAGTAAGCTGCCTGCCATTGAAGTGATTGCAGATTCGATTGCACAGATCATGCCCTCGGCGGAGCAGAAAAATATCTCTGTAGCGGTAAACTGCTGCGAAGAGATTGTTGTTTTTTGTGATAAAAAATGGACTTCCGAAGCCATCTTTAATATTCTTGATAACGCAGTGAAATATACTCTGCCAAATGGGAGTATCAGTGTTTCTGTCTGCAGAAATGAATTTTATGCCTTGATAAAAATTAAGGACAGCGGCGTGGGGATCGGTGAAGGGGAACAGGCAAAGATTTTTGGACGGTTTTATCGTTCCCCAAGGACTGCCCATGTTGACGGATTGGGTATAGGGTTATTTCTTTCGCGCCAGATCATTTCAGGTCAGGGTGGTTTTATCACCGTCAGGTCAGAGCCGGATCATGGCGCTGAATTCATAATATCCCTTCCCATGGAATAAATCCTCTCAAAATCTTCATGATTTTGAGAGGATTTTGTGACATTTGAGGCTTATAGTGTGCAGAAAGGGATACCCGAAAAATATGGAGGAATGAAAAATGAATGTGCTTAAAACAGAAAATCTGAAAAAATATTATGGTTCGGGAGACAGTCTTGTCAAAGCCTTAGACGGCGTTGATTTTTCTGTTGACAGAGGGGAGTTTGTCGCAGTTGTGGGAACATCGGGAAGCGGCAAAACCACTTTCCTTAACATGATTGGCGGTCTTGACAATCCCACTGAGGGCAGTGTTACCGTTGACGGAAAAGAAATTGGGGGAATGACGGCAGATGAGCTTACCGTTTTTCGGCGCAGACAGATTGGTTTTGTTTTTCAAAATTATAATCTTGTTCCCATGCTGAATGTATATGAAAATGTAACATTGCCGATTGAGCTTGACGGCAGTAAAGTTGACAAAGAATTTGTCGGCGATATTCTTAAAATGCTTCATCTCGATGACAAAGCTGACCGCTTTCCCAATCAGCTTTCGGGAGGACAGCAGCAGCGCGCAGCTATTGCAAGAGCCATAGCGTCAAAGCCTGCAATCGTTCTTGCCGATGAACCGACAGGAAATCTTGACAGTAAAACAGGGCAGGAGGTATTAGGGCTTTTGAAGCAGACTGCCGGAAGCTTTGGACAGACACTGGTGATGATCACTCATAATCTTGATATTGCACAGCTTGCAGACAGGATTGTGCGTATTGAGGATGGAAAGATCGTAAAGTGAGGTGAGCGGTGGCTATGATAAAGAATAACAACAGTAAAATTGTGCATAAAATAGCGTTCCGCAGCCTGAAAGCGGGAAAGCTGCGAAATCTGTTCGTCATCATAACCATTGCCATGACTGCGGCATTGATTTCAGGATTGGCGGGTTTTTCAGCAGGAATTGAAAAGGAAGAGGAGCGGGAGCTTTCTTTTATGCAGCATGTTGTTTATGCGAATATAACGGATGAACAAATAGAAAGCATGCAAAATGATGACCGCATTGAGGAGATGGTGATTTATAAACGCGGCAGTTTTTTTGAGGCAGACGGATATGCTTTAAATGCGGGGTATTTCCAGAATAGCGCTGGCAGGATAAAAACCCCGGTGACAGAGCTTTCGATGGGGCAGTATCCTAAAAAAATGGACGAGATCGTGGTTGACAAGGCCTATATGGAATGGATTGGAAAAGAAGCTGAAACAGGGGCTGACATAACAGTGACATGGCTTGACGGAACTACCGAAACTTATATTGTTTCAGGATACACTGATTACAAAACCACAGCAAAGAATTTTACAGTGCTGTTTTCAGAGGAATATGCCCGAAATGGTTCTCAGCTAAAAAATATCCCCTGTTCTGCGGCTGTCAGGATCTGTAACGCAGAAGCTATGGGCAGAGAAGAATTTTTAAGTGAAATAAGAAGCATAGGGGAGCAGTATGGTATAGAGCGTTACAACATCAATGAAAACAACCAGTTTGTCAACAGTAAGAGCCATACGCCTGTGGAAATGTTAACGGTTGCCGGGATCAGTGCGGCAATTCTTCTGGCAAGCATGCTTGTTATCTATAGTATTTTTTATATTTCCATAACAGGCAGGATACGTGAGTTTGGGCAGCTTCGCACGATCGGAATGACCTCAAAGCAGATCAGGAAAGCCGTAAACACGGAAGGGATGCTTCTTGCTTTTGCCGGACTTATAGTTGGTCTTTCGATTGGCACAGCATTTGCATATGTTTTAAAACCTGCGGGATTTTATTTCCCGAATACGCTTGCAATATGGCTGATTACTGCTGCTGCAGAATTGGTCATGGTTCAGTTTTCAGTAAGAAAGCCTGCGAAAATCGCAGCCTGTGCACCTCCTGTCGAAGCGGCAAAATTAAGCGGATATGAGTCGGATGGCAAAACAGGAAAGCAAAGGAAGATGACTCCTTTTGGGCTTGCCCAAATAAGCGCGGGGCGGAACAGAAAAAAGTTCCGCATGACAGTGCTTTCCCTTGGGATAGCCGGGGTGCTTTTTCTTTGCGGGACAACATTGCTCAGCTCTTATAACCAGGAAGAATATTCCCGTCAGCTTGAATTTTATTTCGGGGAATACATGATCAGAATTTCATCGAATGCAATGCAGCTTGCAGAGCATGGCATGGCTGACATACAAATGAATAACCCATTAAATGAAGAACTGCGAAATCAGATTGCTTCGCTCGCCGGAGTAAAAAATATTACGGTTGCAGAGTATATGAAAGTAGAATATGAATACAACAATTACAGATCGGGTGATATTGTAACACCTTTTGACAGAGAAGAAGCAAAACTCCTTAACAAATATAGTGAAAACGGGGTCGTATTTGATTATGACCAGATGGTCAGGGATAAGGAAATCATTATAACAGATAATGCTACGGCAGAAGAGATTTTCGGCTGGAAATTCCAGACGGGTGAGAAGGTTCTGCTCCGTTGGTTTGATGGTACGGATTATCGGGAGGATTATTTTAAAATAGCGGGCTGCATAGACAATATTCTTGACCTCTACAATGATAAAAACGACAATGGCAAACGTTTAGGCATAGGAGGCGGATGGTTCCTGATTCCAAAAGAGCTTATGAAAGATATGGTTCCCGACAGCTATGGCCTAAGCGGCAAATTTATTATTTCAGTTGAAGACTGGGAAACCGATACGAAAGTAAAGGAATTTATCGAAACAGTTGTTGATGAAAATCCTGTATTGGTTTTTGGAACGCTTTCGGAAGAAATGGAAAGGGATGAAGGTTCTTATCTTTCACTGCAATATCTGGTTTATGGATTGTCTGCGTTTCTCATGGGATTTGCACTGATCAATCTGATCAACACCCTTGTTTCTAATATCATGTCCCGAAAGCGGGAATTTGCCATGCTCCGTTCCATAGGAATGAGCACACGGCAGTTATCTCAAATGATCATTGGCGAGGGCATCATGCTGGTGGTAAGGAATATGGTCGTAACCTTTGTATTTGGAACGGCGGCAGGATATGCCGTGATCTGTGCCATGAAAAATCTGGGCGCAAATTATCTGCACTGGCATTTTCCAATCTGGTATCTGCTGGGGTATGCGGCGCTTGTTATAGCTGCACCGGCAATTATTTCTGAAGCGGTTATAAAGATTCTTGATAAGAAAACGCTGGTAGAACGGTTAAGGGAAGTTGAATAGCAGATGAAAAAATTGTTGAATAATAATACCTTCATGGGTTATCATGATGATAAAAGAAGAAAAATTTACCTTATAAAGACAGAAAACAGTGGAGAAAATTATGGACTTATTTCATGCAATCAAGAATTATAAGCCTGTAAATGAGCAGGAAGCGTGTGATCAGGAGCAGATGCTCCAATACATAATGCGCAACACAGATTATTTGGAGCGGGAAAATAAGATTGCACATTTTTCTGCTTCGGCATGGACGGTAAACAAAGAGCGCACGAAAACCCTGATGGTATACCATAACATTTATCAGTCATGGTCATGGATTGGCGGTCATGCGGACGGAATGGAGGATCTGTGTTCGGTAGCAATGCGGGAATTGCAGGAAGAAACCGGAGTTGCCAATGCTTCTTTGGTGAGCGGGGATATTTTTAGCCTGGAAACTTTGATTGTGGAAGGGCATGTAAAGAAAGGGCTTTATGTGCCGTGCCATTTGCATCTCAATGTCACTTATCTGGCTGAGGCGGATGAGAAGGAGCTGTTAAAGGTAAAACCGGATGAAAATCAGGCAGTGAAATGGTGGACGTTCGAGGAGGCTTTGACGGTGCCAACAGAACCGTGGATGGTTGAGCATGTGTATAAAAAATTGATAGAGAAATGTAAGAACTGGCAGGGGGAAAAGAAATGATTGTCAGAAAGATAAAACCGCAGGAATTAAAAAGAACCTTGGAATTATTTGCCATTGCGTTTGAATATTCAAATGACATTGATAAAAGCGCTGGGGAGCTTTTTGAGGAGATCAGCAAAAATCCCAAATCACGAGAGGATGTGTTCTGGAGCGAGCGCTGGGCAGCATTTGAAGATGATGACCAGACGATGATGAGTTATTTTATTGCACAGCCTTTTCCCATACAATTTGATGGAAACAGGTATCAGATGACCGGCATTGGCGGTGTGGCAAGCCTGCCCCAGTATCGCAGAAGAGGCGGCATCCGGGGATGCTTTGAGGCAGCATTGCCATCCATGTACCGGGATGGCATAGCGTTTTCTTATTTATATCCTTTTTCAACTGCTTATTATCGCAAATTTGGATATGAAGTGGGCTGTGAAAAAATGCAGTATCGCGTGCAGTTAAATTCCATGAAGCATTTTGCAGTGGACGGAAGCTGCAAGCTGGCAGAGCCGGAAAATCAGATGCTTTCGGAGATCAGGCAGATTTACTGCGCATGGCAGGATAAATATAATATGATGGTCATAAATGAGGATTACGAATATGCATGGGTAGGGCAGTCTAATCCGGTAAAAAACCAGGAATTTACTTATGTATATAAGAGCAGTATGGGTATTCCCATGGGATATATGACGGTAAAACAGCGAAAAGAGGCTGACGGAAGAAATCTGGAATGTACCCGGTTTTGTTTTACCTGTGCGGAGGGATTAAAAGGATTGCTTAACATATTGATCGCGTTAGGCAGTGACCATGATTATGCAATGATGGAGATGCCGGCGGACATTGATATGTCTTTGATCTTCCCGGAGTGGTCTGGAAATGGGGCAGTTGCCAAGAAATACTATTTCGGTATGGTGCGCGTGGTCAATGTGGAAGCCGTTCTGAATGGAGCACGTTATATCGGAAGCGGAAAAGCTTATATTTCAATCAGTGATAAGCAGATAGAGGAAAACAACGGCGTGTTTGAAGTTGTGTTTCAGGATGGAAAGGCCGTTTCCGTTAAAAAGGCGGACACAGGCACAGATGCAGATGTAAGCATGGGAATTAATGAGTTTTCCCGCTTGATCATTGGAGCCGGGGATGTAAAGTCGCTGGAATTTATGGAGCATGTTACTGTACATAAAAATGCAGAAGTGCTGGGACAGATCTTTTATAGAAAACCCAATTTGATATTGGAAGGTTTTTGATGGGAAACAGTGGATGGAGAAGGTAAAAGCAGATAAATGGACGATAGGCTGATTCGTATTAGAGAAAGCGAAAAAAGATCTCATATTGAAACATATACCAATGAAAAATTGTACAGTCCAAATAGTTGGTTACAGCAACCGATAAAGACAGTGCAAGATATTCTTCCTTTCTTTGGTGAATACGAAGAACTTCGAGTATTGGATCTGGGGTGTGGTGTTGGGCGCAATAGCATTTGCATTGCAGAAGAATATAAAAATATCGATTGTACTGTAGACTGTGTAGATTTGTTGGAAATGGCAATTGAGAAACTCGAACAAAATGCCAGAGATTATGGTGTAAGTAAAAATATTAATGGATTGGTTCAGTCTATTGAAGAATATAAAATTTCCAGCAATTCATATGATCTTATTATTGCGATATCTGCATTGGAACATGTTGATAGTGAGAAGTCATTTCTCAGGAAATTAGCTGATATCAAAAATGGACTGAGAGAGAATGGTATTGTATGCCTGGTGATCAATTCGAATGTCAGAGAAGTTAATTCAGAAACAAAAGAAGCATTGGAAGTACAGTTTGAAGTGAATCTTCCGACTGAAAGATTACAATCTTTTTTAGGTGATGTATTTTCCGACTGGGAGATATTGAAAACTTCTTTGAAAGCACAGGAATATGATATTCCAAGAGGGGGAATTGTCAGTCATTTATATACAGATGTAGTGACTTATGTCGCACGAAAATGCTGGTTATAGATATGAATTTACAATACCAGATATGCAGGTGAATATACATGAAAAATATCCACAGTATTGAATTTTATACTGGAAGCAAGGAAGAATTGCTTCCCGGTCTTGAAAATGATTTTCCCTATATTGCTTCAAGGGTAGAGCTGGATCAATATATAGGGCGTTATGTACCGTGGCACTGGCACAAGCCGGTAGAGCTTTTTTACATGGAAAGCGGCAGCCTGGAATATGATACGCCGGGAGGAAAAATGTTGTTTCCTGCCGGGAGCGGCGGCATGGTAAATTCGAACATACTGCATATGACGAGGGCAATGTCACGGACAGAGAAAAATATTCAGTTACTTCATATTTTCGATGCTTCCCTGATTGCCGGGGAGCAGGGAAGCAGGATTGAACAAAAATATATTACTCCTTTTGTAACGGCCTCGCAGGCTGAATTAATCCCTCTTTATCCAGACAATGCAGAGGAGAAAAAGATTTTGAAGCTTATTTATGAAGCATTTTATATTTCTGACAGCGAATTGGGATTTGAAATGAAATTGCGGGAGGCTCTGTCAGAAATATGGCTGAGAATTTTTGAACTTTTCCGGTCTGTATGGGAGAAAAAAGGAGTACAGAACAAGAGCAATGACAAAATAAAATTGATGATGATATACATTCATGAGCATTATCAGGAGAAAATTTCCATTCCAGAGCTTGCGGCAGCAGCATATTTAAGTGAAAGGGAATGCTTCAGAGTGTTCCATGATTGTCTGCATATGACGCCTGTAGAGTATATAAAATCTTACCGTCTGCAAATGGCTTGCCAGATGCTGGCAAGAGGTCAGGAACTTGTTACGGTGATCAGCCATGCCTGCGGTCTGGGGAGCAGCAGTTATTTTGGAAAAGTCTTTCGGGAATATGCACACTGTACACCGTCAGAATATCGGAGAAAATGGCAGGATAGTGATCTTCTGTGAATCCCCAAATTGGACTCCTCTTTCAGAACGAATTTCTTTTACAAGATTAACAATATCCTGCCTGTTTTCAAGACTAAGTTCTTCAGCGATACCTTCAAAAGCTTTTTGTGCTTTGTTCTCCTACCAGCCTTTTTTCGGAACGGTTTTTTTGGTCTTTTTTATGATTCCTGTCGAAGAAACACTTTTCATTGTAGCTACAATAGCCGCAGAAATCAATAAAACAGTAATCATGCTAATACTGCATAATCCAATATTCCAATATACGGCTGCGTCATAGCTCCGATACTGAATTAGTCCCATACTTGCTGTTACAGGATAGATGTTTGCAAGCATCATGTTCCCTGCCGCAAACATTCCGCCCTAACCATAGACAAATGCAAGAATGACACCTATCATGTGTCCGTTAGGAATGCGGGCGGTAAAGGCTATAATCGGCGTTACGGCTATATACAAAAATAAGGTATTAAGGGTAATCTGTATCAAAGCCTGTATTACGGCTGTTGCCGAAAATCCGGGAAAGTGGGCAAGCAACTCCGCAGCGACAGTAAAAGCCGTACTCGCTATACCCAAAAATACGGACAGGAAGCCGCAAACAATCAGTTTTCCTCCAATCAACGCAGGATAGGAAACAGGTATCGTCATAATGCTCTTT
>ERZ808054.1175-NODE-1175-length-16504-cov-4.616059_pt1 | contig 16504 bp, 11 predicted proteins | sample MGYA00380201_ERZ808054 | MGnify/ENA primary metagenome ERZ808054 (study PRJEB31490, sample SAMN06133419) | mouse gut metagenome | isolation source: Z5_2 | host: mice | place: China: Chengdu | collected 2015-05 ... | reverse complement strand
TCCAGGTTAGAGAAATCAGTGATCACCGTGGCCTGCTGGCAGCAGAAGGTGAGGTTGATAAAGTCCTTGATACTGGACAGGTTCAGCTTGGAGGCCATGGCCTGAAATTTTTCGTTCTCACCCTGGCAGAAGCTGTCCAGCCGCTTGGTCAGGTAGTCCAGCTCGTCCACATTGACGCTCTGGGCCACCAGCCGGTTGAGGATGGGGTGCGTGCTGTCTATCCCGTCCACCCGACAGTCCTGGGCGGTGGGGGAGCCGATGCCCATGTCCTCCAGCAGACCGATGGTGTGGTCGTACTCGCTGTTGGGGATGGGAAAGGGGATGGTGGCCTGACCCAGTTCGGGTTCGGTCTGGTTGCTGATAACTGCTTTGAAAATCATGTTCGACACATCCTTTCGAGAAAATAAAAAGGCCGTGATCTTTCAGTGAAAAATCACGGCCTTGCGAGGGGTTCAGTTATTGATTTGTGTTGCAAAGTTTAGCGCCCTTTTTGGTGTCCTTGGTGTGCGGGTTCAAATACCGCCAGACGCTCAAAATGGCTTGTTGGCATCTGTCGTTCGGCTTGTTAAATTCGAGAGGGTGAAAATCCCGGAAACAGTTGATGCCGTAGGCGTTCAGCCTGCGGCATCTAAACTGTTCGGTTCTTTTGGTGCGCGAGGCGGGAGTCGAACCCGCACGCCCTTGCGAGCACTGGCACCTGAAGCCAGCGAGTCTACCAATTCCACCACTCGCGCATTGATGAATTTACGGAACCTTTGCTTAACGCAAGAATGATGATACCACACAGAAAGGATGTTGTCAACAGTTTTTTCGCGCAATTTTTAAATTTTTATTTTACACGAAATGGAACAAATTCAATCCAACTGCACTCTTGACAAAATGACTTTTGGGAACTATAATATTTTATACTAGACTAGGTGTTATGCGGATGTGCTGGAACTGGTAGACTGGCTAGCTTGAGGTGCTAGTGGCCCATGGCCGTACGGGTTCGAGTCCCGTCATCCGCACCAACTTGCATTGACAAAAAAGATGCAGGCAAAAATCCCGCACTTCGGTGCGGGATTTTTGCGTTAAAACAGAGATAACGCAGAAAAGAAAGAATAATTTTCGGACGTTTCAAAAATTTGGGTGCGTAAAATAAAAATAACGCACTGGAGATGCAAGTAAGCGTCAAATAGTACAGCACCTATCCCCCTGTGATAGAATGGGAAAGAGGGGGAGAAGGAATGAAAGAAGAAAAGGAATGCTTAAACTGCGGAAAAAAGTTCATCCCGACCTGCCACATCACGCGGCAGAAATTCTGCAGCGACACATGCCGGTATCATTATAACAACGCCAAAAGGCACTATAAAGTACCAGTAAATATTTGCCCGGCGTGCGGAGATATCGTGGATCAGAAAGAGTGCCGGCCAGGACGGTGGCGGCGGTTCTGCAGCGATCAGTGCCGGGTGACATACCACCACCAAAAAGTGCTGGCGGAGCGGCGAAACCGGGCGCGGCCTGATCAAATATGCCCGAATTGCGGGAAAGAGTTTCAGCCGGAATGGGGGCCAGGAAGTCAGCGGAAATTCTGCTGTGACGCCTGCCGGATCGAATGGTGGAAAGAGTACCACAAGGCGCATCCGCCGGAGGAACTGCCGGCAGAGGAATGCGCATTTTGCGGAGCGCCACTGACGGGAAAACAGCGGGGGAAAACATATTGCAGCCGCTTCTGCTATCTGCTGGCCATGGATCAGACCCATATGGAGGAAACCTGTGAGTGGTGTGGGGAGAAGTTTACCGACACCAGCGGACAGGGGCGGCGGTATTGCAGCCGGAGTTGTGCCACGGCGGCCCGGTTTACGCCGAAAGCTCGGCGTGGGAGTCGGCGTATCCCATCGGTGGAAGCGGAGGAATGGCAGGAAAAGCTAACGGAGGCGGCACGGGCCAGCGGGGCCGGGAAACGTGGGAAACGAGTGCGGCTGGTATGCGGCACCACCAGCATGTACACGGGATTGGACGGGCTGCTGGCAATCATCCGTTATCATTTAAAACTAGACCCGTATGACGGGAGCGTTTATGTGTTTCGAGACAGCGTTGGCAGTATGTTGAAATATATCGAATGGGATGGTCAGAGTTTTCTGCAGGGAAAACGGCGGGCGCAAAGCGGGACATACCCCTGGCCGGCAGGACAGCCGGGGAGCATAGTGGAAGTGAATGAGAAAGAATTTACGTATTTGCTGAGCAAATCAATCGTGCCATTCAAAGAAGAAAAGTGCTGTGATAGTTGAAATCACAGCGCTTTTCTGATATAATATGAGCATGAATACAGAGATAAAAAGCCACGCCGAATGGCAGGCGCTGCTTGATAAAAAAGAAGATGAGATCACCGCGCTGCACAGGCAGGTGGAATGGTTGACCCAGCAGCTTCGCCTGACGCGGGGGCAGAAATTTGGCGTGTCCAGTGAGCAGACCCAGGTGCTTTCGGAGCAGTTCAGCCTGTTCAATGAAGCGGAGACGTTGGCGGATCCGAAGGCACCGGAGCCTGGACTGGAGCAGATCACCTATAAACGGCGCAAGCAGGCTGGGAAGCGGGAGATGGACTTCTCCGGCCTGCCTGTGGAGCAGGTGATCCACGAACTGCCGGACGCTGAATGTGTCTGTCCGGAATGCGGAGGCCCGCTGCATAAATGTGGGCAAAGCGTTTTACGGCGGGAATTGGTATACGTGCCGGCCAAATATACGGTGGTGGAACACATCCAGGCGGTGTACAGCTGCCGCCGCTGTGAGCGGGGAAATGACCATGTCCCGATGAAAAAGAGCGTGGTTCCGCCCCCGCTGCTCCCAAACAGCGGCGTTGTTTCGGCCAGCCTGCTGGCCCACATTTTGAACAGCAAGTACACGCTGGCGCTGCCCCTATACCGGCAGGAGCAGGAGCTGGCCCGAACTGGCGTGCCTGTTTCCCGCCAAACCATGGCCAACTGGATCATTGCGGCACACGAGCGGTGGTTCTCTGATTTTTTCCAGACGCTTCGCCGGGAGCTGCTCTCCAGCGAGATTCTCCACGCTGACGAGACCACGCTGATGGTGCTGAAGGAGCCGGGGCGAAAAGCGCGGCAGAAAAGCTATGTGTGGGTGTACCGCACTTCGGGGGATACCGAACGTCCTGTGGTGCTGTATGACTACCAGCCCAGCCGCGCGGGAGAATGTGCCAGCCGGTTTCTGGAGGGCTTTTCCGGGCTGCTGCACACCGATGGGTATGGCGCGTACCACTGCAAGCTGCCGCCAGAAATAACAGTAGCAGGCTGCTGGGCGCATATGCGGCGGAAATTCACCGATACGCTGAAAAGCCTGCCCAAGGATCTGCGGGACAGATCCCCGGCAAAAACCGGCCTGGACTATTGTGACAAGCTATTTCATATGGAGGACGGTTTTGCTGAGCAGAAGCTCTCTTTCGATGAACGATATCAGGCCCGATTGGAACAGTCCAAGCCAGTGGCGGAACAGTTCTTTGCCTGGGCCAGGGCAGAACACGAGAAAAATCCCGTGCCAAAAAGTATGTTTGGCGCGGCGCTGGCTTATGCCGTGAACCAGGAGGGCTGGCTGATGAACGTCTTTCTGGACGGGCGACTGGAGTTATCCAACAACCGGGCGGAACGGGCTGTGCGCCCCTTCGCCGTTGGGCGGAAGAACTGGCTGTTTTCCAACACGCCAAACGGCGCTGACGCAAGCGCTGCCATCTACTCCATTGTGGAGACGGCGAAAGCCAATGGTCTGCGGCCTTTCCCATATCTCAGGTTCCTTTTGGAAAGCCTGCCCCGCGGCGTCTCCGCAGAAATTTGCCTGCCTTGGAATCCAGATGTACAAAGACTCTGCAAATAATCGACAGCCCCAAAAAGGTGGCTGCCGATTTTTCCCTAACTGGTGCGCCGCTATTTTACGCTTACCCCCGAATTTGGAGGTTTTTGGAAACATACATGACTCGAACTCCCCATCATTCAAAAAAGAAGAAATCCGCCGTCCACGGTTTGCCGCTCACTCAGGCAGCCGTGGGCGGCTTTTTCATTATCCAGTCTGTTCAGATTGGTGGTTATGCTTGGTCTGTCTCTGGTTCCTTGGTGGTATTGGTGAATAGCTTTCCCCATGCCTTTCAGCTATACTTGCCTTGCAATCAGCGGAAGGAGAATGACATATGGCCACCACAAAGAACCTCTGCGCGCAAATCAGCCTCGACCTGCATCAGAAAATTTCCGAAGCCAGAGAGGCGGCGGGCCTGACCACCGCACAGTACATCACCGAACTGCTCACCGAATACTTCAAAATGAAAGAAAATGGAGGGAACATCACCATGACGAACAACAACACCCGGACCCTGGCCTTTCAGATCTCGGAGGACCTTTTCCAGCGGATCAAGAGCCACCTGGAGCGCGAGACCCAGCGCACCGGCAGGAAGCTGACCCAGCGGGAGTTCGTGCTGGGGCTGATCGAGGAGGCCCTGGAGGCGGCGGAGCAGCAGGAGGAGGCCGCCCCCATCAGCAACGGTGACGAGGCGGATGACAGCACCGGGCAAGAGAGCTGACACCCACAGCCGGGGCTGCTCCAAAAGGGAGCGGCCCCGGCCCGTTTCAGGCCGTTTGTGCCCACCCAAGGAGTGGGTGGCATCCGTGCCCCGCCAGGACGGTAAAACGCGGTGTCGGCCCCTTTGTGGCCCAGCGTGACTGCCTTCAGCCTGCAGCAGCAAAGCGCCCCGGAGATTTCCCGAGTTTTGGGGAAACCTCCGGGGCGCTTTTTTGTTTTCAGCTTGCCAGCACAGGCAACCTGTCGCGCCAGACGTCCTCCAGCTTCCGGGCCTGGAACGCCCGGTTCTCCTCCGCTGTGGCGGTGCGGATACGGTTCAGCTTCCCGCAGTCCGGGCACTGGCAGGGCTTGGACACGGCCTCGATCTCAAAGTGGCAGTGATCGCAGACAAACACCATTTTGACCCATCTCCCTATATTTTTCACTGAGGGACAGTATACCACTTTTGCCCCGACCATACAAGCCATAGTGGCGTTTTCCCTGTTTTGCCCAAAATATGGTATACATAACAGCAGCGTAACGGCCCCCGCCTGATGAAAAGCAAGCCCCGTAAAGGCCCCAGCCATCCGTCAAAACAACGAAAGCAAAACGACCGAACAGCCAGGGAGAGCGCCCCCGTTTGCGGGACGTTCTCCCTGGCTGTTTTGCGTTTATGGAGGAGGTGATGAATCACGAAACAGAAAACAAGCCAGAAGGATCTCTGGAAATTCACGGACGAGGAGATGGAGACCGCTAAGAACACAGATCTGCCGGATCTGCTGGAACACCTGGGCTACAGCGTCCGGCGGGTAGGCAGCCGATACCACACCACCAGGGAGATGGATAGCATCCGCATCAAAGACCGCCGCACCTGGAAGCGCTATTCCAACGGCACAGGCGGAGACGCCATCACCTTCCTGCAGGAATTCTGCGGCAAGGATTTTCGAGAGGCCGTCAACTACCTGCTGGAGTTTAACGGACACCGCGCCAGGGACTCCCCCGCCCCTCACTCCAAGCCTGCCCAGCAAGAGGAGAAGTCCACCTTCGCCCTGCCCATCCCCCACCCGGACCAGCGGAGGGTGTTTGCCTATCTTCAAAAGAGAGGTATCGCCCCCCAGGTAATCCGGGGCTTCATCAAGTCCGGTCTGCTGTATGAGGACAGCCTGCACCACAACTGTGTGTTCGTGGGCCGGGATAGCAGCGGCAAGCCGGTGTTCGCCAGCAAGCGCGGCACCTATGACCTGAACGGCCCCGGCTTCAAGGGGGACGCGGTGGGCAGCGACAAGAGCGTGGCCTTTCGGCTCCCCTGCGACCCTGCCCTGGATTGGGTGGCGGTGTTCGAGGCCCCCATCGACCTGATGAGCTTCTGCACCCTGCACCGGGCGGTCACCAGCAACGCCGTGGCCCTGTGCGGCCTGTACCAAGGCCCGCTGGACACCTACCTGCGGGAGAATCCGCACCTGAAGCGGATCGTCCTGTGTCTGGACGCGGACGGGCCGGGCCAGGAGGCCACAGAAAAGTTTCAGGCGGAATATGGGCAGAAGGGCTATGACGTATCCACCCGAACGCCCGCCCAGGGTAAGGACTGGAACGAGTGTCTGCAGCAGCGAGGCCGGGTCAGAGAAAGGGGGGATCAGTATCAGGCTGCGGTCAGATAACCGTATCATTCAGGCTCAAAACAACTAAAAAACGGAGGAAAGTACCTATGAAACGCATCTTTACTATCCTGTGCGCCCTCGCCATCGTCATGGCTGGGAGCGCCACCGCCCTGGCTGCGGAACCCGCCGAGGGTGGCCAGAGCGCCAGCTACTACCCCATCTCCGTGGAGGAGTACACCTACGGCGACTTTGACGAGCTGCGGATCAACAAGACCTATCAGCTCTCCCTGTCGGACGATCCCAGCCTCATCCCCACCGGGGACTTCACCCGGAACGGGCGGCACTACTACCTGCTGGACATGACCCGGAAGGACGAGGTGGGCGTGGACATCCAGACTCACACGGAAACCGTCACCAAGCCCAGCGATACCAACAATCTGGAGACGATCCTCCAGCGGCTGGACGCCGAGATGGAGGTGACCACTGAGGACGGCTACGTTGGCGTTCTGCGCCTGGACCACACCAGCGTCCAGGTCACCACGGACGGCTACGCCACCAAGACCAGCACCCTCACCGCCAGCCGCAGCTACCCGAATTTGTCTGAGGCGGACGTGTCCCTCATCCCCAAGAGCATCGAGGACAAGGGCAAGACCCTGACCCTGGGGGATGTGAAGTGGAGCGAGTCCATGGACGTGGACGGCGAGGGCAACCCCGTCACCCGCTATACCGCCACCGCCAGCTATACCGGGACCGCCTCCAGCCGGTACGCCACCGGCTACACCGTCAGCGCCAGCTACACCGGCGAAGTGTCCAAGGCCAACTGTGCCGTGGTTACCTACACCGCCATCTTCGGCAGTGAGAAAGCCCCGGAGGAGTCCAAGACCCCGGACGGCGATGAAAAGCACGATCCCGATCCCGGCCAGACGGAGGACCCCAGCGGCACAGAGGCCCCGGAAACTGTGAAGGAGCCTGTGGATCTGTCCGGCCTGAAACGCCCCGTGATCATTGGCGTGGTGGTGCTGGCCCTGGGCGTTGGCGGTGTGTTCGCCTTTAAGAAGTTCAAAGAGAGGAGATGAAGCCCTTGAAATTCCGCAGTTTTCTGCTGGCCATGATGCTGTGCGCCCTCTGCTGCGTCCCGGCCCATGCCCTGGAATACAGCTTTGACGCGCCGGAGGACTACCTCTTCGGCCAGCCCACCAGCGATGACACCATCTACGAGTGGGAGAACCCCAACGTGGACCGGAGCAAGAACACGGCCCTCGTGGCCCCCGGCTTCGGGACTCCCACCAGCTACCTCCCCGGCAGCGGTGAGTATCTCACGCCCAACCTTGTCCCCGGCGCACTCGGCGGCGGGCTGGTGAATCAGGTGGGCGGCGCCAACATCAACGGGGGCACGGTGGGCGGCAGCGTCACCATGACCCAGATCCCCGGCGGCACCCCCACGGATATTGCCCAGAGCAATACCACGGGCGGCTACACGGAGGTGACCAGCGGCCTCTACTACTCGGACGGCAGCCTGGGGACGCTGAAGATCCCCGCCATCGGCCTGACCGTCAAGGTCTACCAGGGGACGGACAGCGCCGCGCTGAAGAAGGGCGCGGGCCACTTCACCAACACCAGCATCTGGGATGGCAACTGCGCTATCGCAGGCCACAACCGGGGTGTGCGCAATGATTTCGGGAAGCTCCACACCCTGTCCGTGGGCGATACCGTCACCCTAACCACCCTGCTGGGGACCCGCACCTACGCCGTGATCAGCGTGGAAAAGGTCAGCGTCAACGACTCCAGCGGCACCGCCGCCACCACCGACAACCGCGTCACCCTCTACACCTGCGTGATGAACCAGCCGGAGTACCGCTGGTGTGTGACCGCTGTGCAGGTATAACGCTGTTCGCCAAATCTCCGCGCTGTCTGCCGATTGTGTTCGACTTTCCTCACCTTCTGTGGTATGGTTCGGTTTGCAAAAGCCCCACCATATTACGAAACGGAGGAATCGAGCATGAAAAGCAAAAAAATCGTATCCCTGCTGCTGGCAGGAACCATGACCGCGGCCCTGCTGGCCGCCCCCGCCCAGGCGGCGGAGTACCGGCCCGAGACGCCGGAACCCTACACCATCAGCGCGGACCACTGGAGCCGGGAGGACTTCTCCCAGGAGGCCAACCCGGAGGTGTTCACCGGCGTGTACAGCCGGGAGTTGTACAACGCCATCCGCCAGACCATGGTGGACGGCACCAGCGAAACTGCCCCCGCCTACACCATGGTGAGCAAGGAGGACTACAGCGCGGTGAAAAAGCTCATCGGGCGCATGGAGGGCGTCCTGCGGTACGAACACCATGTACCCCAGGGCTTCACCGACTACTGGCGGTACCTGGACTACTTCGCCGTGTCCGCCGAGATGCCGGAAAACTACCAGGCGCCCCTGGACTTCACCCAGCCGGTCATTGAGGCCACGGCTGAAATGACAGACCGGGAACGGGTGGAAGCCTTTAACGACTACATCCGCACCCTGCTGGCCTACCAAAAGGGAAAAACCTCCGGCATCACCCAGACCTTCGCCCCCCACGCCGGGGAGCTGAAAGCAGCCTGCGGTTCTTACGCCAGAGCGATGAAGTTCCTATGCGAGGCGGCGGGCATCCCCTGCTTCACCGTCAGCAGCAAGACCCACACCTGGAACCTTGTGTACGTGGAGGGGCGCTGGCTCCATGTGGATGTGTCCGCCAACGACCTCTCCGGCAGGAACAGCGTCCTGCTCATCGAAACCTACCAGACCGGGAAGGATCAGGCCCCGGAGGCCACGGCCTTCCTCAAGGAGCTGTTCGCACCCGGATCAACGAAATAATCAAACCCATACCCACACCGGCAGGCCGCAGAAGCGGCCTGCCGCTTTTTTTGTTCTCAACAGATCGCAATAGACCTGCTAACAAATGTCAAGAGCTAAATTAAAGGGAAACGCTATTTTTTGGGGTGCCGTAAAAAGAGCACAGAAAACCAAGCCACCGCCATTGAAAAATTTTGGCGCTGGCCTGTGATAAGCGGATCTGAGATAGAGCGTTAAGCTTCGAGGCTGTCCAAGTACTGCTTCACGGCAGCATAGTAGATACGCAGAAACTTGTTGGCGGAGGCCATCATGTAGACACGGTAGGGCTTGCCCTCGGCGCGTTTCCTGTCCATGAACTGGTACACTGGCTCATCGGCAGGAGAACGGCGGAGGATGGTACTCATCACCAGGAACAGCGTCCTGCGCAGGGCGGAAGAACCCCGCTTGGAGATGCTGCGGCTGCGGATTTCCATCTGGCCAGACTGGTACGGCGGGGCGTCAATGCCCGCGAAAGCCACCAGCGCCTTTTTGGAGTGGAAGCGGCGCACATCTCCAATCTCGGCCATGAGCTGGGGGCCGAGGGCAGGCCCAACGCCGAACATCCCCATCACAACGGGGTACTCTGGCAACGATGCCGCCAGGGACTGCATTTCGTTCCTGAGCGCAGCCAGCGCGGCGGAAGCGGCTCGGAGCTGGGACACTGCCTGCTCTACCAGGAGTTTGGCCGTATCAGTCTTTGGCATGACACTGAAATGCCCACAGGCAGAGGCATAGATATCTAACGCCTTGTCCTGGCTGAAGTGATAGCCGTGCTTCTTGCACCACTTCTGGTACTTGGCTGCAAACGCCTTTTCGGACAGCCCGCAGACACATTCACAGTGCGGGAAAGCGGCAACAAAGTCCACCCATTTCTCGCTTCCGTCAGTCCTGGTAGGGCTTGCAAACAGGCGGTTTGCGTCTGGAAAAGCGGTGTCGAGCAAGGAGATCAGATTGTTTTTAAGCATGGTCTGTACTTTGGCGCATTGCTGGTACTGGCGGTATGTAGTTTTCAGCATCAGCCGCACTTCATCCTCCGGGATGTACCTGGGCAGCGTCAGCCAGTGGTCAAGGCCGTAGTTTGCCAGCTTGATCGCGTCCTTCTTATCGGTCTTGGCCCGCCGCAGGTTGTTGTTCCCGTAGCCATGCACCAGCATGGCATTCACAACAGAAACGTAAAACCTGGAATCGTAAAGGAAGCTGGCCACCGGCAAATGGTAGTTCCCTGTGGCCTCCATCACTATGCGGGTCTCTCCATCCAAGTCCCCCAGTCGCCTGGACAACTCACACAACTCCGCATCGGTGTGTCCCACCTCAAAGGGCGGAATTACCAGTTCCCCCAAAGGACGCATGACAGCGATCATGCTCTTGCCTTTGGAGACATCAATGCCTACACAGTTCACGTTCATTCCCCCAATACAAAATTTGCAACCGGAACCCATCTTTTTCTCGCTGCCGATTCAATCTATTGGGTGACGCGAACTCAAGGCTCAACCTGCTTAAACCGAATGCCGCAACAAGAGGATGGCTGACAGTCTGTTGCCCGGACTTTATAGCCCAAGAAAGGAGTGGCCAGCCAGTTGCTCCTCTTATTGTAGCTTTGGCACGAGACGGACGAAACCCCCGGCTGGCTGCCGAGGGTTCCAACCAAATTATATTGTAATAGAAAGGAGTTTCCATGAAACATAAGCCTTTTACCCGCATCCTCTCCCTGCTGCTGGTGGTGGCCACGCTGGCCGGCCTGCTGGCCGTCCCCGCCAGCGCCGCCTCGCTGAACGGCAGCGGCAGCGTCACCATCCAGCAGGCCGGCTTCGGCAGCTACCTGTCCAAGAGTACGGGCGGAAGCATCGGCGGAGGCTATTGGAAGTACACCAGCAACGATGGACTCACCGGCACCGCCTACTGCGTCAACTGGGGCCTGAAGGGGGTGTCCCCTTCCAAGTCCCTGACCATTCAGGAATACAACCGCAACCCCCAGACCATGGGGGCCTTTGCCAACGGGTATCCGAACCGTACCCTGGCACAGTTCAAGGAGCTTCACGCGGACGATGTGCGCGGCATCGCCAGCCTGACGGAGGACGAGTACAAGTACGCCACCCAGGTGGCGGTCTGGGCCTCCTGCGGCCAGCTTGCCGTCTCCGGCACCTCCTTCACCGCTGGCCGCGCCTCCCTGGTGGAGCCGACCGCGGACGCCCAGAAGATCCGGGTGTATGACAGCGTCAAGGCCATCCTGCGCCTCGCCGCCGGCTGGACCAAGAACCTCCACACCGGCCTGTCCATCCGGGCCGAGGAGGATCGGGACATCCGGGGCGTGGATGTCCTCAACGAGTATGGGCTGGAGGGCGCCGCCGCCGACAACGAGGACGGCATCAAAAAGGAGACCATCGGCGGGAAGGAATATTACACCCGCGTGATGTACGTCTCTTCCGCCACCTCCACCTGGATCGATGGGCGCACCACCAAGGTCTATTCCACGGACGCGCCCCAAGGGACTATTTTCACCGCTGAGAACGGCTCCCCTCTGGAGACGGTGCCGGAGAATGGGACCACCTGCTACAAGGTGGACACCAGCAAGCAGCGCAGCACCAACCTCAACTCCAACGGTACGGAGTATTACGGCGCCTTCAAGGTCTGTATCCCCGTGGACAACGTGCCCGATGAGGGCAGCTTTACCATCCGGGCTGCGGGCGGTGTGGCGCAGTTCAACCTGTTCCTGGCCTATAACCCCTCCGCCACCGAACAGTCCTACATCATCTCCGACCCCGGCTATGTCGACCTGGAGGCCCAGGCCCCGTTCAAGTGGAGCGGCTCGGATATCCCGGAGAACGCCACCCTCCAGATCGTCAAGACCGGCGCCGGCGGCGCGCCCCTGGAGGGGGCCGAGTTCACCCTCACCGGCAGCGGCGGCACCACCGTCTCCGGCACCAGCGACCGCAATGGTCAGGTGACCTGGACCGACTTGCCCGCCGATGAAAACTTCACCTTGACCGAGGACTCCGCCCCGGAGGGCTACCAGGTCATCGCCCCTCAGAACATCACCCTGGAGGCGGGGCGCACCACCTATGTCACCGTGCCCAATGACACCGAGAAGGGCTTTACCGTCAAGAAAATCGACGCCCAGAACCGGGCGTCTTTGCAGGGGGCTGTGTTCGTCTTTGAGCAGATCGACGGTTCCTATAAGACCACCGGCACCACCGGCTTTGACGGGACCATCTCCTTCCAGGGCGATGAGCTGCCCTATGGCAGCTACCGGGTGTGGGAACAGTCCAGTCCGACAGGCTACCTGAAGGATACGCGGGTGGAAACCGTGGAATGGACGGGCGAAAAGGATGTTCTGCTCACCTTTGAGAACGTCAGGGACATCAGCCTCACCATCCTGAAGGTGAACGAGCTGGGGGCCTCCCTGGAGGGCGCGGTGTTCGATGTATACGCGGACGGCAAATTCATCACCTCCGTTGAGACCAACAGCTCCGGCGAGGCCAAGGTCACCGGCATCCAAAAGGAAGCCTACATCGAGGTGGTGGAAAAAACGGCCCCGGCAGGGCACGTCCTGGACCGCACCTCCCACGGAATCCACATCGACCCCTATGATCCCGCCATCGAGGATGACCCCGTGCTGACCGTGGTCAACCTGTCCAAGCCCTCCCTGCGGATCATCAAATATGACCGGCTGAGTAAGGAAAAGCTGCCCAACGTCACGTTTGAAATTTACAAGGACGCCGAGCTGTTCGACACCGTAACCACGCCGGAGAGCGGGGAGATCAACCTCTATGACCTCCAGCCGGGCACCTATCTGGTGCGTGAAGTATCAACGGATGACTCTCACATTGTGGACACGACCCCGCAGCAGATCGAGCTGAAAGCGGGTCAGACCGCCACCCAGGAGCTGGTCTTTTTCAACGACAGGCTGCCTGGGATGCACCTCATCAAGGTGGACAGCGCCGACCTGTCCAAGCCCATCGCCAACGCCAAATTCAAATTCACGGCGGTGGACGGGAGCTGGGGGCCTGTCGAGCTGACCACCCTGGAGGACGGCACCATCGACCTGTCCAAGCTGCCCACCGGCGCGGTGGTGGTGGAGGAACTGGAGTGCCCCGGCTATGTGATCGATGATTTCCAGCGGATCATTGAGCTGAAGCCCAACGAAACGGCGCAGTTCGTGTTCACCAACAGCAAGCTGCCCTCCCTCCGGCTCACGAAAACCAGCTCGGACGGCTCCCCCCTGGAGGGCGTCTCCTTCCGGCTGGCAAAGATCGAGGACGGCTCCCGCTATCTGGACCGCACCACCTCAAGCACAGGCGAGATCCTGTGGGAGAACCTCGACCCCGGCGTGTATTCCCTGGTGGAAACCGCCACGGTGGACGATCACATCCGGGACTTGAAAGAGTACCATGTGGAGGTGTTTCCGGGGAAAGAAAGCACTATCGTGCTGGAAAACCAGAAGCGGCCCAATTTGTATGTCTACAAAAACGATGCGGATGACGGGTCGCCAATCGAGCATACGATCTTTACCGTCCGCGCGGCGGACGGCCACTCCGTGGACGAGATCGAGACGGACAGCACGGGCCGCGCCGAGCTGAAGAACCTCCTGCCTGGGGTATATGAAATTTCTGAAAAGTCCGTGCCCTCCCCCTGGCTGAAGGACGCCGACCCCCAATTGGTGACCCTCTATCCCAACCGGGATCACACCGCCTACTTCAAGAACCATAAGCGGCCCATCATTGAAATTATCAAGGAAAACGCCGTCACCTTCGACCGGCTGGCCAACGTCCCCTTCCGGGTGTGGTACGCCAGCAACAACACCGCCACCGGCGAGATGAACGACCTGGGCGTGTTCTATACGGACGAGAATGGCCACATCGAGCTGGACGGCACCAAGATGGGCACCCTGGGCCTGCGGGACGGCTGGTTCCGAGTGCAGGAGCTGGAGCCGCTGAAAGGCTTTGCCAAGGCGGACCCGGACACCCAGGAGGCGTTCATCCCCGCGGGCCAGGGCCACACCTTCGTGTTCCGCAACCAGCCCCTGTCCGCCATCTGCGTGTGGAAGTATGATTCCCAGCACCCCAACGTGGCCATCGAGGGCGCGGTGTTCCAGATCCGCTACCTGTCCGGCAACACCTCCGGCACGGGCGGCACCGTCATCGGAACCTATCAGACCTCAAAAAACGGCTCTTTCACCGCAACAGGGCTGAAAAAAGGAACATATATCGTGGAGGAGCTGTCCAGTGACGGCGATCATGTGATCGACACGCCGCCCCAGACCGTGTACCTCTCCGGCGAGGAGCAGGAGGTCATCCACGTCCGCTTCGGCAACAGCGCCATGGGCAGTCTGCTGGTCAAGAAGGTGTCGGACAGCGATGGCGCCCCGCTGGGTGACGTGGAATTTTTCGTGACGACCAGCGATGGCACCGTGGTGGGCGACGCCAACGGCAAGTTCGTGACGGATCAGGCGGGCAGCTTCCTGGTGGAGAACGTCGAGCCGGGTACGAGCCTGGTGGTGAAGGAAACCAGGGCAAAACCGGGCTACCTGCTGGACGATGTACCCCAGGTGGCAAAAATCAAGGCCGGACAGACTGTGACCCTGGAATTCAGGAACAAAAAGCAGGGGAACCTCGTGATCCATAAGCTGTCCAGCCTGGACAAGACCCCGCTTGAGGGCGCACAGTTTAAATTGACCTACGCCAACGGCGAAGTGGTGGACGCGGCGGACGGCAAGCTGTCCTCCAACGGTCTGTATACCTCCAATTCCGAGGGCCAGATCATGATCTCCAACGTCACCGGCACCATCATCTGCACGGAGGTGTCCAGCCCGGAGGGCTATGCCATCGACCCCAACACCCGCACCCAGACGGTGGTCGTTAACCCCGGCGATGACACGCAGCACCTCTATTTTTATAACGCGCCCCTGTGTTCCCTCACGCTCTCGAAGGTGGATTCACTCAGCGGCAAGCCGGTGCCCAACACTCAGTTCACCTTGAAGTACGCCAACGGCGAGGTGATCGGGAAGTACACCACCGGGAAGGATGGGACAGTCACTGTCAGCGGCCTCCTGCCTGGCTCCACCGTGGTGGCGACTGAAACCAAGGTGCCCGATACCCACGTCCTTAACACCACACCTCAGACGATCACCCTCAAGAGCGGTGCCAACACCGTGACCAGCGGCGGCAGCACCAGCGTAACTCCCCCCAGCGGCAACACCGGGGGCGGCAACAACCTGGATTTTGAGAACGACCCCAAGATGACTTTGACGATCCGAAAGTACATCAAGGGTACGGATCGTGAGCCGCTGAAGGGCGTCTGCTTCAAGGTGGTGGATGGCTACGGCAAGCCCATCGGCACCAATAACGGGGTGTACTACACCACCAGCGCCGGTGAGATCGTCCTGGAGGACCTGGAACCCGGCACCACCGTGACCGCGCGTGAGATCGCCACAGTCGAGGGCTTCGTCCTGGACGGCGAACCCCAGACCGTTACGATCCAGGCGTCCAAAAAGCCCCAGGAGATGATCTTCTGGAACGAAAGGGCTGGGGCGCTCGTCATCCAGAAAAAGAGCAGCCTGGACGGCAGCCCGCTGGCCGGGGTGCAGTTCCAGCTCACCTATGCGGACGGCTCCTACGTTGACTATGACAACGGCCACATGAGCAGCAAGGGCCTGTATGAGACGGACTCCGCAGGAGAAATCAGGATCACCGGGATCACGGGCACTGTCATCGCAAAGGAACTCAAGACATTGCCTGGGTTCACCATCGACCCGGCCACCCAGACCCAGACGGTACAGGTGAACGCCTCGGACACGCAGTATCTCGTGTTTTATAACACGCCTGTGGGGAATTTCGAGCTGATCAAGGTTTCGGAGAGCGACCCGACCAAGCGCATCCCCAACGTGACCTTCGAGATCCGCCGCGCCAGTGACGGCGGGCTGGTGGACACCATCACCACCGGCAGCGATGGGCGCGCCACCCTCCAGTTGGACGCGGGCAATTACTACGCGGTGGAAACCGAGTGCCCGAAGGAGTTCAAGCTGGATAGTACGCCCCATTACTTCACCATGAAGGACAATGGCGCCGGCACCACTTTGACGGTGAAGAACAAGGCTTTTTCAGGCATCCTGATCCACCTGCGACACGAAGTCGCGTAACAAATTGCTGGAAACAGCTACCCTATCCATTTGGGGCAATCCTACCGTGACCTGCGTGGGTGGTAACGCCCGGGTTGGAAACTCACGGGACAACGTGGAAAGGCTGAGAGCCTGACTCAGCCGGACTGCCAGGATAAGTGTGCCACGGAGAATGTAATGTGAACCATCGTAAGAGTCGTCAGGATTGCGCAGGCGAAATAAGGCTGATACGCCTGGACCAAAAGGTACGGAGAGCGGCTGAGGGGGTTGTGGATACCTCTCGGCAAATGGACACAGTCTCTCCCGGCTCATAGATGGCTCCTAAATAGTGTTTACACAAGCAATGTGGTATAATAGGGACAACAGCCCAGAAAGAGGTGTTCCTATGAGTAACGAACA
>ERZ808054.1174-NODE-1174-length-16518-cov-4.551365_pt1 | contig 16518 bp, 19 predicted proteins | sample MGYA00380201_ERZ808054 | MGnify/ENA primary metagenome ERZ808054 (study PRJEB31490, sample SAMN06133419) | mouse gut metagenome | isolation source: Z5_2 | host: mice | place: China: Chengdu | collected 2015-05 ... | reverse complement strand
CAGTATGACAAACAGCGCACATGCAAGGGGAATTGATTTTAATCCAAACCACAATACATACGCTGAGAATAAGCTTTCTGTAACAATTAAGGAATATCCAAAGATTCCATTGTTTTTGATATTTCCAAAAATTCTATGCATTTGTATTATCACGAAAAGCGCAAACAGAGACAAAAACAATGTTACCGGCTCGGATGCTACCATTTTCAAAAGTTCATACACAATAAGCATCTCTGCAAGAGATAAAACTATTGAAATAACTCCGCCAATAATTGGTATTAAATATAAAATAACTATTATTACAAAAGCTGCAATTCCCCACCCTATACTTTCTTTTAGTATCCCGGTTAATAGCGCAATAAAAAAACATTCTACTCCCACGAACCCCAGACTGGTATCTGCGAAATTGTAATCACTTATTAAATTTGCGAATTCATAGCTGTAACTGTCATTATTATTCATCTTTTTTCCTTTCGAGCAAGCGGACGGACTGTAATCTGAAAAGCTTGCTTTTTATCTATTTTATCTTATATAGTTCCTCGTATGAAATATATTCTTCATTGGGATCATCAGTTAGAATCAGCTCTTCCTGCGGTGCATATTCAAAATAAGCATAATCATTTGAACAGAATGCGACATTCCAGTCAAGCTGTAAGGCCGGATCGATGGGAATATATTTTATTTTTAACCTGCCTATCCGTTCGATAAGTTCATTGCCATCCACACAGGAGGACAGCGGGCTGTCGGGTTCGTCAAACAAAAACCAGTTTCCCTGCAGGGCTCCACAGCAGTCACAATGATTGGCAAAACATTTCTCACCGAGTGTTTTTGAGTAAGATGTCTTGATAGAATAGGTGTTCTTTAAATATTGCAGCAGCTTTGGCGGGATGTCATTCTCATGATCTACCCATGCAAGGTGCAGCTCATCTTCATCGTATTCAATATGTGGATCATCCACTTCGCCATATATTTGAATGATATCACTTACCCCCAGACCAATGACCCTCGTGGGACGTTTACATTTCCAACAGGATTGTTGTCCTTCAATTATGTAAATATATTGTGTGGCTATAATGTTTTCGTCATTATCCTTTAAGAGCCATTTTGAAAAGTCAAGGTATTTTTCCGGTTCATCAAGGTAGATTCGGATATACCATTTTTTTAGTTTAGGATCCCATTTGGCACCAAATTTTTTTGCCGCATCCTTTTCTGCGTAGGGAACATTTAAGTATAGGTCCATGAGTATTCTCCTTGTAAAATTTATCATTCGGAGTTTCAGGGGGTTATCCCTAAACCTCAATAATTTCTTTATAAATATTGTAAACAAAATTAATCATGTAATGGGAAATTTAACTATGCTTCCTTTTTAGCTATGTTATTTTTATGCTCTAATTTTTGCAATTTTGTACATTTTTTTAGTTCACCCCAAATAATTTCTTTATAATCTTTATCAAGGGATCTATATAAATTAAGTATTGTTTTTTCCTCGGAAGACAAACTATTTTGCATACTAGGTAGTGATTGATCAGAAGATATACCGAGTAAATAATCTGACGAAATTGAAAAGATTTCAGATAATTTAATGATAATATCAATAGGCGGTATTCTCTCATTGCACTCATAAAATGATACCATTTTAGGGGTTAATCCTAATTGAGAAGATAATTGTTTTTGAGTAAGTTTATTGATTTTACGGTACTTTCTAATACGATCACCTAAAGTCAAACAAATCACCTCCAACAGAAATAGTATCATTTTTGTTGGATTATGTATTGGCAATGAACTATAAGTACTGTATTATTTGAAACAAAGTACTAAGAGTACATTTTCAAGACTGGTTGCACTTTTAGTACTTTAAAATTTCATAATTGTACTACTGTAAGGAGATTATCGAAGAGAGAAGGTGGAAAATGAGAAAAGCGTTAGTTGAAGCAAGGGGCAATAAGACACAAGTGAATGTTTCTGCAGAATTAGGTATATCACAGAAATATTTATCAAAATTAGAGCTTGGACAGAGAACACCTAGTATGAAGATTGCTATAAGACTTTCGTCATACTATAAAATGAGCTTAGAGAAGCTGTTTCCGGATATATATGGGAATATAAAATGCGATCGTGAGGAAAGAGTAATTACAGATAAGTTAGCTTTAGAACAAAGTAAGCAGATGACAATATTTGATTTGGATGCCCAAAATAGTGTTTGAACCAAAACGATTTTATAATATTTAAAGTGTAGCATCGTATACAGCAGGCACAGATGACAAGTTTAATTTAAATGGAGGTATCTCATGGAACAGAACCAGACTATTTTTCAAATTCTACAAGAGATTACAGACGATATGTGCGATAACTTTTGCAAATATCAGGACACCACAGATGAAGAAGGTGATTGTGACTGGATCAGAAACGGAGGGAAGTGTCCGCTGGACAAGATAAATTGAAAATTTGAGAAGGACAAGATGAATAACGATGCAAAGATATGTTAAAAACTGGAACATGCTGGACACAGTAATCTATTATATTGAGATATTCGCCGTCAGGATAAAGCTGCGTCTGCAGGAGGAAGCAGAGCCGGCAGTGGAGGAAATCATAGATGCAGAGACACACTATCTGCAGGAAGAAATTACATATTATAGAGCGCATCAGCGACCAGGGCGGATTGTGGAGCAGCATGGGACATACTGTTGTCCTGCGTGCAGAAAATACATCGCATCGGAGCTGATCGACAGCTATAAGATAAAATACTGCCCGGAGTGTGGAAAAAGGATAGTGAAGCATCAACCAATAGAATTGATGAGAGAGGTTAAAATTACACGTCCGATATAGAACCCCTGAGCAGGGAGTCAGAAAAATAGCTTCAGGCAATCAGATGTCAATCTTTGATTTAGATGACCAGAACAGGAGGATGGGATAATTTATGAATGTAGAACAATTAAGTGTAATACTAAGTAAGAATGAGGATAAAGAACTTACGATTACAATTACTGGAAATAACAGTTTCGGTGTGGACATTACAGATGTGGAGATAATAGAAAACGGAAAAACATTGTTATTATACGAGAATGCCTATTATGAAGAAAGTGGAAAATATCTCCTGTCCCCGGCAAAAAGGATCAGAGATTTGCTTGAAATACTGGATGCCATTGAAAACAGAGGGATGCAGATAAAAGGGAGAGGTTCCAATATGGTACTTGTCTCTCCCACGGATTGTAGATTATCTTGGATTGATGACTGTGCAGCGTTAGACTTATATGATAAATCAAAACCAATAACAATTGACAAGGCAAAAAAAGATGCACAAACATTTATAGAAAGTCTGCATACTGATTAATTAAGTGCAAATTCTCATCATGGGGGATGTCAGACCAGCATGAACTTATATTTTTTTTTCGAAAATAATTGGCAGTTTCTTCACCAACAATTGAACGGGTTTTCCAATAATTACCCTCTGAAACGTGTGCTCCATCAGGATTCTTTTTCCAATGAGTGAAATATATCTTTTCTGAGTCAGGTACATTTCTGGCAGTGCCAATTATGGATATCATCATGGAAACAGAAGGAGTTCTGTCATGGCGCATTGGAATATAACTATCAAATTCTTCAAAAAATTTGCCTGGCCTAAAAGGATTATTTTTACTGGCTGTGAATCCCAAATAATTCGCAATTGCCATGTAATACTCATGACAAAGTGAAGTAGGAGTTTGAAAATCCGAATTAATGTTAACAAGGATGGTATGCGGAGTTTTTTCTACAGTTGTCATATATAATTGGTGGCCTGATGTGCCAATAATGAATATACAGGAGAACATATGCTTATTATAAACGATATTAAATATTGTGGAAATAACATTTTGCGCAATCATGTCATCATACAATTGATGGAGATTTTTCATATTTGTGAGCTCCTTTCAAAGAGGTATTAATTATACATTATAAATGAAAAAATATTGAAATGCAATATTCAAACAAGAACAGGAGGATGGGATAATCATGGACAAGACGATTACAATCATTCAGATGCTGCAGGTGAAGAAGGTGTCTGTGACTGTATCAGGAGTGGTGGGAAATGCCCACTGGACATAATAAATTGAATTGAGAGCTGATCGACAGCTATACGATAAAAGAAAGTGGAATAATAATGGGAAAGAACCCTATTTGGAATGGACACAAATAGCTATTTTTGAAAGAATAATAGATGATCCAGACAGGGATATAAACAGTGAGATTACTGTTCGAGAGGAAGACATTGTGGAAGATACTGATAATATTGGCACGAATGAAAATAAAAGTTAAAAATACTAAATAATTATTTGCACTTAGTGGCAAGTAAGACATAAACAAATAATGTAACGAATAATACAGAGCAATCACATTGTCCTGGTTATTATAGATCCGTTCCTTGACAACTTCATAATGAAAAGTCCGACACGTCCGATATAAGTAGCTTTTTATGCAGTGGGGATTTGGGAAATCAGAAATTGGCAGTTTCTTTTGGGAATATATATCACACAATTTTGATGGACAACCCTGTTCTGCATGTGGGTGCCTATTGGCACGGCACCCTAGCAATGAGATATATCGAGTAGAATAATGATACACCCGCAAAACACGGGCTCCTGAACCGAAGGGAGCGGAGAGAAAACTTCGTGGAGCTTGCCAAAGCCGTCGGCAATTAATTCATATGTTAACCAGAAGAAAGTGAACATGGAGGGAAAAGTGTGATAAACCATACGTCTTTTCGTATCCTAAGAAGGAAGATTAATATGGAATGATACAAACTATTATAAGCATACAATGAACTAAATAAAATTGAAAAGCGAGGTAAACTTAATGGTGATGATAATGGAATAAGTAACACCCACGTTTGACGGAAAGACAAAGAAAATAAAAGTATCAAGCCAGGAGGTATCATAGATGAGAACAGATGAATACACTGTGGAAAGAGAATATTTGTGCCAGATCAGTATCGAAGAACTTGTAGTTCACATAGTAAAGTCCCATCTACAAAATGCAGACATGGCAGAAGGATATAGCCTATGACGGCAGAACAATTTTCATGTGCTGCATATGTAAGGCTTTCAAGAGAGGACGGGGACAAAAATGAGAGTGACAGTGTGGGCAACCAGAAGAAAATGATCGAGCACTACATTGCACATCATGACAATTTTGTACTGTATGATCATTACATAGACGACGGGTTTACAGGAACCAATTTTAACAGGCCAAGTTTTTTGAAGATGCTCGAAGATATTGAACAGGGCAGGATCAACTGTGTGATCGTGAAAGATCTATCGCGTTTTGGAAGGGATTACATAGAGACCGGAAAGTATCTGGAACGTTATTTCCCGACGCGTGGGGTGCGGTTTATCGCGCTATCTGACAATATCGACAGTATGAAGCAGACATATGATATGCTTCTTCCGATCAAAAATATATTTAATGAGCAATACGCACGTGATATCTCCAAGAAAGTGAATACAGCTATGTATACAAAACAGGTAGCAGGAGATTTTATAGGTGCATTTGCAAAATATGGATACCAGAAGTCGCCTGAAAATAAGAACAGACTTATCATCGATGCGTATGCTGCCGATGTTGTCCGCAGGATCTTTGACATGTACATAAGCGGAATGGGGCAGAGAAGGATTGCTGCAAAACTGAATGAAGAAAACATACTCTGTCCATCGGAATACAAACGTCAGAATGGTTATAAGTATACAAACGGTAAAAAATTAAGCAGCACTACGTATTGGACATACAGTACGATCCGCAGGATCATCGCTGATGAAATGTATATCGGAAACATGATCCAGGGAAAAACGCATCGGAAAATGCGTATGGGGATTGAGAGAATCGATCAGGACAAGTGGATCAGGGTGGAAGGTACACACCCGGCGATCATAGACATGGACACATGGAGCAAGGCACAGAAAATGATGAACATGAGAACAAGGGAGCTGGATCTGGAGAACCATGTCAGTATATTTGCAGGCGTGTTGAAATGTGGCGATTGTGGAAGGGCTATGGTAAAAAAGCACTCCTCATGGGGCAAGGTTAAGCATATCTATTATAATTGCGGTACATTTAACCGCTCCGGAACCAAATTTTGTACACCACACACGATACGTCATGATGTGATCGAGCAGATCGTGCTGGAAGACCTGCACAGGATCATACTAAATATCGATAATTTAAAAGAACTGATCTCTAAAATTGATATTCAGAAGAATAGATCGCACAATATAGAATTTGATATTGAGCGTCTGAACGAAGAACTTGATACGCTTTCCCGCAGAAAGAGATCGGCGTATGAGGATTATCAGGATGGGATCATTACCAAAGCGGAATATATTGAGTACAGGGACGCATATGAGGAGCAGATCGAAAAACAGCAGAAGAGCCTTGCTGCTCTTGAGGAGCGGAAACATACAAAAATAAAGGAGGACATATTTGAGTATGAGTGGGTAAGAAAACTGCTGGACATGAGAGCTGTCGATCAACTGGATCGAAGTATTGTCCTTGACATGATCAATGAGATCAAAGTGTATAACGACAAGAGGATAAAGATTGTTTACAATTTCTCCGATGATTTGGAAAATATTTTGAGATTAAATGCAATTACTCCCCCATAATTACATTACCATGGGGAAACGACGACACGCAGAAGATCATGGAAATATTGAAAAAACACGATGTCAAGGTGACTTTTTTCATGACAGGCGGCTGGGTGGAGTCCTACCCGGAAGATGTAAAGATGATACTTGCGGAAGGTCATGATCTGGGAAACCACAGCCAGAATCACAAGAATATGAGCCAGCTGTCCGACGCTGAGAAGGAAAAGGAGCTCATGTCGGTGCACGATAAGGTCAAGGAGCTCACCGGGTATGATATGTTTCTGTTCCGCCCGCCATACGGCGATTATGACACGAAACTTATGAAAGTTGCACGAAAATGCAATTATTATCCGATCCAGTGGGATGTCGACAGTCTCGATTGGAAAGATTATGGTGCGGACTCGATCATAAAGACAGTCGCACAGAATGAACATCTCGGAAACGGTTCGATCATACTGTGCCACAATGGGGCAAGGTACACTGCCGAGGCGTTGGACGTTCTGATCAAGACATTGAAAGAAGCCGGCTATCAGTTTGTGCCGGTGTCCGAGCTGATCTACAGGGACAATTACTACATGGATCATGAGGGAAGACAGATCCCGGGCAAAAAAGAGCGTTAAAATATGTTAAAAGAAAACAAATGAAATCTAATAAAATCGAGCAGGTCTCCCTGCTCGATTTTTATGTACAGCCCCGTGCAGAGGAACTATGCCGTCAGGCAGCGCACGGGGCGAGACTCGATTCAACAAAACAGTATTAGTTAGCATCTTCCTCAGTAGAAGCAACCTCGGTAGTCTCAGCGTCAGCAGCCTCCTCAGTAGAAGCAACCTCAGTAGTCTCAGCGTCAGCAGCCTCCTCAGTAGAAGCAACCTCAGTAGTCTCGGCGTCAGCAGCCTCCTCAGTAGAAGCAACCTCGGTAGTCTCAGCGCCAGCAGCCTCCTCGGTAGAAGCAACCTCAGTAGTCTCAGCGTCAGCAGCCTCCTCAGTAGAAGCAGGCTCTTCTGTAGCAGGAGCCTGTGTCTCCTCAGAAGGAACTGTTGTATCGACTACGCTTGTCTCGTTTGTAGATGTCTCATCTGCCTTGGATCCGCAAGCTGTGAGCATTGCTGCACCCAATGTAAGTGTCATGATTGTAGCTAAAATTCTTTTCTTCATAATTTTTTCTCCTCCATTTGCGCGTTTGCGCATGCACTATGTAGTGCGAAACTAAATTTCAGGAATAAAGGTGTTGACTTGTTATTCCTGTTGTGCCTTACAAGTGATAATTATACATATATTTTTGCAAAGGTCAATAGCAAAATAAAAAGTTTATTCATTTTATAGTTACTTTATATTTACAATGCATTCATAATTTGTTCACAAATAACGTCAAAAAGCACAAGAAACAGGATATCTTTATAGTGATAATGACTCAAAAACCTTTTCTTGTGCGCCTCGCCGCGAAGTGATATAATATGAGCGTGGAGAGGACGGGTACTCCATCCGGACAGAAAACGAAGCGATAAAAAAGAGATACAAAAAACAAGGGATAAAAAATGAGAAGTATGAGAAAAGGTACCGCAGTTGCGGTGATGTTCATGACGTTGGCGCTTTCTGCCTGTGAGGGGACAGACGAGCTGCAGGCGGTAGCGGAGAAGAACACGTCCGAGGCAGGCACAGATGATAATGGAGATGGAGACATCAGGGAGGAAGTCTATGAGGGGCTGTTATCGGATCCCGCAGCCTGCGGGCAGAAAAATGCCTATGACACATTAAATGTAGCGACATATATCACGAAGATAGAAGACACGTATTTCATAGCGGACTGCTATCATGACCAGATCATCTATCATGACAATATCACAGACCCGCTGAGCCAGTGGGAGGTGCTGACGAACGAGGTCCACTACGCACACACGATCGCTTCGGATGGGACGTCCTTTGTCGTTGACGACACGGAAAACAACCGCCTGATGGTGTTCCAGAAGATGGAGGGGAGCTATGTACATACCCAGACGCTGGAAAATATAGGGATGCGTCCCCACTATGTTCAGTACGATGAAAAGAACCAGGTGTTCATGGCGTGGAGTTCGATCACGGGGGAGATGTATCTGATCAAAAAGGCTGCCATGCCGCAGAAAAACGGTGTCTATCCGCTTTATGTTGACAGGATTTTGAAGATCGATGCGCTGTACGGCGTTTACGTGCGGTCGTTTACGGTTTTGGAGGACGGCATTTATTTTGTGTCAGGGCACAATAACCAGAAGATCATAAAGGCGGCGGTCAACGATGCAGGCGACGGGTTTGACCTTCTTGCAGCGTACAGTGTGGCGGACGGGATCGCAGGGATGGTGCAGCTGACAAAGATCGGCGGTTTTTATTATATTACAGTGTCGACGGATGACGAGGAGAACCAGGACTATGCGACGATCATCAGAACAGACAGCCTGGAAAAGCTCGCAGGCGGGACATACGAGGATGTCTATGACCAGTTTGGAGTGTCGGGCGGGACGCCGTATTACATAACGGCGATCGAGGGAAGATATTACATGGCACACCACAGGACCAGTGAGAATATCATCGCCTTTGATGTCCATGACGGCCGTATCGAAAATGTGGAGGTGGTATATTAAAACAGTATATTTGAAAGGGCTCCCGCTCAGCGGGAGCCCTTTTTGTCGGAGATGAAAGGCGTCATGACGATCAGGGGCAGGGCATAGAAGGCAGCGTACGCATACCGGAAGTCCGCGGCGACCGGGGTGGCGATGCACAGGGTGGAAAAGAGCAGGATAAAGGGCAGGATGACCAGTGCGCCGGCAGGCTTTCCAAGGCGCAGGCACAGGGCGGTCAGCATCAGGATGCCCCACAGGATAAAGCCTGCGCTCCACAACAGTCCGTACAGCGGGACGATATCCGGGAGCTTGAACAGGATCTCCTTTATCTTCACGATCAGAGGTCCTCTTATGACAGGCTGCCAGCGGATCCCGAAATCATTTGGATAGACGCCGTCTGCCAGACCGACTTCGCAGCTGACATCGGGATACCAGAAACCGTTTGTCTGGGCGATGTAGGCATCGAAGTACGTCTTTGGGTGGCTGAACCCGATCGAGAGCCACACGCTGAAAAATTCGCGCTTGTGGGACTCGAGAAAGTCGCTGCCGTGCTGCCGTATCAGATTTTTGATATTGTCCGAGACGTCAGGCTGGTAAGCGCCGGCAGCCTGCTCCAGATCCATCAGCTGGCTCAAAAACGCCGTCTCACGCTCCGTGAGCGGCTCGTTGTCTGCGACGACGCGCGCAAGCTGCTGGAGCGGGACGGAGAGGGACTCGATGTAGTCGGTCTGTCGGATCTCGTACACCTGCATGACCGGATATTTGACAAACAGTACCAGCGCCAGAATGATCAGGTGGACCGGGATCATGACTTTCAGCCATTTGCGGTAGGCAAACAGTATGAAAGGGATCGATGCGGCGATGGCATACCATCCGTTGCCCCGCAGCAGGCACAGCAGGCTCCCTGACAGGATATAGGGGAGCAGCAGGGTAACATACTCGCCGGGGCGCAGTTTTGGAACGGCGTCGGCAGACGCGGCGAAACTGCCCCGCAGCAGGAAGCGCACCAGCGCTGCGGCAAAGAGCGTCATGCAGCCGGCAAACGGAATGTCCTTCCAGATCGTGACGACATATACGCCGTGATAGGGGATCAGGGCGTAAAAGCATATGGTGACGATCAAAACCGGCATGATGACATCTGCCTTCTGCAGCGTGCGGACAACATATCCGGCTGCAAACGCCATAAAGAGCATCTGCGCGAACGTGTACAGGGCAAGCCCCGCATGCGGATCGCCGGTGAGGGAGAGCCCGAGATTGTAAAAGAAGCCGATCATTGCCGTGTGGACGACAGAGTGATGGTTGGAAAGCTCGTAGGCTCCGATGATCTGTGCGTACTGGTTGATGCTGTCGGGTGTCATGATCCCGGGGTACTCGTACAGGAAGTACGGAAGCCAGCACAAAATGCAGATCAGCGAAGCCAGGAACGGGATCCACGCGTAGGAGTAGCCGGAACCGACAAGCATTAAGCCGGAGGCATTCTGCAGAAACCATATGGACAGGTAGTAGTAGATCAGCAATAGCCCTGCGCCTGTGAGGAGCAGGACGGCGGTGCAGAAAAGCCGGCTCGTCATGCCGCCCAGGATCGCGGGGTACTGTGCGGAGAGCGTGAAAGCGCTAAAGAGGACGCTCAGGATGGCGGAGAGCGTCATATCTCCCGGGACGATGTGCCCCTCCACGTGATCGCTGTGAAGCTTTGAAAAGACGTACAACAAGATCAGGAACAGGATCATGGAGCACGGATTTTTGGTGGACAATCCGGTAACGCGCATTATGGCAAAAAGCGACAAAAAACTTTTGGCAAAAATCTTGAGATAATACATATTGAACCTCCGCTTTAGTATAAGGATTTCATTTTGATGGAAAAATATACTATATTTTAAATAGTAGAATGAAATTCTTTTGGAGTCAACAGACATTGCATAAAATTGGAAATTTTGATATGATAAAAAACAAGGCACTTTTAAGTGACAGGCAGATATGGAGGTAGGTATGAGTTGGGAAGATAATGTGCGGAAAGTAGTTCCCTATGTGGCGGGCGAACAGCCAAAGGATCAGGATGTCATCAAGTTGAACACGAATGAGAATCCCTATCCGCCGTCACCGAAGGTTGCGGCAGTGATACAGGGCTTTGACTGCGATATCCTGCGCAGATATCCGGATCCGGATGTGTCTGCGCTTGTGGACGCGCTCGCAGAGCGGCACGGACTGGACAGGGAGCAGGTGTTTGTCGGAGTCGGCTCAGACGATGTTCTGGCAATGTCCTTTTTGACGTTTTTTCAGGGTAAAAAGCCGATCCTGTTTCCCGACATCACCTATTCCTTTTATGATGTGTGGGCTGACCTGTACAGGATACCATACGAGCAGCAGCCGCTCGACGAAACCTTCTGCATCAAAAAGGAAGACTATTTCAGGGAAAATGGCGGCATCATCATCGCCAATCCAAATGCGCCGACAGGGGTGGCATCCAGGCGGTCCGTGCTGGAGGAGATCGTCAGGGCAAACCCGGATTCGGTCGTTGTCATCGACGAGGCGTACGTGGATTTTGGCGGGGAGAGCTGTGTGCCTTTGATCGAAAAGTACGACAACCTGCTTGTGGTGCAGACGTTCTCGAAATCGCGCTCCATGGCGGGCATGCGCATCGGCTATGCGATGGGCAGCAGGAAACTGATCGGCTGCCTCAATGATGTCAAGTTCGCCTTCAACTCGTACACGATGGGCGCGGTCGCGATCGCGGCGGGCGTGGCTTCCGTGGAAGACGAGGCGTACTTTGCAGAGACGACGGCGAGGGTTGTCGCGACGAGGGAGCGCACAAAAAAAGAGCTTGCACGGCTTGGCTTTGTCTTTCCCGACGCCAAGACCAATTTTATCTTTGCAGCGCACAGGAGTGTTCCGGCACAGGAGATCTTTGACGCGCTCAGAGAGAACAGGATGTACGTAAGGCATTGGAACAAGCCGCGCATCGCTGATCATCTGCGCATTTCCATAGGGACGGACGAGGAGATGGACAAGGTACTTGGCTTTCTTGAGACGTATCTGAACAGCAGATAGCACTTGTATTTGAATGAGAAAAAAATAAGAAAAAATAAAAAAGAGTAAAATAAAAAAAGTAAAATTAAGAAAGGTTAGACGATCAAAAGTATGAAAGAATTTATCGCAAACATTTTAAGGGGTATGGTGATCGGGATCGCGAACGTGATCCCCGGAGTCAGCGGCGGGACCATGATGGTTTCCATGGGGATTTACGACAAGCTGATACTGGTGCTGACGCATTTTATCAAGCGTATGAAGGAGGCGGTCGCGCTCCTGGTTCCGATCCTGGTCGGGATGCTCCTGTCCATAGCGATCTTTGCAAAAATATTTTCGGAGATCCTGTTTCCGCGGTTTCCGCTGCAGACGAATCTGTTTTTTATCGGTCTGATCCTCGGTGGTCTGCCCGTTATCTATGGAAAGGTCAGGGGAAACACCATCAGGATCCCGCAGATCATAGCGTTCTTGCTGTTTTTTGTGATGGTGGTGGGCTTTGCCTGCGTCGGCGAGGGCGGCGGCTCGAGCGCGGACATCTCCTTTAGCGCGGGCAATGTGGTCAAGCTCTTTGGCGTCGGCATCATCGCGGCGGCGACAATGGTCATCCCCGGGGTGAGCGGCTCGATGATCATGATGATCCTCGGCTATTACAACACGATCATCGACACGATCAATGACTTTATCAATGCGCTGAAAGCGTTTGACATCGCTGCGATGCTCGACACTTTCGTGGTGCTGGTGCCCTTCGGGATCGGCGTGCTGACAGGCATCGTCGCGGTGGCAAAGCTGATCGAGTTCATGTTAAAGAAATACCCGCTGGTCACATACTGGGCGATCATAGGACTGATCGCGGCTTCGCCGTTTGCGATCCTGATCATGATGGAGATCGCCACAATAGGCGTAGTGGAGATCGCCACGGGGATCGTCCTGCTGGCGGTTGGATTTTTCATTTCATTGAAGCTGGGCGCCTGAGGGAGGCTTTCAGGCGATGTGATCGGGGAATATAGTTAGATATTTAGATAGTTAGACGGAGATGAGGATCGATGGAAGCGTACACAGATTTTGCTGGCGTGTATGACCAGCTGATGGACGAGACGCCCTACGGACAGTGGTGCGAGAATATCGCGCAAGTGCTGGGCGGGTATCATATAAGGGATGGGCTGGTGCTGGAGCTCGGCTGCGGCACGGGCAGCCTGACAGAGCTTCTTGCCGCGCGCGGCTATGACATGATCGGCGTGGACAGTTCGGATGAGATGCTGAACATAGCCTGTGAAAAGAGAGATCGGTCGGGCTATGACATTCTCTATCTGAATCAGGACATGCGTTCCTTTGAACTGTACGGGACGGTGCGGGCTGTCGTGAGTGTGTGTGACAGCCTGAACTATCTTCTGGAGGATGCGGATCTGACCGCATGTTTCCGGCTTGTCAATAATTACCTGGATCCGGGAGGGATATTTGTCTTTGATTTCAACACAAGATACAAGTATGAGACGATCGGGGACAGTGTGATCGCTGAGAACCGGGAGGACTGCAGTTTCATCTGGGAGAATTATTATGACCCGGAGAGCGGGATCAACGAGTACGATCTGACCATATTTGCGCGGGAACCCGGGCAGGAGCTGTTTGCGCGCTCTCAGGAGGTGCATCTCCAGAGAGGCTACACGCTGGATGAGATGAAACGTTTTGCAGCGCTGTCCGGGCTGGCGTTTGTCAGGGCATATGATGCGGATACGCTCGGGCATGTCACAGAGACGAGCGAGCGGATCTACTGCGTGGTGCAGGAAAAGCAGAAGGAAACTCTGTGTGACGCAAAGTGATGTGGAGGATATGGCGGATATGGAGATAGAAGGAGTTGTTATATGGGTGATTATATAGTGCGGGCAACGGCGGCAAATGCACAGATCAGGGCTTTTGCGATGACATCAAGGGAACTTGTGGAGCAGGCGAGGAGCGTTCATGACCTGAGCCCTGTGATCACGGCGGCTTTGGGAAGGCTTCTCACGGCGGGCGCCATGATGGGGAGTATGCTCAAGGGGGAGCGCGATACGCTGACACTGCAGATCCACTGTGACGGTCCCGTGCGGGGGCTGGCGGTGACAGCCGACGCAAAGGCAAATGTGAAAGGTGCGGCTCTCGAGCCGCAGGTGATGCTCCCGCCGAGCGCGCTCGGAAAGCTCGATGTGGGGAAGGCTGTGGGATCCGGTATACTGAGTGTCATCAAGGATATGGGATTGAAGGAGCCGTATGTCGGACAGACGCAGCTGCAGACCGGCGAGATCGCGGAGGATCTCACATACTATTTCGCGACGTCAGAACAGGTTCCGTCAGCGGTCGGGCTCGGCGTGCTGATGGAGAGGGACAACACGGTGAGACAGGCGGGCGGTTTTATCATTCAGCTGATGCCTTTTGCCGAGGATGAGACGATCAACGCACTCGAGGAGAAGCTCAAGACGATGGACAGTGTCACCAATATCCTCGATGGCGGCAGCTCTCCGGAACAGCTTCTTGAGCTTCTCCTGGGCGGTCTGGGACTTGAGATCAACGACACCATACCGGCGCAGTACTATTGTGACTGCAGCCGCGGGCGTGTGGAGCGGGCGATCATCAGTATCGGGAAAAAGGACATTCAGGAGATGATCGACGACGGCAAACCGGTCGAAGTCCGGTGTCAGTTCTGCAATAAACTGTACGAATTCGAGATCGAAGACCTGCAGAAAATGCTGCAGGATGCCAAGCGCTGACATGTCAGTAGATCACACCGGTCTCCGGCCTGTCGGCATTCTCGGATGCGGCAGCTTTGTCTAAAGCCTCCGTGATCGCCTGCATCAGCAGCATGGAGGTGTAGCGGTTCTCGGTGCCGTAGCTGATATTGTCGATGCTCTGCTCGGACAGGATGATGGATGCCAGCTCGGACAGCGTGGGGCTCATCAGCGGGTACAGGGTTGTTATGGACTCGTCAAGGTTTGTCAGCGTGATAGAATTGATATGGTTCTTATCAACGGCTACCTGCAGTTCCACGTTGGCATTTCCGAGCAGCAGCGTGCTGGAGTAGATGCCCGGGACGTAGAGGTTCTGTGCAGAGGAAGTACCTGTGCCGGAAGTACTGTTCTGTGTGCCGGTTCCGGTTTCGCCGGTGCTGCTGTTTGGTGTTTCACCCGGGGTTTTGTTCTGTGTGCCGGTCTCGGTCCCGCCCACGTTTCCGGTCTGTGTGCTGTTGGAGGTTCCGTTTTGGGGCTTGCCCGAGGGAGTAGTTTCCGGAACAGTCTGTGACGGTGTCTGCGATGGCATCTGATCCGGTGTCTCCTCTGCGTTCTGGGCAGGGGCGGGGGAAGCAGAGTCTTTCGCGGGTAGGAAGAGGGATACTGCCACCATTATGATAAGTACACTTACAACCAGAAGCACAAGTGCATAGACTAATTCCTTTGAGCGAAGTACAACGATTTTTGTGTTAGAGCTCATGTGAAGACTCCATTTTTGTTCTTTTTATAATGGTATGAGCGCCATGCCAGGATTATGCTTTGGTGTTGACAAAAAGTACGCTCATATAGTAGTGTTGAGGTTAGGTATCTGCAAAGCGCGCGATGCATCGCTGTGGCAGACAGGATTTATGGAAAAGAAAGGGAAGGGACGGGCTATGGCAAAATATACAAAGCAGGACATCATCGCGATGGTGGAGGAGGAGGATGTGGAGTTTATTCGCATGCAGTTTACGGATATCGAGGGAAATTTCAAGAATGTGGCGATCACCGCAAGCCAGCTCGAAAAGGCGCTCGCCAACGACTGCATGTTTGACTGTTCGCTTGTCAGGGGGATGCTGCCCACGGACAACGCGGATATGTTTCTGTATCCTGATCTTGATACTTTTGCAATCTTTCCGTGGCGTCCGCAGCAGGGAAAGGTCGCACGCTTTATCTGCGATGTGTACCGCGCGGACCGCACGCCCTTTGAGAGCGACTGCCGCTACATCCTGAAGAAGGCGATCAGGGAAGCCGCCGATATGGGGTATACCTTCGAGGTGGGACCGGAGTGCGAATTTTTCCTGTTTAATGCGGACGAGAACGGCAGACCGACCACGAACACGAACGAGCAGGCAGGTTTTTTTGATATGGGACCGCTCGACAGCGGCGAGAATGCCAGGCGCGATATCGTGCTGACGCTCGAGGATATGGGCTTTGAGGTGGAGGCGTCCCACCATGAGAAGGCGCCCTCCCAGCACGAGGTGGACTTCCGCTATGATGAGGCGCTCGCGACGGCGGACAACATTATGACGTTTAAGCTTGCGGTCAAGA
>ERZ808054.1173-NODE-1173-length-16522-cov-5.112435_pt1 | contig 16522 bp, 12 predicted proteins | sample MGYA00380201_ERZ808054 | MGnify/ENA primary metagenome ERZ808054 (study PRJEB31490, sample SAMN06133419) | mouse gut metagenome | isolation source: Z5_2 | host: mice | place: China: Chengdu | collected 2015-05 ... | reverse complement strand
ATGGACCGTATTTGACGGCGCAAATACCCAAAAGGACACTTAAAAATGTAGAAACTCCTAGATACATGTACGAAAGGTTATTTTTCATGTCCATCCTCCTAAAATCTTTATTTAGCATTGCCTTTTGTTCACTGGCTTAATTCGTATTCCATACATTCCTTTCCACATATGTCAGCGACAGAACTTATTTAGGATTCCATTGTCCCGTCTCAGCCATACTACACATTCTCCATCCACATAAAACCTGTCTTCTGGCCTGTGTCGAAAGAAAACAATCCACTCATAACTCGGCTCATTAAAAAAAACAAAGTAAACATATGGATAGTCCTCCCCAATCCATTTTCCGTCCAACTGCTCCTTTGCCAGCAGTATTGCCGTTTTCCCATCCGGTATCACATCCTTTGTCCTGTCTATATCATCCCAGTGCTTATGTTCACATACCGGCTGACGCTTTAACAGATGTATTGACAATGCCATATTTATCAAGAAAGATAATGTAAAGCATACATATAAAATTTTCATTTTCATAAATTCACCCCGTCCAAAAATATGTCTCTGCCTTCCTCCCTGTGCCGGATGAAAACCACCAATTGTACTGACGTTTCTTCATCCGGCAAATTACTAAAATACTTTTTGGTTATCTTTACGCAAAGGATGCTTTATGTTTTCTCCAGCAGATACCATCCCTGGTATATCTTAATAATGACCTCCGTCCTGCTGACCGCCACAATCTCGCCGTCCAAAATACTATTCCCCGGTTCCCTGATATTTCCTGTAAAAACCTGGATTTCTTCATTGGTAAGTCCCAACTCGTCATGGATTCCTTTTTCATTTTGATAACCATATTTATCCACGATTGCGGAAGTATAACCGCCTGTCTCAAGTCTGTCCGGCAGCACTCCGCTGCCGCCGTATATCTCCATTCCGTCCTCACCGATTATTACGGTATTCCCCAAATAGCTTTCCGGATAAAAATACCCTCCGTCTTCTTCCCTGTACTCCTTACCAACCCATCTGTTTCTTCCCCTCCAGCCGTCCTGATAGGACACCAGCCGTCTCACCTTCCATTCGCCGTACAGTTCTTCCTCCCCCATATCCGTTACCGCTTCCCTGTACCGCTCCATGTAATAAATATCAAACAAATACCAACACAGCACTTCCCCTTCTTCCGTTACTACAAAAGACATAGAATCCCATTTCCCTGAAAACTTAACCACCGTAACTTTCTGTTCCGCATATTTCCGGTACCACTCCTCCCCCAGCCTGCTTCCATAAGTTCCGCCATTCACGGTTTCCACCTCCACAGTCCGGTACCTGAAAACTGCATCCTCCTGCTTCATATAACTACCAAAACTTTCAATTATCCTGTTGGGTTCGATTATGATGCTTCTCCCCAAATAATCTTCATAATGATCATATGTCGCTGTAATATACCAGCTTGCCACGTAATCCGTTACCTTCCACTGGCCTTCCAAATTGAATTCTCCATCTTCGTTTTTCTCGGCCGCTTTCAGAGTGCCGGACGCCATTGAAAACAGGAAGACGCATACAAGAACCAATGAAATTGTAAATTTCATCTTCTTTGCCACCCAGCCATTTCCCCGCTTCAATCTAAACATTTACATATCCTTCCTTGTACTTCTTCATCCAATTCTGACTCAAATTGGCTTGCATAATCATAAAGCAACTGTTTAAGTTCTTCATCCCCACAAAAATCCCCACTTTTAGCCTTTGGATATCCCCTCCCGCTAAAAATCATTGTTTCCGCTACTCTCCTTTTTACTAAACCACCTAACACATCACCCTTTTGTGTAACATAAGTCAGCATATGATTTAGGGTTTCTGCATCTGTATATTCCCCTCCTGATAAATAACCAAAAAAATTTTCTGATGTTTCTTTATCTAAGGATTTTAGCGAATAACTTAGTGAAAGTAATGCATCAATCTGATAGTCGTAAAGTGATATCCCATGTTCCTGAAATAACGTATTTAACATTTTTTCTGGCATCTTTTCATGTAAATCCTGAATCATTAGTTCCTCAGCTTCTTCAAATGACATTACATAGCCTTCCACTAAATACTTTGCATCATCTCCATCCGGGTCATCACAATAATGACCGAGTCCAATCGTTTTATGTTCTTCATTTTTTGTAGCATAATATGCTTTTGGCTGGAAAGTTTCCATTGATTCAATCAGCTCTATTAATTCTGTTCTCTCAGCAATATTATAATCCGCCAAATTATTAATCAGTTTTGCTTCAGGAACTTCCAACGGTTCCGAGATTACCGGTGTTGTTTCTGATGGCTCATTCAAATTTGCAACTTTATCCGTGTTAGGTTCAGGTTCCGCTGGCAACGGCTCTATGATCTGCCCTTGCACTTTCTGCTCGTTTTTGGAACCACATCCGCTCAAAAATGCAGCCGCACCAATAAGTACCACCAAAACCACGGGGAATTTTCCATCTCCATCGACCATATTTTCAGGATTTCCCCAGCAATATCCATATCTGTTTAATGTATTTGGTTCAATTCCATTCCCACGCATTATGTCTTCTGCCGTAAATCTGCCTTTTTCCGGTCTGTATTCCCGCATTTGCGCAAAATAAGTCCCGCTTACATCATCATAACAATAACCTGTATATCCAAAAGGCTGTCCTTCCCCCTGTTTGGTATAATGAACCGGCGAACCCGTTTCCTCATCCAAGCGGCACAAGTCATTTCCAAATTCATCATAACCATATACATCCCCTTTTCCCGTTCCATATATCACCCTCAAAGGGCTTCCAAGCTCATCATTCAGATAGACCCTTGGGGATTTTCCCCCTTCTTTCATGGCGGCAGCATTACTATCCCAGTAAAAACTTTGGCTCATTTCTCCGCCCTCAACCTCAAGTATATTATGGTAAGGCTTGGTCAAATCAAGAAGATACTTTTCTTTTATACCGTTATTACTTTTCCCGACACGGTATCCCATTCCGTTATAGTGGTATTCCGCCTCCTGCTTTTTCCTATTCCATGCACGTCCCAACCGGTTCATCGCATTGTAAGTATACCCAAAAAGCATTTCACTTCCCTGGTATTCCGCCGTCATATTTCCACGCAGATCATATGTGTATGTTTTCTTTACACCGGCTACCGGCGGCTGTCCACCGATATCCTCACCGGCATGCATGGCATTCATTTCCAATATTTCTTCTGAAACCATCTGATTCAACGCATTATATGCATAGGCCGTCTTCTTATCTGTACCATAATCCACCATTTCCGTACGGTTTCCAAAAGAATCGTAGGAATAATTCCTAAGTAACCTTCCGTCCTTTTCTACTCCTTTCAGGCGGTTAACCGCATCATAATGATAAACATAATTCCCACTTTCCGCAGGTAATCCCCTCCTCTCCTTTTCCACCCGCACTTTATTGCCCATGGCATCATAATCATAGCAATACCTGTCAAGAATTCCTCTATCATCCTTATGGACGAGTTCTTTCAGCAAGCCAAGGGAATCATATTGCCAGCATGTACTGACATGTCCGAACATCCGCTTTTCCGATAATTTTCCGTCATGGTTATACCGATAAGAAATTCTGAAATTCTCTTTTCCTTTTTCTTCCTGTATCAATTCACTCAAACGCAACAGCTCATCATACCCGTATTTTACAATTTGGCCATCCGGATAAACGATGCTTCTTTTTTCACCCATACTTCCCCATTCATACGCAAAGCACCTTCCCTCATGATCCAAAATCTGTACGGGATTTCCCTGCGGATCTCTTTTAATCTTTGTTTCACCAAGCCAGTCCCTTACCAATGCAATCTGTCTAAGAGATGTATATTCCATTTCAACACGCGTTCCGTCCCCATAGGCAATATTCTCAAGTTTCCCATCCGGTGCATAAGCGTATGCCGTTTGATATCCATCCTTATCCTCCTTCAATACCATCCTTCCCAGCGCATCATATTGAAAGTGTTCCTCCTGCCCCAAAGCATCCCTGATGCATTCCGTCTGTCCCAACGGATTTCTTTCATAAAAGGTTTCCCTGTCTTCCTCACCATATTTTCCACGCTGACATATATGTATTAAATTGTTCATACTATCATAGGTATATTCTGTCCGGTTCCCCAACGCATCAATAACTGCCGTAAGATTTCCACCCGCAGAATACTCATAATGCGTAATCATTTTATTGGCATTGCACACAGAAATAACATTACCGGCCAAATCATATGTATAACCTTTTTCCTGTCCCGTACTGCTTGCGACTTTAATTATTCTTCCTAAACTATCATAATGGTAAAACAGGCCATATCCGTTTCCATCCGTTTTTCCTTTTATCCTGCCAAGAGAATCATATATGTAACTCATCTTCCTGCCATTTGGATAAATCACCTTTTCCTTTAATCCACCAGGCCGGTACTGATAACGGACAGTCCTTCCGGCGCCATCTGTTATAGATGCTATCTGACCTAATAAATTATAAGTATATTTCATAGTATTGCCATAAATATCAGTTGCTTCCTTCATTTCCCCTGCATCATTATAGGAGAAAGTCTTCACATTTCCCGCAGGATCGGTTATGCTTTTAACATGTCCTCTCACATCATAAGCAAAATTTGTTTTACCCCCCGTAGGATTTACTGTCTGTACAATACGGTTTAAGGCATCATATGTATAGGATAATTCCGAAAGCACTTCCTTCCCGTTTCCCATACTGATGTGTTTCAGGTTTCCAACCAAATCATAATCGTATGAATTAACTGCCATTGTCTCCGGGTCATTCCCTGCTCCCCTTATGTCTACCTTTATTGGCCGGTTGTCTGCATCATAAAACCGGGAAATAATAACCCCTGACGGTAATATTTCTTCTTCCAAATTACCCATCCTATCATACTTGCGTTCGGTCATTCTTCCTTCCTTATCAACAAGTCTGCTCGGATTATTCATGGCATCATATTCTATCGAAAACACACCTCCATCAAAATCACAAATATTTACTATTTTTCCACTTTCATTATAGGTATATGTACTGGTATTCCCCTCCGGGTTTATGATAGATGTCAGATGGTTTTCTTTATCATACGCGTATTGTATGGTATTTTCTTCCGCATCAGTAAATGTCTTCACCCTATTTAATTTATCATAAGCATACCGGAACGTACTGCCAAGGGAATCCGTAACACATACCATGTTTCCCCTGTCATCATACTCGAAGAAAACACTGCTTCCATCCGGTTGGAGTACCCGTTTTGGCAATCCGCCTTCCCCATAAACAATTTCTCTGCTTCTTCCAATTGCATCCGTACATTTTATTAACCGGCCTTTTTCGTCATAAGTGTTCCTACGTAACTCTTTTCCCCCTGCCGACACCACAAGTAACCGATTATTGTTATCATATTTGTATTCCGTAACCTGCCCCAAAGCATTGGTGACTGCCGCCAGGTTCCCCCTGCCGTCATACCGATACTTTGTCTTGTTCCCGTTTTTATCCACGTAAAACGTCCTTTGGTTGTTGTCGTTATATCCGAAGGTTTCTTCCCCATCCGCATATATGTTTTTCACGTTGCGCATCCGTTCGTCCATTTCATGTGCCACCATGCTCCCATCCGGGTTCTTCACATAACTGCGCATATTTTCATCATCATACATCATCTCCGCCACACCCCCATCCGGCAGTACCTGCTTCACTACCCGGTTGGCGGCATCGTATTCGTTATACACGCCCGTAATGCCCCTCGGCGTGACGATGCTTTCCAGCCTGCCGTCCTCGTTATACCCATAAGTATAAGTATGTCCTGATTCATTTACGAACTGCCACAGTCTCCCGTACCGGTACCGCAGCCGGACCATCCTTCCCGTATGATCCTCCACGCGAATGAGGTTTCCTTCCCTGTTATAAGTATAGGTAAATTCTCCTCCGCATGCACCCGATACTTTCATGAGCCGTCCGTCGGCATTATGGAAAAAGGAATCCGTATTCCCGTTTCTGTCTTTCCTTGTAAGGAGCAATCCCCTCTCGTCAAATGTATATTCCGTATTGTCCGGCGTACAATAAAGGAATCCGTCCCGGTCTTTCCTCACAATGCCCCTGTCCCCAAATACCGGTGTATACATGCCGCCCACCGTCCGGCGGTACGGCAGACTCCTGCCGTCGTCCAGCCGAAGGTACAAAAATCCTCCTTCCATTTCGCGGATGCGCAGCCCGTAATTGTGGGTCCAGCCTTCCGCCATACCCCCGTCCCGCTCCGACGACATGGAATTATACATGAGACGGAAAGACAGCCCGACGACGCCGGGAATGACAAGGCTTTCTTTTTCATATATGTAATTCCCTGTATTGAGGTTCACCGGATCACGTCCCAGTATGTGGCAGATAAAACTCTTTCCCAGCGTCCACGGGATGGTTTTTTGGAACTTCTTTGCAAACTTCTTTAAGTCAACCCCTTTTTGGTATCCCTGCCCTGAAGTAACCGGCATAATCAGTCCGCCCTTTTTACAAATAAGCACGCTCTGCATGTCTATGGCATCCGCCCCGTTCACTTTTTCCGCGCTCATTAAGGAAGGGGACATACTCTCCCATTTATCCGATAGCTTCATGAAGCCTTCACATTTATGTGTCCCATGATTCCTACTGCATTTACCGAAATAGGGGATGTTATCCTTTTCCACGCAGTCCTCACAGTTTGCCTTATTTTTTCCCCCGCTGGTATAACCGTGTCCCACCGGTATCCTAAGCCACCCCGGTTCACTTCCGCTCGTACACTTTAATTGCGCACCACTGACCAAATATTCGTTTTTTCCCATTTCTTATACCTTTCCCTTTCTTTTGCACTTTACGTCTGTCTTACTCCATCGTATTCCCCGACACCGTCTCCCCTCCCTGTGCCTCCTGCTGCTGTCCGTTCTGCTGCAATAACTCCTGCTGTTTTTTCTCCCTCTCCTCCTCCGCGTCCACTTCCAGCAAATCCATCCGGTTCTCCGTCCGGCTGGCTTTGTCGTCGTCTTTCAGTTCCTTATAGATATCCCTTGCCAGCAGGTACTTCTTCTTTGCCCCCGCCAGGTCGCCTTCTTCTTCCAATGCCGCCGCTTCCTCCATGTATTCCTCCGCCAGCGCTTCCCGGTCTTCCTTTTCCGCCGCTTTTTTCATGCAGGACTGCAGGCGGATTTCCGCCTGCGCGCGGTTTGCATCGTCTTCCAGCTTTTGGTATTTGTCCATCGCCATGGCATAGTAGACCTTTGCGCCTTCATAGTCGCCGTCTTCAAATGCCTTGTCGCCCTCCGCCAGCAGTTCCGCCGCGCCTGCCTGCGCCGTGGCAATCTCTTTCCTTTCGGCTTCCTCCGCTTCCGTTTCCTTCGCCATCTCCCCATAAATCCGGTCCAGGGATTCCATGGCGTCCTTCCGCCCCGCATCAAAGCAGATGCCCGTGGCAAGCGACTTTGCCAGCAGGTACTTTTCTTCCGCCGCCTTGTAGTCCCCTTTGACGCTCAGGGAATCCCCCATCCGGATATAATCGTACACGGACAGGTAATCATTGATGACCGACAGTTTCTTTTCTATGTATTCATCCGCCACATGGTCGGCGCTGCGGGAGCGTTCCATGGCCGTCATGTAATCCGCCTGTGCGCTTTCGTATTCCTGTTCCCCGTACAGGCCGTCCGCCTTATTTACGGCCTCTATCAGCATCAGATAGGCAGAGATGTCCTCCGTCTTCTCCTTATCCCGCAGCTTTTCCGCATTTTCCAGCGCCTCTTTGCATTCCTCTCCCGCACGCACGTAATTGCCGTCCCTGATGTATTCCATGGTGTTTGCAAGGCGGCGCTCCATTTCCTCCGTCCGCCTGGTCCTTTGGCGGCGCAGCAGCCACACCGCCAGTACCGCCACCGCGATGACCACCAGTACTATCACCGCCGCCAGTATGATTTTTTTGGTGCGCCTTTTTCTGTTCGGGTCCGTAAATACTTTATCCACGAATATCGTGACAAACGTATAGTTCTCCAAATTTTCCGGCTGCTTTGACAGGAGCATGTCCTCTACGTTGTCGATGCATTCCTGCGGGTCGTCCTTTGCTTCCGAAAAGACATCCTTCAGTTCCCCTTCGTCCAGGTTTTCCCATATGCCCCTGGTATACAGCGTCAGGATATCGCCGTTTGCCAGGGCTGTCTTTTTTGAGATGTAAGGCCGGAATCCCTTTCCGCATCCCAGCCATGTGTACAGGTTGTTCCTCTCCTCATGCCTGGACAGGATGTCCGCCGGCTGCTTCCTTTCCCTCGCCATGTCATTTCCCAGGGACATGTCCTGCGTCCGTTCCTTCACATTCCCGTCCCGGTACAGGCGCAGCCTCGTATTTCCCGCATACCCGTAACGCATCTTTGCATAATCGGTTACCAGCACCGTGACGGATGCCTTCAGGCTGTTTTTTCCGTCCGCTTTGCACAGTGCGCGGTTCCCTGCAAGGAGGTATGACCTTAATGCCCTTTTTCCGGTGGACGGATGCTCCTGGAAAGCAAGGAGGATGGTCTCAATGGCCAGCCTGGCGCTTTCCGCGTCCGGCTGCTCGCTCAGACCGTCCGCAATTACATAACATGCATATTTATCCAGTTCCACATATGCGAAATAATCATTGTTTACCGGTTCGCCTCCTGCTTCCGACAGGAATACCGTCCGGAACGTACTGTTTTGTTTCCTCATCTTTTGCCACTCCCATCCGCTACTTTATCTGCAGTTCAATCCCATCCATTTCTGCCCCGAAACCGCTTCTGTATTCCAGCATGCCTTTTCCTTTCTCCCATAGGAATCCCTCATAATATCCCGTCTCGGTAAGGTCATTGTAACTCCGGTACTCACAGATATCCCCGTTTACCGTGATGGACTCATGCCAGCCCTTTTTTCCTTCCATTTGATCCTTTTTTTCCGTTTCCTGGCAAACCACACAGCCTGTGTCATTCAAACTCTCCTCATTCCGTATGGCATCCGCCGTATTCTGCTCCCTGATTAAACGGATTTTGTCCTCCGTTACATAAAAACAGCCAAGCCGGAACCGGTCATAGCCATCCAGGTACCTTCCCGCAAAATCCCCGTCGCAGTCTATCCTTATTTCATAAAAAATACCGTTTTTCCCCTCCGCCGCCTTCTCAATCCGCACCTCAACTTCTTCCGGTAAATTTTCACCCGGAAAAGTAAACAGGGCATGATACCGCACGGCATCCGTCCCCTGTGCAAAGAAAAAAGGGGTTTGCCGCAACGGGGCTTCCGGGTCATGCCGCCCTGCCTGCCATACCCGGGACCAAAGCAGGATTACGGTCAGGAATAACAGGATTATGACAGTTAACGGTAAAATCTTCTTTTTCATATTACTCTCCTATTCCCCCTGCTCCTCCGGTTCCCCCTGCAAAGACGTAATCAGAAGGTACACGCCTGGCTGCTTGTCCACCTTATTGGGATCATATTTGCCGTCGCTCGTGTATTTCCCGCTGGAATATGCATCGGTTCCGCTGTACACATAAGGGGTTGCTGTATTCCGGTACTTCGTATAACCGACACCATTGTACAGCTCCGCAAATGTCGCCATCATTTCAATGCTGTCGTCTTCCATCAGATTCACACCGATGCTTTTCTGTTTGCTGTTCAGGGCATCCACGGCTGCCTCGGTAAAATCATTGAAGATTCGTCCCTTCGGAACAATCGTCGTGGGCTGGCCAAGCGGCTGCCCGTTATGCAGGTATGTGTTGAAATTACAGCCGGATTCCCGGTAATGCAGGGCGGCAACCAATTCCGCCGGCACGCCTGTCCGTCCGGCTATTGTTTCATAAATGCTTTTGTTGTTATTATAGATTTTTCTGAAATTCCATATATCATAATCGAAATTTCCGTCCGCATTCACGGCCTGGATTCCGGAAATAAGGTTTTTATTGTTGGTATAGTATTTTTTCCAAGCCTCCGGTATCCTGTTCTCATCCGACCACCATTCCAACCGGCTCCTTAATTCCTGTCCGGCATCCTTAAAATAAAGATACCCCATTCCATACGTGCATATCATATAAGACTTATCCGCATTGAGCAGCTCTTTGCCCTCTCCCTGGCTGTTCGTTTCCTCACAGCCCTGCCACTCCATCTTTTCTATGTACTCTTTTTGTGCCATGCATTTTTTGTCCTGGGGGATTTTACATCCCGTAAACGGCCTTTCACGGTCAATATCCGTTTTGTTTAATTGGGCAATGTCTGCCATTAACACCGTCTTCCCGTTCACTTCCTTTTTGATGTGTACGGTTTCCGCCGCGTTTATTGACGAGGTGCAGCACACAAGCGCTTTGCATGTGCAGGGCTGTTCCCCATCCTTTTCGCATTCCGCCACCCCGTTACGGAATTTTCCGGTATCTTCTTTCTTTCCCTTGCTTCTGTTCGTGCACCCCGAAAGCATCGAGGTCAAAAAAACGACAATTGGTATAATCGGCCAAATAGGCATGATTCATCCTCCTTCCCTTTGCTTACTCAAAGTTCCTCCTCATTTTCCCGCGGCAGGGCATACCCGCCCTTTACCATGTAGTTGTCCATCGACCGGAATGCCTTTGGAAAGGAACATTCACACTCCTTCTTTCCTTCCATCACTTCCGACATGGCAATGGTCACGGAACCTTTTGCAATTTTAGGAATACTTCCAAGCGTGAAAATATCCACGGCTTCTTCCGTTCCCCCGTTTACTTTTAAGTCCATAGCCGGTATCGCCGCCAACGCAGTATAAGAAGCCTGCCAGTGTCCCTTTTCTTCCTGCCCGGTACCGTCCGTCTGTACTTTTTGCGCCGCATCCCCGGTACCGTCCGTCTGTACTTTTTGCGCAGCATTCCCGGTACCGACCGTCTGTACCCCTGCCGGTGCATATAAATTAATGTTACGGCACAACTCGATATTTGCCTGCGGCGTCCTGCATACCGTTTCCAAAGGAGCCGCAACCGATATGCTTTTTCCTTCCAAATACAGATTCCCCTGTGCCGAAACGGAGAGATTCCCCTGGCTTCCCAGCCAAATTCCGTCCATATCTTTCAAGGCAATTTCCGTGCCGCCCCCTGCCCCTTCCAAAAACATCTGTGACGGATACAGTCCTATTCTCTTGTTCCATTTCGTTGCAAACTCCCTGTTTTGCGGACTTCCATCCCCGTTTCCATATCCGCCGCATTCCGGGCTTCCCGTCTCTGCCAGTACCAGATACCCGGACTTTTCTTCCGCGGAGGAAAAAACAAGCGCCGCCCCCGTCCCTTTTTCCGGCATACAGTAGCAGAGATTGTTTGTTTCCGGCGCCCATTCCCATGGATAACCGGCCTTTTCTTCTTTATCCATATCAAGCCGCAGATACACGGATTCCCCTTCCGTTCTTTCCACGATTCCCGTAAAACGCGCTCCGGTAAGGGATTCATTATACTTTTTCTTCTCCCGGTACATTCCGCCGGTTCCGAGCTTATAGGTGAAAAGCAACTCTCCGCCGTCAAACCGGACATTCCTCTCATAAACATGGCAACACTGCCCTTCATACATAAGGTAATCACCCATCTGCCAGTTTTCCTTTGTCCGCACCGTTAAATAAAACGCATGACTTTCCGGGCATCCCGTGCAAAAACCGTTTTCCATGATTTCCGTGGCATCCGCGGATTGCTCCCTGCCTTTATGCAGCCCGAAATAAAAATGCGGTTTCCCCGTTTTCAATTCGGGAAACAATCTTCCGTGGAAATGACTGCACAAACGCACCAAAAACTCCCAATCCGTTTCATCATATTGAATTAACGGTCCTCCCACGGGCTTGTCCCCGTATTCGCCCCATATAAATGCCGCACCTTCACAGGCAGCCATTACTTTTCGGATAACTTCCCCGTAAGTCATGTCCGGATCCTGGAAAAAACCGGCCTTTCTTTTGCCGTCAAGGCAGACCGTTTCCCCGTCCGCTTCCACTTCCACCGACAGCAGACTGTTTTCTTTCCTGCAAAGCAGGCGGCCTATCCTTCCCTGAAACAGCGGTTCCCATTCCTCCTCTTTTATTTCCACCAGTATCCTTTCCCCGAACCAGTATCTCCGTAAAATATTTTCTTCTTTTTCCCCTCCGACAACCGCCTTCAGCCTCAGCTTTCCGTGTTCATTACCCTTGTGCCCTATTTCCAGCTCCTCCAAAAAGACGACCGGCAGGGCGGAAGTGAGCCTGATGTTTTCACCGTCCACCGTATATATTTCTCCCATTTCCGTTCCCCCTTAATTCATGTAAATCTTTCCGCCGCCTATATAAATGGCATCATCCATTTGTATTTTGGCCGCTCCCTGCTGCATGACAATTTCATTTGCGGCAGATAGCCGCACGCCTGCCCCGCTGCTTTTAATGCAAAGATCGCCCGCTGACTGTACCGTGATGTTTTTATCGCTGACAATCCTTATTCCCTCACGGTCGGAAAGTTCGACCAAAAGTCCCTTGTTATTTCTCAGGCAGAGGGAATCCGGCGTAAACAGGATTTCCTTCTCCTGCCGGTTCTTCCATGATTTCTCATCCGGATTGCTCCTTCCCCCCGCTTCGCCCAAATGGACTGCGGATGCCGCATAAGCATTGCCTTCCTCCCTGCCGGGGAAAATGATTCTCACCGTGTCCCCCACTTCGGGCATACAGTACCATCCGGTTCCATCCGGCGTGGAATAAACCGTTGCGTAATCAAACCAGCGGCAGCCGCAGCCGTTTTTATTTTCATCCTCCTGTACCCTGACCTGTATCATTGTCTTATTTACTGCCGTTACCTCCGCCTTTAAGGAAACCCCTGCTAGTTTTTCATTGTACTGCACCTGCTGCAGGCCGCCCTTTGGCGTAACCATCCGGTATTCATGGTACAATTCCTGCCCTTCCAACCAACTCCGAATCTCCCCAATCACATAATCCCTTCCCTGAAATTTTAAGTGCCGGCCCAATCCGTAAATCTCCCTTGAGCGGAACCGGTAGGAGACGGCATCTTTCAGCTCCGCCTGCCCCGTCCCGTATGCGTCCTGTCTCCGGAAGCCATTATAATCCTGCAGCATCTCGTAACTGTCCGCCGGGAAATCATCCGGTATATGTTCTTTCCGGTATCCGAAATAAATATTCTTTCCCGGTACCGTATCTTCGGGTATCAGCGGAATGCCCGCATAAGATGCCACCCTTTTGAGGAACTCCCAATCCGTCTCCCGGTACTGGAAAAAGAACTTACGCGGCTGTTCCTCCTGCTTCTCCAACATAATATAATTCCCGCCTGCCGCTTCCATACAGATGCCGATTATATCATTGTACCGGAATCCGGCATCCTGGAAGGAACGTATATGCGGCTCCAAATCCAGCAGACAGCTTCCGGTTTCCAGCTCCAGCGTCAGGAATGACACCTGGTTTTCCTTCCGTATCCGCAGCCCCGTCAGGATGCCGACAAAAAACCTTTTTTCTTCTTCCTGCTCCGAAACGGCCTTTACGCTGACCCATGTCTCCGTTTCCGCCTTCCGTAAATATTCCTTCTCCTTTTCCTGGCTGATCAGTCCGGTCAGCCGCAATACCCCGTGCCGGTTCAATCCCCTTTCACTTTCCAGTTCCACAATATGAATGAATTCAAAAGGTTCCACCGATAATTTTACTGCCCGCATTTCCTATTCCTCCTTCTCTGCCGGTAAAACGGACTCCCATATCATCCGCACCGTCTCTTTCCATTTTTTATGTTCCCCGTAACGGCAGTTAAAACTGCCCTGTACGAATTTCCCTCCGACAACTGCGGCAAGCATCATATTATAAAGATCACTGTCCATGGCATGGCTGCGGAAAGGGAAAAAATATCCTTCCGTTTCCTTTAGTTCTTCCGGCGGATACAGACGGTAATCCGGGTTCGCCCTGCGGACTGCCGCCATCATCCGTTCCGCCACCGCCCTGATGTCTTCACAGGGCATTTCCTTCGGAAATACCGTAAACCCTAAATTTACGCCAAGATCCAGCGTGGTCAGGATGATCCGGGGGCGGAATTCCGAGGGGTATTTTACCCTTGCATACGCTTCCGGCATCTCCTCCATCGTCTGCGGGAGAAAAACGGAGATTTCCCCAAACAAAATTTCCCGGCTGAATGTTATAATTTCCCCGTCCATGTAAATCCCGTCTTCCAGTGAGGCATATTTTTCCTTCTTTTTTTCTTCCCTCATTTTTAATACTGTTTCATCCATATATCCCATATACGACTTCCTCCTTACAGCGGCCATTTCCCGCTCTCCACGATATGTATTTCCCTCAGTCCGATACCTGCCGCGCCGCGCCTTAACATACTTTCCAGCACATCCATCCTTACCATGACATAAGTCCTGTCCATTCCTTTTGTTTCCAGAATGACTTTTCCCGACAGCTTTTCCCGTTCCATGAAAATATCCGTCCCGCCGGCTCCTTTTGCCAGCTTTACCGACTGCTCCTGCTTTAAAAACGGCAGGTAATATGCCATGCTTCTTTTTCTCTCTTTGGAATATAAAACAATTCTGGCGAACTTCAATGCAGGGGCATACTGCAGCAAAACATCCCTTACCGTTTTACTGACCATAAAACACGGGAATGTTATGACGTCCGTGAAAACCATCTGCATGTGTCTTTCCGTCAGGAATATCAGATGTTTCGGTATCTCATATGCATGTTTCCCCTGCAGTGTCCTTGCATCCAGTTTTCCATACCAATCCTTTGGCACGGGCGCAACATAATTTCCATCCACATATATCCAAAAATATTTCATGTCACCACCACCCTTCTGCACACAATGCTGCCATTTCCCATACCCTTTTTTCCGCGGCTCACGGAACCCTTATTATGACAATACTTGCATTGTCCACGTCTTCACTGATTTTGGCATTCACCAGTTCCGTCAGTTCCAATGCCTTTTCCCCGCAGCTTCCCCGTTTTGCCAGACATTCCTCGATTTCCCTCCAGGAAACCCCTTCATACATTCCATCGCTTAAGAGCACCACGTACTCCCCGCCGTATAACGTAACCGGAACGTCAAAGAACTCTATGTCGCGGAAACCGTCCTGTCCCACATAATTGTAGGTACGGTGCTGCTCCAGCAGGGAAACCGCCGCCTGTCTGGTCAGCTTCCCTTCTATGTATTTCTGCCTTGCCAGCACACTTACCGTATGGCCCGATGTGACAGGCACCAGCTCGCCGTTTCTGTAAACCGCAGTTTTCACGTTTCCCACTGACGCGTAATACAGTTTCCTGCTTTTTACCATCACGGCCGCTACCGAAGCCGAACCGCGTTCCCCGTTCAGGCGTTCCAGGATACTGCGGTTCGCCGCATGGAAAGCCCTGCGGAAATAATACTGCGGGTTGTAAAAGGCATTGCTGTCGCGGAACATATCCCCGAACACCTCCACGGCAGTCCGGCTGGCAATCCTGCCCCCGTAGCCGCTTCCCATCCCGTCCGCAAGCACCGCCATGATTCCGCCCTCCCCTTCCACGGTTCCGTAAGCGTCTTCCTGAATCTCCCTGCTCCCAATGGTGGCACAGGTGCCTGTCTCATATCCCGCATGTCCTTTTCCCTGCCGTCCGATAACGAGGAACCGGTATGCCGTAAGGCACAGAGCCATAACCCCAAGGACCCACATTGTTGGTACGTAAATATCCATCCCCATATGCCAGCCCTCTATTCCGTTTCCTTATTTATATTATTTGTATTGTTTATATTATTTGTATCTGTATTTAACGGCTGCTCATTCCACATGAAATTCTCCCCGCAGAACGGGACGAACACAAAGATACTGTCACCCATCTCTATCGTATCAAAAGAGCCCAGTACCGCAGGCGTATACACTGCGGAATCATTGAGGTATACAATCCCGTTGCTGTCGCCCGGAAGCAGGACCGTTTCCCTTTTCTTCGGATCGAATACGATAATCCCGTGGTTCCTCCTGGAGATTTTATTATCCCCAAGGATTTGAATGTCCATGTCGTCCGCCCGTCCGATAAAGTTTTTGCCCGACTTAATCCGGTAATCCTTCCCCTGTCTCGGCCCCGATATGCATACCAGCCATCCGCATACCGGATTCATCTCCTGCAGAAACAGCAGTTCTTCCACTGCCTCCTCGCTGTACCCCGTCTCCTTTTTTTCCTTTGTCGCCGTTTCAATGTTGCAGTACGGACATACGGTACCGTACCTCCTCGCAGAAAACATGTGCCCGTTTTGGCAGCGGATTAAATTACTGTTACCCATAGCTTAAATCCTTCCTTTCTTATGTGTTTTATTGTGTTTTATTGTGTTTTTGTTGTGAATTTACCTGACCATCAGCCGGTTCATTCCGACAAACAGGACATCACCGCTTTCCACACGGCACGGCGTATTTGCGGAGATTCTGTACAGCCTGCCGTCCTGCGCCTTCCGGATACTGATTCCATTGGTGCTTCCAAGATCTTCTATGTACCAGTTCCCGCCTGAATAATTCAGTACCGCATGTTCCACGTCCACCATGCCCGAATAGGGGCTTTGGCTTAAATCCACGTCTACCTGGTTCTCCCCCACATCCCT
>ERZ808054.1171-NODE-1171-length-16611-cov-18.519294_pt1 | contig 16611 bp, 11 predicted proteins | sample MGYA00380201_ERZ808054 | MGnify/ENA primary metagenome ERZ808054 (study PRJEB31490, sample SAMN06133419) | mouse gut metagenome | isolation source: Z5_2 | host: mice | place: China: Chengdu | collected 2015-05 ... | reverse complement strand
GCGGGTATTTTCTCCCCAAGTCAAACCGGGGGAAATACTGCCCGGATTGCGCCGGACGCATGAAAAGAATCAAAGCCGCACAGCGCAAGCGGAAACAGAGGGATAAATGTCACGCTTTAGGATATTTCAACCCCCCCCCGTAAATCAAGGCTTTTTTGACCGCCCTCAAAGGGTATGGGCAATGGCATCTCGTATTGGCTGTTCGGAAATAGAATACATAAATGAGATATCGGATATGGTAAATAAGTCTACATATGCCCAGAGGGGAATATCCTGTTGTAAGTCATTAACAAAGTGCCTTAGATATGCTTCATGAGAGAGTCGTTGAACTTTCTGCTGGTCTGCTTTGGAGATGATTTCCCGGTGTTTGACTTTGTCAGTAAGAAAGCAGCATTGAGATAACCGGTTGAACCGTGGATTTTTGTAAATTCGTAAGCAAATATAGATTTCATACGTACTTCGATTATTTCCAGATATTGAAGGATAACGTGCCTGAGTTCATGATCAAAATTGTAAATGTCAATGATATTTTGGAAACTTGCAGATTTTGAAAATATGTTATTTTTACGAAGTGTTAATGAATAGCCGCTGATGCGATAATAGTTGTTGTAAAGAAGAAAATCTTTAGCTATATTTTCATCATCAATAATAAGGCCGCGAGAACGTAGGATTTCTAATTGTTCATCAATGGTTTTAAAATCTTTGGTTGACATAAAATATCCTCATATAGACAAAACGCCCTCAAGTGTGCGTATGTTTCCACAGAGGCCTGAGGGAGATGTTAATTTTATATTAGAGTAAAAACAAAAAGATGTCAAGGAGCAAAAGTATGTCCCGGCTCTCCGACGAACAAAAAATCCGCATTGTTAAAATGCGGATTTTTTTGTATACTTGTTATTGGGTCAAACGATTTAGGCATACTGCGGTGCCGGTCCGGAGCGCTGGAAATGAGGATATCAAAGTATGAAAACGATTTTAAAATACATTAAACCGTACAATACCTACATATTGTTTACGCTGCTTTTGAAATTCGGGGCGTCCATGATGGATCTTTTGATCCCTTCTCTGCTGGCAAAGATCATAGACGATATCGTGCCGCTCGGGGAGGTACGTCTGATCTTCTGGTGGGGCGGGGTGATGATCCTGTGTGCGGTCATTTCCGTGACCACCAATGTGCGGGCAAACCGTATGGCGGAGATTTCGGCAGGCGGGATGACGAGACAGCTTCGGCACGATCTTTTTGAGAAGATCACATATCTGAGTGCCAGACAGATGAACGAGTTTACGGTGTCCTCGGCGGTATCCAGACTGACTTCCGATACCTACAATGTGAACCGGATGATGGCAAGGATGCAGCGGCTGGGAGTGCGGGGGCCGATCCTTCTGACCGGCGGTATTCTGATCACGGTGACGATGGAACCCAAGCTGGCGTCGGTACTGATCGCCTCGCTGCCTTTTATCGCTGTGATCGTGTGGGTCGTCACGAAGCTGAGCATTCCCGTATATACCGGGCAGCAGAGGGTGTTGGACGGGCTGGTACGGGTTCTGCAGGAGAACATCACCGGCGTGCGGGTGATCAGGGCGCTTTCCCGGACAGACTATGAGCGGGAGCGGTATGACGGCGTCAATGAAGAACTGGCCAGGATAGAACAGAAGGCCGGCAGGATATCTTCCGCCAGCGGTCCGGCGACTACCCTTGTGCTGAATCTGGGGCTGACGGCGGTGATCATAACCGGCGCGTATCTGGTGCAGAAGGGAGAGACGGGGCCGGGGGCAATCATCGCCTTCCTGAGTTATTTTATTTTGATCCTGAATGCCATGCTGGGCATTACGAGGATCTTTGTTATGTGCTCCAAAGGGATGGCTTCACTGGGACGGATCAGTGAGGTGCTGGAGGCTCCGGAAGAGATGCAGGTGCAGATCAGATCAGAAGAATCGGACAAGGCCATTGCAGGGGTATCGGAGGAAAGCATTCCCCTGGTGGAGTTTCGCGATGTGAGTTTTTCTTATAACGGGAAGGGAGATCATCTGTCCCATATCAGTTTTACCCTCAAAAAGGGGGAAAGTCTGGGGATCATCGGCGCCACCGGCAGCGGCAAGAGCACCATCGTGAATCTGCTTCTGCGGTTTTATGATGTGGACAGCGGAAGCATTTGGATCGGCGGCAGGCGGATCGACACCATTCCCTATCCGGAACTGCGGGCGATGTTTGGGATGGTGTTTCAGAATGATTATCTGATGGCGTCGTCCGTGGAGGAGAACATAGACTTTTTCCGGGGACTTGACGGTGCGCAGGTCAGGGAGGCGGCGCAGTATGCCCAGGCGGAAGCGTTTATTCGGGAAAAAGAGGGGGAGATGGATGCCCGGATCGCAGTGCGCGGCAATAACCTGAGCGGCGGCCAGAAGCAGCGGATCATGATTGCACGGGCGTTGGCGGCAAAGCCGAAGATTCTGATTCTGGATGACGCCTCCTCGGCATTGGATTATAAGACGGATGCAAAGCTGCGAAAGGAGCTGGGGGCTCATTTCCGGAATACGACCACGATCAACATTGCGCAGCGCGTCAGCTCCATTCAGGGGGCAGACCACATTCTTGTGCTGGAGGACGGCGGCTGTATCGGCTACGGGACTCACACGGAACTTTTGGAGCAATGTGCCGAGTACCGGCTGATCTACGAGCTGCAGATGGGGCAGAAGGAGTTTGGCAGCGATACGGCACCGGTAGTGGCAGGATAATCAGAGCGCTGCAGCGCCGGCGGCAACAGTACAATGAGAAAGTAAGAGCCTCGGCGGCAACAATGAATGCAATGAGAAAGCAAGAGCCTCGGCGGCAACAATGAATGCAATGAGAAAGCAAGAGCCTTGGTGGCAACAGTACAATGAGAAAGCTATAGCGCCGGCGACAGCAGGATAATGAGAGAGCAACAGCGCAGCAATACCAACATAAAGCATGATTAAGAAGGAGATTTCACTAAATCATGGGGATCGTGAGAGACAAGAGGGATAAGAAAAGTGCATACCGGGAGCAGAAAGTCGCTGCCGGATCATCTGTGCCGCAGGACGGTAAGGGTGGCAGAGCAGGCAGGAAATACCTGCTGCTGCGGTTATGGCGTTATCTGAGCCGGTATCATTTCCTGATCGTGGCGGGTATGACGCTGATGTTTCTGTCCAATATACTGGCGCTTCTCGGTCCCAGGCTGTCCGGGCGGGCCATCGACGCCATCGGCATCCGTGCCGGCGGTGTGGATTTCGATAAGGTGTTTTACTATACGGGCTGGATGGCGGCCTTTTATGTGATCTCGGCCGTACTGTCTTATCTGCTGTCCCTTTTGACGATCCATCTGACGCGAAAGATCATCTACCAGATGCGCAGGGACGTATTCGAGAACCTGTCCCGGCTGCCGGTGTCCTTTTTTGACGAGTATTCCACGGGTGATATCATCAGCGTCGTCACCTACGATATTGATACGGTGAACCAGTCGCTTTCCAACGATTTCCTGCAGATTTTACAGAGCGTGATCACGGTGCTCTTTTCTCTGGTGATGATGCTGTCCATCGCGCCGATGATGGTGCTGATCTTCGTGGTGACGATTCCTGTTTCCATGATGCTGACGAAGTTTATCGTCAGCCATTCCCGGCCGCTTTTCCGGATTCGGTCGAAGAAGCTCGGGGAGTTAAACGGCATGGTGGAGGAGATGATCAACGGGCAGAAGACGATCAGGGCCTACGGCAGGGAGGAGCAGGTAATCGAAGTTTTTGACAGGAAGAATGAGGAGGCGGTGGAGGCCAATACCAGGGCGGAGTACTACGGAACGCTGGCCGGTCCGTCCGTGAACTTTATGAATAACACGTCGCTGGCGCTGATCAGCGTCTTCGGTTCTCTGTTGTATCTGCGGGGAGGCATCGGGATCGGGGATATCTCCTCTTTCGTCCAGTATTCCCGTAAGTTCTCGGGGCCGGTCAATGAGGCTGCCAATATCATCGGGGAATTCCAGTCTGCTTTTGCGGCGGCGGAGCGGGTATTCCGGCTGATGGACGAGCTGCCGGAGCGGCCGGACGGGGAGAAGGCGCGGGTGCTGGAGGAGGTTTACGGGGATGTGATCCTGCGGGATGTTTCTTTCGGCTATCAGCCGGAGCAGCAGATCCTGAAGGAATTTAACCTGCATGCGAAAGCGGGACAGCAGATTGCCATAGTGGGGCCTACCGGTGCAGGAAAAACGACGGTCATCAACCTTTTGATGCGGTTCTATGACATCAGCAAGGGCTGTATCCTGCTGGACGGACAGGACGCCTACGATATCAAAAGGGACAGTCTGCGCGGCGCCTACACCATGGTACTGCAGGACGCATGGCTTTTCCACGGGACAATCTATGAAAATCTTGTCTACGGCAGGGAAAATATCACCATGGAAGAGGTGGAAAAGGCGGCCAGAGCGGCCATGATCTACTCCTATATCAAAAAGCTGCCGGAAGGCTTCCAGACGCAGCTTTCTGACAACGGGGTGCATATCTCCAAGGGGCAGAGACAGCTTCTGACCATCGCAAGAGCCATGCTTTCCGATGCCCGGATGCTGATTCTGGATGAGGCTACTTCCAATGTGGATACCCGCACGGAGATGCAGATTCAGAAGGCCATGCGCAGCCTGATGGCGGACAAGACCTGCTTCGTGATCGCCCACAGGCTTTCCACGATCCGACATGCGGATCTGATCCTGGTGGTAAAAGACGGCCGCATCGCCGAGCAGGGCAGCCACGAGGAACTGATGAGGAAACGCGGGGAGTATTTCCAGATGCAGCAGGCCCAGTTTGAAGGGGCATTTGAGTAAAGAACAGGCAGCCTTTAGCGGCTGCCCAAAACAGTTAGAAACAGATTTCGGATCGAATCTTTTGGGAAGTTTCCCAGTTCCGGCAGGCGGTCGTTGTTGATCAGCCCACCACCCATGGAGGCGTGTCCTCCGCCGCTTCCCACATCTTTTAAGGCTTCGTGGAGCAGATTGCCGGCGTGGATGTCCGGATCCTCCGACCGAACGGACAGCTTGACGCCGTCTGCGCGGAAAGAAAACACGATCGCTACTTCCACCTCGATCAGAGAGAGGATGAAATCTGACAGGATTGCGATCAGTGCATCCGGGCAGGAAAAGGGGATGCAGGAGAAACCGGTCTTATCATAAATTTCTATATTTTCGATCGCCGCACCGTAGGCTTTCAGATCGGAAAATTCCATGTTGTTTCTCTCTAAATCGGACAGCTTCTCCTGGTCACAGTGGGGGAACAGGAAGGCGAACATCTGGATGTCGAATTCCGTCACGCCTCTGGTGAACTGGAGGGTGTCCATTTTCAATCCATAGAGCAGCGCAGTGGCCGTATCCTTGTCCGGTACATTGCCGGAAAGCGCGTAATATTCTGCGATCAGGGAAGAGCAGGCGCCGGTGATGCGGATATCCTGATAATGGTATGTCATGGGAACGAAGGTGGGATGATGGTCGATACAGGCCACTTCGTCGCCGATGAAATCCGTCACGTTTCCGCCATGCTTCTGGGTATCCACGTAGATGATCGGGTCCGTTTCCAGCATGTCGGCGCGCAGTTTTTCATAGGGTGACATCTGAATCTGGAACGCATCCAGCATCTTGGAGGCGCTCAGCTTGTCGATGCGCCCGTCATAGCATAGCCGGGACTCCACCCCGTACAGCGCCAGCAGCTTTTGCAGGCCATAGGCGGAGGCAATCGCGTCAGGGTCGGGGAAATTATGGGTCTGGATGTAGACGGGATGGTTTCGGCACAGGGCCACCAGATCGTTTAGTTTGTTCATAGTTGGGAATCTCCTTTGTGTATTTTTCCAATGTGTAATCCTCTTTTAACAACAAATTACGATTTGTATGGATATATTATAACACTTATATTATAGCACCCGGATATGGAATTTTCCTATCATTTTCCTACATTTATATTTCTTTGTGAAACAGCTATTTTGTTGAAAAACGGTGCTTTTTGTTATACACTTAGTGTGGAATGAGGATGAGGGGGCATGGGAAATGAAATGTATCAAGTGCGGCCGGGAGATTGATAACGGCGTTGCGTTCTGTCCGTATTGCGGTGAAAAGACTGCCGGGAAGGAGTCTGCGGCGGGGGAGTCCGGGCCGATCTATACGGCCGAAGTGAAAGGGTTGATGAAATCCGGCCAGCTGGCGGTATACCGTGACAGGACGGAACTTATCACGAGCAGCGTGCAGAAGGCAGTGTACGATTATTCTGCGCTGGTGGCAGTGAAAAAGGGACTGGACCGGATCCAGTTCATAACGGAAGACGGGCGGACGGAGTCCTGCGTTGTGAGCAGGAAAAATATTCATGAGGCTTTTCTGTATATTGAGAAAGCGGTGCAGCCTTATATCGAAGAGCGGAAAAGGCGACTGATGGCGGAGGGAATCCGGTATTCTCTTGTTGTCGGTATGGGATTGACCGGCGGGATCCTCAACCTCAGGGACGACCGGGCGGAATTTCGGTCGAAGTCCGGGCAGGTTGAGATTGTGTGCTATCAGGATGTCCGGGCATTGGGACGGTCCGCGGGCACACTGGAATTTGCGCTGACCAACGGTGCTTCGCGGTCTTATGTGGTGGACCGGGAAATCTGGGAGGAAGTTCTGGACTTTGTGGAGCAGGCGATCGCGCCTCATGTGGAGAAGAGAACCGTCGGGTTTGACACGTCCTTTGGCATAGACGAGCGGATCGAGATCAACGAAGAGCGGGGCGTGTTTCATTTTATCAGACAGGGCGGCAGCGTGATCACGGAAGAATACGCCATGGAAGACTTGGTAAAATGTGAGTGGCAGGAAGGAAATCTGGATAATGTGCTGGGCGGTGTCCTGTCCGGCGGTATGGCGCTTTTAAGCAGCGCGGCGAAGGCGGCAGGTGCCCAGAGTACGGCGAATGCGGAAGACAGGATCGGCTATGTGGGGGTGGCGCTGACACTCCAAAGTGATCAGAGAAAATGGGTGGAGAGCCTGCGGTTTGGAGATTTTCCGCTGGGCATGAGCAGGTCCAACAGGAAATATGATAGATATCTCGCCGAGGTATCCGGCTTTATGGAATATCTGGGCAGCCGGTATCCGGATTGTGAACTGGCGATGCCTGTTTTACCCGAGCCGGAGGAAATGGAGACAGAGTTGTCTGCTGACGGTGCAGACAGTGAATCCGGTGCGGGCAGCGAATCCGGTGTAGGCGGTGTGACCGGAACTGCCGGGAGTGACGGGGATGCCGCAACTGCCGGGAGCGGTGAGAAAGCCGGTTTGGCAGAAGGCGCCGGGGCGTCCGGCACGGCGGCGGTGCAGGAGCAGCTTGGCATCAAGAAGTATATCGAGGGCGTGTCAGGCTTTATCAGTGAATGTGCGACGCCGATGACGATCGTAATCCAGGGAAGCTGGGGAAGCGGCAGGAACAGTATTCTGCAGATGTTATCCGAAAGCCTGGAAGAGGGGTATCGGGAGAACCAGTTCTGGTTCCATGCCGGGCAGTTTTCCCGTTCCGTATCGGCAGAGCAGCTGCTCCTGCAGGTGGGCAACAAGCTGATCAGCCAGCTTGGCGGTACGGGCGGCGGTGCGGCGAAAGACCGTATGATCAAGGTCACAAAGGGGCTGATCAATATCACGTCCGGTTTTATTTCACAGGGCAGTACGGACGGGCAGAATTTCACGGATGCACTGTTTCAGGACGGTCCCGCGGATTCTCTGGAAAAGGCTGTCAGAAACTTTTCGGAGCTGATTCAAAAGAAGGGCGGCGATAAGGGCAAGGTCATCATCTTTGTGGACGGTCTGGACAGGCTTGCGCCCGCCGAGGGCGTGGAACTGCTGGAAGCCATGCGGGATTTCTTCGACTGCGAAGGGTGTGTGTTCGTGGTCGCGGCAGACTACAGTTCGGTGATTCGCGGGGCGGTGGAACGGTACGGACAGGATTTTGATGAGAAAAAGGGGAAGAGCTTTTTTGACAGGCTGTTTCAGGTATCGTTCCGTGTGCCGACGTCAGGTTTTCAGATACAGAATTATGTGCAGGACAGGCTGGAGCATATCGGCATCTGTGCAGAAGAGACAGAACTGGAGTTTTATGTGGAATTGATCCGCCGTTCCGTGGGCAGCGATCCGAAGATCATGGACCGCCTGTTCAATTCCTTCCTGTTGCTTAAGAAAATGGCGGCGGAAGAGTTATATGAGATACGGGAAAGACGTTTGATGCTGTTTGCTTTGCTGTGCATGCAGACGTGCTTCCGCGCTGTCTATGAATTGATCGTGCAGATGAAGGATAAGGTGACGCCGGATTTCCTCTCAGGGCTTTGTGCAGGGCAGGAGGATGTGCTGTCCGGTTCTCTGCGCGGGGCTGAGGAAAAGGCAAAATTCCTTGAGTTTATTGGGATTTTCCACGATATCATAGATAAGGACCGGCAGTGCGGCATATCCGAGGCGGAGTGCGGCGTGTTTGCGCAGGTGCTGGAAGTTTCGGGCATCACGTCCAAATAAAGGGAGTTTCGGGCAGTCACAGGGAAGGGAAGTATTGAGAACTCAGCGTATATTTGGTGCAGAGGCGATTCGAAGAACTGAATTGACACCGCCATATCTATAATGATAGAATGGGGAACGACAACGAAATTTGACACAGGAAAGCGAGACTTTGTGGAAATTTTCACAGACGGATATGCTGCAGATCCGGAGCATATCCGTCGGAAATATTCGAAATCAGAATCGCACAAAGTGGGTACGCAAAGATAAGAATGGAGGACATGTATGCCACGCAGAACAGATATTCATAAGGTGCTGATCATCGGTTCAGGCCCGATCATCATCGGGCAGGCCTGTGAGTTCGATTATTCGGGAACACAGGCTTGTAAAGCGCTCCGCAAATTAGGGTACGAGATCGTGCTGGTGAATTCCAATCCGGCCACCATCATGACGGATCCGGAGACAGCGGATGTGACTTATATTGAGCCGCTCAATGTAGAGCGGCTGGAACAGATCATTGCAAAAGAACGCCCCGACGCATTGCTTCCGAATCTGGGAGGCCAGTCCGGGCTTAATTTGTGTGCGGAATTACATAAGGCGGGCGTCCTGGAGAAATACAATGTAAAGGTCATCGGGGTGCAGGTGGATGCCATCGAGCGGGGCGAGGACCGCATCGAGTTCAAGAAGACCATGAACGCGCTGGGTATCGAGATGGCCCGCAGTGAGGTGGCTTACTCCGTGGAGGAGGCGCTGTCCATCGCCGAGAAGCTGGGGTATCCGGTGGTGCTGCGTCCGGCTTACACCATGGGCGGAGCCGGTGGCGGCCTCGTCTATAACAGGGAAGAGCTGCAGGTGGTTTGTGCCAGAGGCTTACAGGCCAGCCTGGTGGGACAGGTTCTGGTGGAGGAGTCGATCCTCGGCTGGGAAGAGCTGGAGCTGGAAGTGGTGCGGGATGCGGACAACAATATCATCACCGTATGCTTTATCGAGAATATCGATCCGCTGGGAGTTCACACCGGCGATTCTTTCTGTTCAGCCCCCATGCTGACGATCTCGGAGGAGTGCCAGAGGCGGCTGCAGGAGCAGGCATACAAGATCGTGGAATCGGTACAGGTGATCGGCGGCACCAATGTGCAGTTTGCCCATGACCCGGTGTCGGACCGGATCATCGTGATCGAGATCAATCCCCGTACTTCCCGTTCTTCCGCGCTGGCCAGCAAGGCTACGGGCTTCCCCATCGCCCTGGTGTCGTCCATGCTGGCGGCGGGCCTGACGCTGAAAGACATCCCCTGTGGAAAATACGGCACCCTGGATAAATATGTGCCGGACGGCGACTACGTGGTGATCAAGTTTGCCCGCTGGGCTTTCGAGAAATTCAAAGGCGTGGAGGACAGGCTGGGGACCCAGATGCGCGCCGTGGGCGAGGTCATGAGTATCGGTAAAACCTACAAGGAGGCTTTCCAGAAGGCCATCCGTTCTCTGGAGACGGGACGTTACGGTCTGGGCCATGCGAAGGATTTTGACACCCTGTCGAAGGAAGAGTTGTTAAGACGGCTGATCACCCCTTCCAGCGAGCGGCATTTCCTGATGTATGAAGCGCTCAGAAAAGGCGCGACAGTGGAGGAGATCCACGAGATCACGAAGGTAAAAGCATATTTTATCGAGCAGATGAAGGAGCTGGTGGAGGAAGAGGAAGCTGTTTTGCAGTATAAGGGCAGGACAGGTACGCAGCAGCTGCCGGATGAAATGCTGATCACGGCCAAAAAGGACGGCTTTTCCGATAAGTATTTAAGCCAGCTGCTGGAGATTCCGGAGGAGGATATCAGGAACCGTCGTCTGGCATTGGGTGTGGAAGAAGCCTGGGAGGGTGTGCATGTGAGCGGCACACAGAGCAGCGCTTACTTCTATTCCACCTACAATGCGCCGGATAAGAACCCTGTCAACGAGGACAGGAAGAAGATCATGATCCTGGGCGGCGGTCCCAACCGGATCGGCCAGGGTATCGAGTTCGACTACTGCTGCGTTCATGCGGCCATGGCTTTGAAAAAGCTGGGCTTTGAGACGATTATCGTCAACTGTAACCCGGAGACGGTGTCCACCGACTATGACACCTCGGACAAGCTGTATTTCGAGCCGTTGACTTTAGAAGATGTGTTGAGTATCTATAACAAAGAGAAACCGCTTGGCGTGATCGCCCAGTTCGGCGGACAGACACCGCTTAACCTTGCTTCCGAGCTGGAAAAGAACGGCGTGAAGATACTGGGTACGCCGCCGGCAGTGATCGATCTGGCGGAGGACAGAGACCAGTTCCGCGCCATGATGGAGAAGCTGGAGATTCCCATGCCGGAGTCGGGGATGGCCACCACGGTGGAGGAAGCGCTTGCCATTGCGGCAGGGATAGGATATCCGGTGATGGTGCGTCCTTCCTATGTGCTGGGCGGCAGAGGCATGGAAGTGGTCTACGACGACGAAAGCCTGACGGAATATATGAATGCTGCGGTAGGCGTGACGCCCGACCGTCCGATTCTGATCGACAGGTTCTTAAATCACGCGCTGGAGTGCGAGGCGGATGCCATCAGCGACGGTACCCACGCTTTTGTGCCCGCTGTGATGGAGCATATCGAGCTTGCCGGGATTCATTCCGGCGATTCGGCCTGCATCATTCCTTCCGTGCATATCCCGGAGGAGAGCGTGGAGACCATCAAGGAGTATACGAGAAAGATTGCGGAGGAGATGCATGTCAAAGGATTGATGAATATGCAGTATGCCATCGAGAACGGTAAGGTTTTCGTGCTGGAAGCCAATCCCAGAGCTTCCCGTACCGTGCCGCTGGTGTCCAAGGTCTGCAATATCCGCATGGTGCCGCTGGCGACGGACATTATCACGGCGGAGCTGACAGGACGGCCGTCGCCGATCCGGGATCTGAAGGAGCAGGTGATTCCCAATTACGGGGTAAAAGAAGCGGTCTTCCCCTTCAATATGTTCCCGGAGGTAGATCCCATTCTGGGGCCGGAGATGCGTTCTACCGGAGAGGTGCTGGGGCTTTCCCGGTCCTATGGAGAAGCATTTTTCAAGGCGCAGGAAGCGGTGCAGTCGAAACTGCCTTTGGAGGGCAGAGTGCTGATTTCCGTCAACAAGAAGGATAAGGATGAGGTGGTGGAAGTGGCCGGAAGCCTGGCGCAGGACGGTTTTGAGATCGTGGCCACGGAAGGCACGTATAATCTGATCACGGCGGCAGGGATTCCGGCCACGAAGGCGAAGAAGCTCTACGAGGGACGTCCCAACGTGGGGGATATGATCACCAACGGCGATTTCGACCTGATTATCAATTCGCCTGTGGGCAAGGACAGCGTGCATGACGACAGCTATCTGCGCAAGGCCGCGATCAAGGCGAAAGCGCCCTATATCACTACGGTGGCGGCGGCAAAAGTGACGGCGGAAGGCATTCACTATGTGAAAACGCACCCCGTCAGTGCCGTAAAGTCGCTGCAGGAGATGCATGGCGAGATCCGTGACAGAGCAGAATGATAAAGGGAAATCGCCGGGAACCATGTAATTGATACAAAGAAAAGATACAAAGAAAAGATAGAAAGAACAATGTAATTAGTGTTTGACAGATCCATAAGACTGTGATATGCTATCTGAAAATTTACAGCAGCAAGCTGACAGTCCGGCAATCTGGACTGTCATGTGGAGGAAAGTATGAGTACGATCAAGCAGGTTCTATTTATAGCCATTATGCAGGTACAGCAGATTTTTCAGATCACGGTCACAGCCTGAGGGCGGCGGGAAGCCGCCGGAGCGCATGGCCGTAAGACGGAAAGTCTTATTTGGCTATGCGGAAATCAGGATCGAAGACAGGAGAACCGCATGGAAGATACACTTTAGGTGTATGGAACATGGCGGTTCTTTTTTTGTCCTGTAAATGGAGGAAGAGGGAGGAGAAAGTCATGCAGGCAATCAGAGTGGAAGCGTTAACGAAGACATTCCGGGTGAGGCGGAAGGAAAAGGGAATGCGGGGCAGCATCAAAGCGATCCTGCGGCCGCAGACGGAAGAGATCAGGGCAGTGCACGGGGTTTCTTTCGAGGTGGAAGAAGGGGAGATGCTGGCATTTATCGGGCCAAACGGCGCCGGCAAGAGCACCACGATCAAGATGCTGACGGGAATTCTCTATCCGGACGGCGGCAGGGTGGAAGTGCTGGGCATCGATCCGACGAAAAAGCGCAGACAGCTGGCGTACCAGATCGGGACGGTGTTCGGCCAGAAGGAACAGCTTTGGACGCATCTGACGCCCTATGATAATTTCCGTTTCTTCGGTGCGATCTATGACATTCCGGACGAAGAGATGGAACACAGGATCGGTGAGCTGGCGGAGCGATTCGAGCTGCATGAGTTTATCAATACGCCGGTGCGGAATCTTTCGCTGGGACAGCGCATCCGCTGTGAGATCGTGGCGTCCCTGATCCACAGGCCGAAGGTGCTTTTCCTGGATGAGCCGACCATCGGGCTGGATCCGGTGGTGAAAGAGCAGGTCCGGAACCTGATCAGGCAGATGAACCGGGAGTACAACACAACGATCTTTCTGACCAGCCATGACGTGGGAGATATTGAAAAGCTCTGTAAGCGGATCATCATCGTGAACGACGGGCAGATCGTTCTGGATGATTCCATGGAACATTTGAAATATCATTACCTGCACAAGAAGATCGTGGAGGTCAAGATGCAGGAGGAGACGAAGCTGCCGCAGGTAGCGGGCATTACGGTTTTAAAGCAGAAGGGCAGCCATGCCAGACTGGAGGTGGACACCGGTGCGGTAGAGATTGGCGACGCACTCAGGCAGATCAATGTGGAGAACATGGAGGATATCAATATTTCCAATGTGCCGCTGGAAAATATCATCATGGAAATTTACAGGGCAAAGGACAGGCAGCAGGCAAAATCGGCTGTAGAGCCGGTGGGTTAAGGGAGGATGGCAGCAGGATGAGCAGATATGAGAACAGTGCGGTTTCCAATGCAGGGGATATGGTAAAAAGGCGGTTACTGGGGCGGTTGTGCCGTGGGCATGGTATACCGGGACGGAAATACGGGGTCATCTATCGGGCGGTGCTGATGGAGAATCTGCAGTATGTGGCGAATATGGCGCTGGGGTTTTTCGGGTATTTTGTGTTTATCTATATTTTCATCAAACTTTGGGAATATATGTATCGGACGCCGGAAGAGTTGATCGCAGGGTACTCGAAGGAACAGATGATCTGGTATGTGATGATGACGGAGATGATGTGGTTCGGCTCTAATGCGAGTGCGGTGGGCCGGCAGGTGAAGACGGATATCCGTGGCGGCAATATTGCTTATCTGATGAATAAACCCTATCACTACACCTTATATATCCTGGCAAAATATACCGGAGAGTGGAGCATCCGGCTGCCCATGTATGCTGGGCTTGCGGTGGTGATCGGCACGGTGATGGTGGGGGCGATACCGGGTTTCAGACTTATCAATGTGCCGGCGATGGCGCTCTGCATTATGTTTGGCCTGACCATCAATGCGGTCTTTAAGATCTGCATCAGCCTGCTTTCGTTCTGGATCGAGGATGCCACGCCTTTCCAGTGGCTGTATGATAAGCTGATTCTGGTGGTGGGCACGATCTTTCCGATCGAGATTTTCCCCGGGGCGCTGCAGCCCTTCTTCAAGCTGACGCCGATCTATACGGTGTGCTACGGGCCGGCCAAGCTGATCGTGGATTTCCAGCCGGCAAAATGTGTGGAGATCCTGGCGGCACAGGCCGTGTATCTGGCAGCCGGCTGCGGACTGATGTTCTTTGTTTACAGAAAGGGGGTTAAGAAGCTGTATGTTAACGGCGGTTAAAAATCAGACGAGGGTGTGTCTACTCTCTTTAAAATATAATATTATGCGGGAAATGGTCAATAAGGTTACGTTTTTGATGAATATCATTTTCATGATGCTGAACAATGCGTGCATTCTGATACAGTGGTTTATCCTGTTCCGGCTGCGGGAGGAGATCGGGGGATATACGATGCGGGAGATCATGATGCTCTGGGGGCTGACCGCGGCTTCCTTCGGGCTGTCTCACATTTTGTTTGCAAGGGTATTCTCCCTGCCGGAGCTGATCGTCAGCGGTAAGCTGGATTCTTATCTGGTGCAGCCTAAAAATGTGCTGCTGGGGATATTGACATCCGCCACTGCCGTATCGGCCATCGGAGATTTCCTTTATGGGGTGGCGCTCCTTTTGTTCTGCGGCCTTGCTGTGGGCGGTTTCCTGCTGGCGCTGCTGCTCATCGTGACCGGGACTGTTATTCTCACGGCGTTTGCCCTGCTTTTCGGAAGCCTGGCTTTCTGGTTTGTACGGGAGGAGATGCTGGGAAATCAAATGGTCATGGGGCTTGTCAGCCTCGCCACGTATCCGGACGGAATCTTTCAGGGGATTTCCAGATTCCTGCTCTATTTTATCATCCCGGTGGGGATGGCGGTCTATCATCCGGTACATATTCTGGCGGAGTTTGATGCCGGAATGTTATTCACGGTGCTGGGCTATGCGTGCCTGCTGTCGGCGGCGGCCGTGGCGGTGTTCTACAGGGGACTGCGGCGGTATTCGTCCAGCAGCCTGATGGAAGCGCGGATGTAGCGGGAATAATACGAAAGCTTTTGCACGATCGAAAGCGAAATTTCCAATGTTGTTAAAAGAAAAGCAATCACCAGGTTTTTGTTTTACAAAATAAAAACCTGGTGATTTTGTATGGTTTTTGCGATATAATAAAATAAAATTAATTTTATAGAACAGGTAAAGGAGAAGTGAGTACATGGTAGAGAGAAGACAATACCTGGATAAACTGATCAAATTGAGAAATAAGCAGATCATAAAGGTGGTGACGGGAGTCAGACGCTGTGGTAAATCTACATTGCTGCTGCAGTTTCAGGATTATCTGCGGGGAGAAGGGGTGGAAGAAAGACAGATTATTTATCTTAATTTTGAAAAAATAGAGAATGAACCACTGCATGACTATCATGTACTGTACGATTACGTGAAAAGTCGTCTGCAGCCTGGAAAGACCACTTATATTTTCCTGGATGAGATTCAGGCGGTGCCGGGTTTTCAGAAAGCGGTGGATTCTCTTTTTGTGCTGGAGCAGACCGACCTTTATATAACAGGATCTAATGCACACATGTTATCCGGAGAACTGGCCACGCTTCTGTCGGGAAGATATATGGAGATTCAGATGCTGCCGCTCTCTTTTGCGGAGTACCATGAACTGACCGGCGGCGACAGGCGGGATGCGTGGAACCGATATTTCCAAAATGGCGGTTTCCCGTATACAGCATACATCGAAGAAGCGGATATTCGACGGGATTATCTGCAGGGCATTTATCATACGGTCCTGTTGAAGGATATTGTGGAACGTAAGAAAATACAGGACGTCACACTGCTGGAGAGTGTCATACGATTTTTGGTTGATAATATTGGTAACATTGTATCGTCAAAAAAGATAGCGGACAGTCTTACTTCTTGTGGGCGGAAGACGACATCTGCTACGGTGGAGCACTATATTCGCGCGTTGGAAGAGTCGTTTATCCTTTACAGAGCTGATAGATATGATGTGAAGGGAAAACAGTATTTGAAATCCCTGGAAAAATACTATGTGGTAGATCAGGGTCTTCGGGGATTGATATGTGGTGGTCAAAGGCGGGATGTGGGTCATGTACTGGAGAATATCGTTTATCTTGAACTGCGGCGTCTGGGATATCAGGTTTTCATAGGCAAGGTGGGAAATCAGGAGATAGATTTTATTGCTATGAAAGAAGACAGCAGAGTTTATTATCAGGTATCCGCCAGCATTCTGGATCCACAGACATTTCAGAGAGAGATTACACCGCTGAAAATGATCAATGACCATTATCCCAAATGTATTATTACGATGGACGAGGTGCCGATGGGGGAAGATGGTATCCGTCAGATCAATGTGATAGATTTTCTGCTGGGTAAGGTGTAAAAGGCAGAGTTGCTTCCAGCCGCTTACAGAATATCTTAATCCAATGTCATTAAGTTAGTAGCGATATTTTTATGGTTAGATTCTATAGCAGGGGTCTAACCACTTTTTTTACTTTTTT
>ERZ808054.1170-NODE-1170-length-16629-cov-28.457951_pt1 | contig 16629 bp, 12 predicted proteins | sample MGYA00380201_ERZ808054 | MGnify/ENA primary metagenome ERZ808054 (study PRJEB31490, sample SAMN06133419) | mouse gut metagenome | isolation source: Z5_2 | host: mice | place: China: Chengdu | collected 2015-05 ... | reverse complement strand
GACACCGTTTGGAAGAAGTTCAAGCCCGTGACCGGGTGAAGCAGCGCAAAGCCCGAACAAGGCGGCTAATCCAGGAGAGGGCTGTTTTGGAGAAGACTCTGCCGCAGACGGTAAGCATGAGCTTGAACGAGTTGGAAACCTATCTGCACGAACTTACAAATTAAGTACGCAAAGCAGGAGCGTCCCGGTTCGCCGGGGCGCTCCGCTTTTCCAGGCCCGAAGGGCGCACTTACTCACCACCCACTGCGTGGGCGGTGGTATGGCCTGCGGCCACCATGCGCTCTGCGAGGCGGATGCGGCCCCTGTGGGGGCCTGCCGGGAATGACTGCGGTCATTCCCGGTGCGTATGGAACAGCGCGGTACCCCGCCCTGTTCCATACGCCAGCGAAAACCTGCCACCGGCAGCTTTTCGCTGTTACGGGGGACGTAGGACGATGGACGGGAGACGAAGGACGGAGGTAATAAAAACTGGCAATTTATCATTTGGAGGCAAAGGTTATCAGCCGGGGTACGGGCCGTTCCGCTGTCGCGGCAGCGGCCTATATGAGCTGTTCCCGGATTTACAATGATTACGACGGGGTACAGCATGACTATACCCGGAAGCAGGGACTTGTGTGGCAGCAAGTGTTTCTGCCAGATATGGCACCTGCGGAGTGGACAGATCGGGAAATCCTCTGGAACGCCGTGGAGGAAGCGGAGAAAACAAAGGACAGCCGCCTCGCCCGTGAGTTCGTGGTGGCGCTCCCTGTTAAACTGAGCAGGGACGAGTGGATAACCCTGTTGACGAACTTCATACAGACCAATTTTGTGGCGGATGGGATGTGCGCTGATGTGTGCATCCACGATACGGATGGTCATAATCCCCACGCTCATATCATGCTGACCGTGCGGCCTCTGACCAAAGATGGCAAATGGCAGCACAAGACCGAAAAAGAATATTTGTGTATTCGGGATGGTGAGGAACGGGGTTTTACTGCGGCGGAGTTTAAGTCAGCGCAGTCCCAGGGTTGGGAGAAGCAGTATCAGTATAAGGCCGGCAAAAAGAAGTTGTATATGTCGCCCTCCCAGGCAGAAGTGCAAGGCTATGAGCGCATCTCCAAGTATCCCAAGAGCACGAAATACGGCAGGCAAAATCCGATTTCCGAACGCTGGAACAGCGAGGATCAGCTTGTCCTCTGGCGGACGGCATGGGCCGATATGACCAACCGCTTTCTTGAGCGGGCCGGGGTTCAGGAGCGTGTTGATCATCGCAGCCATGCAGATCGTGGGCTGGATGAACAGCCTACCATTCATGAGGGAGTTGCCGCCCGTGCGCTGGAACAAAAAGGCATCATTTCTGACCGCTGTGAACTGAACCGGCAGATCAGGGCGGACAATGCCCTGCTGCGGGAGTTGAAATCGCTGGTTAAAAAATTGATGGATGCGGTAAAGAATACTGTCCCTGCTATTGCAGAGGCGATGGAAACTGTTCGTCAGAAAATGATTATCTTCCGGTATCAACTTTTGCGTATTGGGGCCGGAAAGGAGAAACTTACTGGCACTCTCCAAATTGTAAAGCCTGATTTTAGGAAATATGAGAGCATTATGAAGCAGCTTAAAGTTAAGGTTCGGAATCGTCGGACGTTGCTGGACGAGAAGAAAGCAGCCCCGGCAATCCAGATATTTCGACAGCGGGAGTTAGCACAGAAAATCGCTGCTTTGAGCGAAGATATTGAGAAGCTAAAAAGTGAGAAGGCCCTTCTGCTCAATCAGTTTAATTGTGCAGAAGATCAAGATATAGCAACGATTAAGCAGCACATTACATCCATGGAGAACTCTTTGAACAAGCTGGACCAGCAGGAGAAAAAGTACGCCTGTGAACTGGAGGCGGCACTGGCACAGTATACCGAGCTGCAACAGCAGGCGGTAGATATGGATGCCCTAGAACTGGATACCGCCTGTCATGCTATACGGTCTGATAAGGAGCGGGAAACGGTCCAGCGGCTGCAAACTGCTTATGGCAAGGAGTTTGATGCGGGGATGCTGGCGCAGAGCCGAAAGAATATTGCAAAAATGTTGGATGAGCCAGCGGTATCGGTATCTATTCGTCAGAAATTGCAACAGTTACAAGGACAGCAGAGTAGACAAAACCATGAGAAGGAACGTAACCAGGAGCGGTAATACTCCTGGCCTGCAACCATTCTATCAACAAATTTCTTGTTCAAGTGCGTCAAATTCTGGTGTAGAGAAAAACTCGCCCAATGTTATTTCAAAGCCATCGCAAAGTTTTTTAATAGTTACTGTACCGGGATTCTGGCTTTCTCCGTTAAGAATACTTTTAATCGTCGCTTGCGGAACGGCGGAAATGTTGCTCAATCCGTTAGGCGTAATTCCGCGTTCTCTGCATAACTGCAAAATTCGGGCCGCAATTGCTTCACGAGTATTCATATTGCGCCCCCTTCAAGTGATTTATCACTATGATAAATTATTTGAAGTTTGCTTGTTAGTGATACTTCACTACAAACGAGATTTATGATAATATAGTGATATATCACTATATTGGAAGGAAATAGTAATGAGTACCTGTTTTTTCATCGGACACCGCGAGGCTCCGGATAGTCTCCTACCTCATTTATCTGCTGAAATTGAGCGGCATATCACTGAATACGGTGTGACTGAGTTCGTTATAGGCAGATATGGCCGCTTTGATGCACTGGCGGCAAAGTGCGTCAAGGCAGCAAAGAAGCGCCACCCGGAAGTGATGCTTACGCTATTGCTACCTTACCATCCCTATGACCGCCCTACTCCAACACCGCCCGGTTTTGACAGCACGTTCTATCCGCCGGGGATGGAAACTGTCCCCAAACGTGCCGCCATCATTCAGGCTAACCGCTACATGGTAGAGCACAGCGATTATCTGATCGCCTATGTACGGCATTCAGTCAGCAATGCGTGGGATTTGGTAGAGTATGCCCGAAAGTACGAAAAGCAAGGGACTATTACGATTACCACATTGCCAAGGCCATAAGCAAAGTGAATATAAACGCTTTGTGGGAATTGAAATTTTCGGGGAAAACTGATACAATACTAGAAAAATGGTTCCTGGGAACACTCTGCATGAACTCTACTATAATAAGTATCTTGATGAATGTCCTAGAATGCCTAATAAATAAAACGAGCAGAGGAATGATGGTATGAGAAAAACTAAATTTATCGCAATAATTATTTCAATAATTCTAGTATCGGTGGTCGTAATTCCAATAGCGATCAATGAATCATATAAGCATGGCGTTGTCTATGTAACAAAATGGGATGCCGCAGATGTGCTTTCCTTTTATGGGACACTTTTGGGTGCAGCGACTACAGCAATAACACTTATAGGTACGATTCAATTCACTAGAAAACAAATACAGCGCAATCAATTCTTGGAAGACAACCGTAGGAAATGGGAAAAAGTTGAATCAATTATCACACAGGCATTGATTGATGTTTCTCCACTGAAAATACTAAATGGTTGTGAAATGGACATGAATATTTCACCAATTGCTAATTTACACGTCATTATTTCAAAACTTCAATCGTATGCAGCTACAGCAAAAACATCGTTAGATATGATTAGCTGTTATATTGATCCAGTTGAATATACATATGTCGCTAGTTATGTGAAGGAGCTCCACAATGCTATAAAGCAATTTTGCGAAATAGAATATGCACTTGAAAGTCAGTATACACATTTGCGGTTACTTGGCATGACCAACGGTGGGAATATTCCTGATACCGCAATTCTTTTTTGTTCCAGCCAAACCAGTGAGATCATAAAAAAAATTCCTGTTGCACACGATGAAACGTATCAACGACTTCTTAATATGACACGGGAAGTTTTTAACGGAATATATGCAGATGTAGAAAAACAGGCAAATCAGATATTAAGATTTTGGACGAAATGAGGGAAGGATAATGCCCACACTTGAATGGATCGGAAAAGACAAGGTAGTCAACCACCACCTGGAAGTCCCTTACCGTGTGCTGGAGGAACAGTATACATACAACGCCGAGCAGAGTGAAAACATGATTATCCGTGGCGATAATCTGGAGGCGCTCAAGGCGCTGCTGCCCCGGTATGAGGGAAAGGTCAAGTGCATCTATATTGATCCGCCTTACAATACGGGCAACGAGGGCTGGGTCTACAATGACAACGTGAACGATCCAAGAATCAAGAAATGGCTGGGCGAGGTCGTAGGCCGGGAGGGCGAGGACCTGAGCCGACATGACAAGTGGCTGTGTATGATGTATCCACGGCTGAAGCTGTTGCAGCGGTTGTTGTCTGAGGACGGTTTTCTCTTTGTCAGTATAGATGTATTCGAGTTTTCAAACTTAAAATGTATTTTGGATGAGATATTTGGTTCGGCAAATTTTAGAAACTGCATTGCCGTCAGGCGGGGAATCAAAAACGTTCAAGCTCAATTTGACGAAGTGCAGGCCCTTTCATTGGGCCATGAATACATATACCTATACTCTAAAAATCCACAAGCAAAATTACCTAAACTTGCAAAGAATTTTGAGATTGAGAAAGCTGGGAAATGGGACACATTTTGGAGAGGCACGGATCGCCCCACAATGCGCTATGAAATTTTTGGGACTTGTCCGGAGAGGGGACAGTGGCGCTGGGAAATTGGAAGGGCAACAAAAGCAGCGAAAAACTATGAAAAATATCTATCTGAATATGCTGATACAATGTCTATTGATGACTTCTATTTGGAAAATTTGATGGCTACTAACGAGAAAATGGACTTTGTACGCAAAAATGACAGCGGTACAATTCAATACTATGTACCGCCTCAAACAGGGAAACTACTTAGCGATAACTGGATGGATATTTTGTTGTCCGGTTCTTATGCGAACTTCGACACAGAGAAAAACGTACTACTAATTGAACGCATTATAAACTGGATTACATCAGAAAATGACGTTGTTTTGGATTCTTTTGCCGGTTCTGGAACAACAGCCCACGCAGTATTAAATGCAAACAAAGCAGATAATTACCACCGCAGATTTGTTCTTGTAGAGTTGATGGATTATGCCGAGGACACTACCGCACACCGTGTCAAAAGAGTTATCGATGATGTGGGCGGCGACTTCACCTTCTACGACCTCGGCCCCGTCCTGCTCCTGCCTAACGGCAATCTGAACGAGGACGTGGGTGCGGCAAAAATCCGGGAATACGTCTATTTCATGGAGACAAAAGCCTCCATTGAACCGGACAAAGCGGATGAGCCCTATTATATGGGCGTCCACTTGGACAGCGCCTATTACTTCTATTATGAGCGTGACAGTCTCACCACCTTGAACCGCGATTTTCTGGGGAGCATCAAAACCAAGGCGGGCCGGTACACCATTTACGCTGACCAATGCACCCTGAGCCAGGCGGAGCTGGAGCGGTGGCACATCACCTTCAAAAAAATCCCACGGGACATCTCAAAGCTGTAAGGAGGCGGCGCTATGGAACTGAAAACCTATCAAAAGCAGGTCATGGATGATCTGTCCGCCTATCTGGGCCATCTGAACCGGGACCGCGAACTGTTTGCCGCCTGGAAGGGCTACTGGATGGATCAGGACATCCCTGTTGGGCTGGGCGGCGTTCCGGCGTACCAGTCCGCCATTCCCGGCGTTCCCCATGTCTGCACGAAAGTCCCCACTGGCGGCGGTAAAACCTTCATGGCCTGCGCCGCCCTCAAGCGCATTTTTGATACCATGCCTCTGGACAAGCCCCAGGTGGTGGTGTGGCTCGTGCCGTCGGATTCCATTCTGACGCAGACCATTCGGAACCTGTCCAACCCGGACCACGAATACCGCCTGCGGCTCAATTCGGATTTTGCCGGACGGGTGGGCGTGTATACGAAGGAAATGCTCCTGAGCGGCCATCAGTTCTCCCCCGATACCGTCCGGGAGATGCTGACAGTCTGTGTGCTGAGCTATGCCTCTCTGCGCATTGACAGCAAGAAGAAGGACGTGCGCAAGGTCTACCAGGAGAACGGAAACCTGCTGAAATTCGCCCAGTATTTCAAGGATGACTCCGTACTGCTGGCCGACACGCCGGACACGGCGCTGATTCAGGTGCTCCGGCAGTTGTCTCCCGTGGCAGTGGTGGACGAGAGCCACAACGCCGGGTCTGATCTGAGCGTGGAGATGCTGAACAATTTGAACCCGTCCTTTGTGCTGGACTTGACCGCCACCCCCAGGAAGAACAGCAATATCCTCTCCTATGTGGACGCACGGGAGCTGAAAAAAGAAAACATGGTGAAGCTCCCGGTTGTGGTGTATAACCGTACCTCCCGCCAGAGCGTGATCCAGGATGCCATTCATTTCCGAGGCAGCATTGAGCGTCAGGCGATAGCGGAGAATGAAGCGGGCGGGGAATACATACGTCCTATTGTTCTGTTTCAGGCCCAACCCAAGATCAACGAGGACAGTGAAACCTTTGATAAGATCAAGACCATGCTGGTGGATATGGGGATACCGAAAGAGGAGATCGCGGTCAAGACCTCCAAGGTAGACGAGCTGGGGAAAACGGACCTCATGAGCCGGGATTGTCCGATCCGGTATATTATCACAGTTAACGCCCTCAAAGAAGGGTGGGACTGCCCCTTTGCGTACATTTTGGCGTCATTGGCGAATAAGACCTCCAAGGTGGATGTGGAGCAGATTTTGGGCCGTATCCTCCGCCAGCCCTATGCAAAACAGCACAAATCTCCGCTGCTGAATATGTCCTATGTGTTTACCTGCTCCAACGATTTCAGGAATACTCTGGACAGTATCGTGAGCGGTTTGAACATGGCGGGATTCAGCCGGAAGGACTTCCGGGTGGGCGGAGCCCCCGCTCCCGCTCCCGCGCCTAAGCCGGATGAAGCGGAACAGATGGAACTCGGCGGCAACGCTCCCGCCGCAGAACCAGATTCGTTTGACGATGTTGATACGGAGGCAGTAAAAAAGGCCCTGGAGGGCGGAACCGAGCAGCCTGATTCTCCCCTCGGAGAGATGGTCCAGGACGCGCAGCGTCAGGCGGACAGCTACGATGCGGAGATGAAGGAGAGCGGCAGCTCAGGCTTTTGGGGAGGAGAGCTGGGAGAGATGTTGAACCAGAATGCTATGCAGCCTCAGTTTGCAGCGGAATCTTCCGCTTTGCGTATCCCACAGTTTTTCCTTAAAGGTACACCTGATTTGTTCGGTGGGGAGTATGAACTGCTGGAAGCGGAAAATCTGTCGGAGGGGTTTTCTCTCAGCGGCCAGGACGCGCAGATCAGTTTTGAGTTGGCCACCGGCGAGATGTACCGGGTGGACCTCCAGGAGAAGGGTGAGGCGATCCCCAAGTATATGCGGGCCTCCAAAGAGGAAAGCGAGTATATCCGGGAACGATTGGCGAAGCTGCCGCCGGAGAAGAAGGTGCAGCAATGCGTTTCCCTGATTTGCGGAAACCTCAACCGAAACGACCACTACGCCGCCCAGGAGATCAGCGCATATGTCCATCGCGTAGTGGAGAACATGACGGAGGACGAGCTGTCGGCGATGGAAACCGCAATTCCGACCTATGCGCGAAAAATCCAGGATAAGATTGATGGGCTGGAGCGGACTTACCGGACGGCTCAATTCAAGAAGTGGTTGGACAGTGGGAAGGTGGTATGCAGGGAGTCCTATGTCCTGCCGCAGGTCATTACCCCCGCTGAGACGATTGATACGATCCCGTATTCTCTGTATGATGCTGAAAAGGACGATATGAACCAGGAGGAACGGAACCTAATTGACATTGTGGTAGGGCTGGGCAATATCAGGTGGTGGCACCGAATTATTGACCGCAAGGGCTTCCGGCTCAACGGAAATATCAACCATTATCCTGATTTTATGGTTATGACAAAGGCCGGGAAGCTGGTGCTGATTGAGTTTAAGGGCGATGATCGAGACAACAGCGACAGCAGGATGAAACTGGAATTAGGCCGTCAGTGGCAGGCGCAGGCAGGGCCAAACTACCGTTATTTTATGGTATTTAAGAATAAGGATTTTGGTATTGATGGTGCCTATAAACTTGAGCAGTTCGTAGAAATTATGAGAGACCTATAGTGTAAAGCGGCTCAAGCATATCTGCTTGAGCCGCTTTGTTCCTAATTTTTGCAAAAAATACAGTTTATCAAAAGAAAAAATGAAATTGCAAAGCAGTGTTTTAATAATCATCCATCTGTAATTCTGTCGAGAACCCTCTATTTTCTCCTCCAAGATGCGTAAATTAATTGGCGCCGATCAAATGCCTCCCGGCCTCCTTCCATAATATCTACAATTTGCTTGTGAGTATCTGCTTGATCAATGTTCCCGGAATTTACAATAATAGTTTTATCTTGGTATTCCATTGCAAGCACCTTTTCGGCATCACCAAGAACGGGAATATTTGCATTATGCGTAGCAAAAATGAACTGGCTATGATGCTTTGTCGAAAGTATTGCTCTAATAATTTCATCATAAATTATTTTATTATCAAGGTCATCTTCAGGTTGGTCAATTAGGATAACATCATTATCACTTTGTGTCAATATAAACAGAATGAGCGCCGAAGCCCGTTGCCCGATGGAATGTTGTTGGAGTAATTTTCCGTGGTAATAAATATCCACACGATTCTTTACCTGGTGTTGAATAAGGTCAGGATATGATGTCTCAAGCTTTTGAACGATCTTTGCGTATTCAGATGCAGTAAGGATGGCGTGCAGTTTCTCACCTCTATGCAAGATATAATCTTCCATCAACGCAGTAAAGTCTGAAAATTCAGTACACATAGCTTGATATTTTGTATCCGTTATGCTAGTGCCTTTAAAAAACTGCTTCATGTCCTCTTTGAACGTAACGCGATCTCCCTTAAACACTATTTCGATTTTGAGGTCATTTTGCCCATGATTAATCCTTTGTACTTCATTTTTATAAAAATTGAATTCATTTAAAAGAAGTTCATTTCTGGTGCGAATAGCTTGGGCAATAACATTTTCGATAGCAGATTTTGATTTCGATTGTTCCTCAAGTTTGTGACACTTTTCTTCTAGCTCACCCAACGATGTAGATAGTTCGACGTAAGTATCGGGATTTAATGTTGGATCATTAAACTCACGTTTAATCTCAGCAAATTCATCAGCCAAACTTTTAATCCTATCTAGTAGGACTTGTTCAATCTTATCATAATCACTCATTTTTTCAGCACATAATATGAGTATAGTCATTATTTGCTTTAGCGAGCTGTCAATTTCATTCAAAACTGTTGCAGCTTGATCAATGATGTCCTGATTATATCTGCTTGCATAATTTGATAACTGCTCTAGGTTTGTCAATGCTTTTTTGCATTCTTCGGTAAGAACTGCTAGTTGCCCATTAACCCTCTCTTTAGCTGTTGCCAATTTTACTTTATCTGTTTCAACATCTGTTTGCTTTTGTAGCTTTTCAGCAATTCCTCGTTCCTGATAGATTGTCATTTTATGACTTGCTTCTGCGATTTTCCCCTTACAATCTTCGATTTGTGCTGGAATAGTTTCCAATTTTAATAGTAGTTTAATATTCTTAATCAACGTGGCAACAGTATCTTCAATGTTAGATTTGATGGAAGAAAACCGTCCCTTAACGAGTTTTTCAAGAAGCCCATATTCATGATCTGCACTATAGGATAAATCTTTCTGTCCAAAATATTGCATATTGTCAAACAAACTCATGGGAGTAATATTCAAATCAGAGTCAGATCCCATCAGCACAGTTGGCCTCTCTCCTAAAATGCGACTTGCTGTATACCGTTTTCCATGCTTGTCAACTATTGCAAGAGTTACTTTCCCTCCAGAGCCAAGAATGCTCTCAACTAGTCCCTTTTTGTATTTTTCATCCACATAAAGAGGTAAATCAAATACGTATCGCACAGCCTCTAATATCGAGGATTTCCCGCTTCCTCGAACACCAATTAAAGAGTTAAGGCTGGGGGAGAAATTAATTGTTTGTCCGTCAAACTTTCCGCCTTGAAAGGCCACAGATTCTATATATCCATGGGTGATGGCTGTGACACCTTCATAGACGCGATTTTTGTAGTTTAAAAGTGCAAATTTCACACAATCAAAAGAGTATTCTCCGATTTGCAAGTATGTTTGGCGATCACCTTTTCCAATATCTACAATAGATTTTGGGTCAGAGCCATGAACTCGTGCAATTTCATAGCCGAGGTACTGAGAGAACATCTTGTAGTTGCTCTCTGATGTCGATTTCTGGAGGCCAAGTACGTGTTCTTTAAAAGACGGAAAAGAGACTAGTGTCTCAAGCATTCCACCTTTGCATTCAGAGAATAGACCACTGTTTTGGTCAACATGAGCAAATATGACAAAATAATCCATTCCATATCCGTCTAATACTTCAAACACAGATTTCAAGTCAAGTATGCTCTTGGTATTTCGGTTTTCCGGATTTGGAATAGCAGCAAAAGCAGTTGCTAAAAATGTCGCAATGTGGTTGTTACCCTCTCGTAACCATTCATCGGGGTTAAAAACAATTAGTGCATGAACTCCGTTGGCACCCTCCTTAACCGTTAATTCAACCCCTGGAAGTATAAAAATATTTTGCTTTTTACCAGCCTTGCGCAACGCTTTATATTCGCCCTCATCAAATTTGTTATGATTAGTGATAACACCAATACTTATTTGTTTTGCTGATAAGGCAGAAATGTAATCATTGATAAATGAGTTTTCTTCCCCCGCATACTTAAATTCCTTATCCTTCTTTGTGTGCAAATGGAAATCTGCTCGCATACGCTCTAAACCATGTTCGAACATTTTGTAACCTCTCTTTTTTAGTTAAATTTTAAGTTCATTAAATCAAGCTTGGGCCAATACTGCAAAACCAAACTTAGCATTAAACCTCTCTATTTGCAAACTATCGAGATGCAACTTTTTATCAAATTTCAAGAATTATGTTGCCTCCCGGGAACTGTTTTTTAATGTCGAGTTTTATGTCCATATGACTATTTGGCTCCCCACTTTATCGTGACTAGAGAATTGAGATTTGTTTTCTGCCACAAAAATTACGGAAAACGTCTTTTCTTGGGAAATATTATAAATCATGATTATCCAAATATCAACCTGAGTTGTCAAGTTTTTGTGCTGTAGTGAAAGAAGCCCAACTCCTTGAAGAAAGTTGGGCTGATCGGTGAATTTACCCTTGACAAATCGCTTCTCAAAAGGCCATGCTGACCCAATACGCCAAAGAGCATGGTTTTTTGGTGGTGGAGGTTTACGTTGATGACGGATGGAGCGGCCTTAATTTTGACCGCCCGGATTTTAACCGTATGCTGGACGACATTGAAGCGGGTAAAATTGATGTGGTCATCACCAAGGATTTATCCAGGCTGGGCCGCGACCATTTGAAGGTGGGCCATTTTACAGAGGCAGAGATGCCGGCCATCCAACTCTACCGGCAGGAGGTCCTCTCCTGTTTTGGGTTTCACGGTGAATCCCTCATGCTGGAGATTGAGGGTCAGTTCTTGGAAATATCTGTTTTGGGCTTCTGTGTTCATGCTGTCCTCCTTTTAGATCTGTACTTATACTGACTGTTCATCATGTTGGCCTGTCGAGCCGGGGGCTCGTTGATGGGATAGCAGATCGGCATAAGATTTGACCTCCTTTTTTGTGGCAGCCAGAACAATGCCACAGGTCCGGTGAAATTGCTATTCATCAGCTTGGACAAATTTCCGTTGGGAAATGTTGCTACTTCTTCTGATCTTGCAGCAAACACAAATACCACAACTTCGTGATAAGTCCAGCAGAACCTTTTACAGCATGGCCTGCCCGATCTCCGGCTCAGGAGGAAAGGGGCTGCTCAGACGGCGCACCAGACCAAACTCCGTCCGCCGGACGCCGTCCTCCTCCAAGGAGTTTCTGCCCAACCGGGCAAAGTCCATATACCCATCGATGGTGTCAATGACCTCATCGTCAGCCCCAGCACGGCGGAGTACCTGTTTCCCATACTCGTCCATGTCTTCCAGGACTCGTTCATAATAGCGATAGGTAATCCGCCGCTTTTACTGAACAAATAATGTTCAGCAGTCAGAGCGGATTTTCCCCCGCTTCGCACCGTGCATGCGACTTTCAGCGCACACGGCGCTCCATCAATGCAGATTGATTGTTGCGTGTATGTGAAGGAACCAGTTTTTCCCTGTAACCGATAATTTTCTTCTGTGCTTTTTCATCAAATTCGCTGATATCTTGGCTGGGGTCATTCACCGCCATGAAGCATTTTTTGTGGAGCGAAACCAGATTATTGACGCGGTTCACCTTGTCCAGCGGAAGATTTGGGTTAATGCGGTGCGCCCACGGCGTGGTCGAAATCAGCCATCCGCCACAAACGCGGCACTTGAGTTTATCACGATTGAGGGCATAGGCCCGGTTCATGATGAACTCAAAGTTGTTAAGTTTCCCCCACTGTCCATAGCTGGCGGCCCTTGCCGTTTTGTCGGGATACATTTCATCAAGACGCGCATGGATACGCTTCTTTTTCGTGCGTCGGAAATATGCTTGTCTCCCGTCTTCGGTGTAGGGTGTCTCAGTTTGGTTTTTATAGCGCGTCTGTTCCCACCTGCAAAAGGTGAGGGCGGTAAAGCCGACATAAATGTCGCGGTATTTCACGGAGGGAATCTTTTGCTTATATTGCTGGTGGATGTGGGGAAGATTTTGCGTTTGGTTTGCTGGAATCCACTTCCCCTTGTACTGCTTCAAACGGCGCATTGCTGTGAGTTGTAGCCGTCTGCTGTGCTTTTTCATGGCAACGTTCACCCATGTACAGCATTGGCTGTATTGAATAATCCCTCGCACTTTGCTGTTGATTCGGTTTATTTCGCCAATCAACTGCTCTCGGCTGTAGCATTCCGGGATGTTTTTGATTTCCTCCGCGATTTGGTCAACCTTCCGCTTCAGTCTGTCCCTGTCTGGAATCGTTCTTGAGATATAGCCTCTGCGGGATTTACCCCGAACCATTTTGAACTCATAGCCTAAAAATTTGATGTACTTTTTCCGGATATCTGTTATCAGCGTTTTTTCTTGGGATAATGTCAGCTTCATTTTGCTGTGGAGAAAGGCTTGCAACCGGGCTTTCCACTCCTCGGCATGGGTACGGGTGTCTGTAATGATGACGAAGTCATCCGCATAGCGGACGAGATAGCCAGGGGTCAGGGTCGTCCTTTTGCTAAGCGCACTAAGCCGGCTGTTCTGGCGTCCGTATGAGAACAGCGTCTTCTTGTTCTCCCATTGCTTGGAAATCCATTCGTCCATCATGTCCAAATAGACATTTGCCAGCAATGGGCTGATGAGCCCACCCTGTGGAGTCCCCTCCTCGTTTACCTCGCATTCATCCATAACTCCGGCTTTCAGCATAGCCTTGATGATTTGCAGTACCCGTCTGTCCTTCACGCCCATATGATAGAGGCGCTTGAGGAGGATGGTGTGGTCAATGCGGTCAAAGCATTTACTGATATCGCCCTCAACAATCCAGTAATAGCCTGTGTGGTGTACGAGCAGGTTTACCCGTTCCAATGCCATGGGCGCGTCCCGCATGGGCCGGAAGCCGTAGGAGTGAGCGAAGAACTGTGCTTCGAATATTGGTTCCAGCACAATCCTCATACACTCTTGTACGATTCTGTCCCGTATAGTAGGAATGCCCAGCGGGCGCTTTTCGGTTTTTCCTGGTTTGTCGATGTATACCCGGCGTATCTTTTGCGGTTCAAAGTGTTGAAATGCGCTTTGAATATCATGAATGACCCATGAATGAGAGTGTTGGAGATAGTCTTTACGCATGGTCTTGGAATCCACGCCAGGGGTTTCACTGCCGTGATTGCTTTTGATGTTATGGATTGCCGTGATAATGGTTGCTTCTGCTGACATGATTTCCAGAAGTCCTTTAAACGCTGGCCTTCCGCCTGTGTTGTGGACCTCCTTGCTGTGCTGATACAGTTTGTCCTGAATTTCGTGTAGTTCGGTTTCGGTTTTCGGGCAGTCGAATTTTTGTGCCATACGCACCGCCTCCTCTCTGGAATTGGTGTTTCTGGTTTTAGTCAGGTATGCCTACGGCTTCCTCGACTTTCTGTTCACATACGAATCTGCACTGACTATGCCCCTTCGCTCCATCCGCCTTATTATTGCGGACATCATCGCTACTACGGGCTGCTGTCCCATGGATTAGCGGGTCATTTCCTACCCGCGCGGCGAAGGTGCCACTTCACTTACTTCAACAAATTGAAGTGCCGTCCATGGTTCCTTTGTTCCCTATGCTTTAGCTTTACATGTCGGTTTTAGCCCTTCCCTTTGGCCCGGCTGCCATTTCCAACCTGTGTGATTTTCTGCTGGAAACATTTGACCTAAAATGGTTTTCTGCCGTTTTCCACGACGACAAGTTTCAACGGCGGCAGCACCCCACACGGGGGCGGATGGCTGTTTTATCATCCTGATCGTTACGAGCCGTACACTCAAGATTCTGTCGGTTGCAACAAAACATACTGGACATGACCAATTTATAGCCTCCTGCGGGCATGGCCGTCTCAGACCATGTATCCGCTCTTCACCGAGCTCCGTACATCCCATATGACACTATGGGCGCACGTCGGAGTATTAGAGTTTTTGTAACCCGTCACACCGGGTCAGGCAGGCACTCCCCCTGCCGAATCAAGCATAGAGTTCAGATTTCCTCATTTGTTGAGGTTATCCGCCTTGCTTTGTTGCGTATTTCTACGCAGATTGTCAAAGAACAAAGCGCACGTCGTCCCGATCCATGGCGATGCTGACAGCCTCCGTGAAGGTGTCCGGCTGTTCCACCTCCAACACAGCGCAGAACTTCAGCAGCTCACCGTCCTCCTGCTCCATCTCCTGGAGACATACCGCCAACGTGTTGGCATCCTCCACTGTGGCGGTGTCCAGGGGGAGCAGTCCGTCCAGTTGCGAAGCGGAGAACTTGACGGCGGTGATGCCGACCTGGGAAAAGTCCTCCACGTCCAGGTCTCGTTTTGCCTGTGTCATCTCTTCACTGGAGGCGGGGAGTGTGAGGTAATACCACCGGTCCGCAGTGGTGAGTGTCAGGTGGAGGATGCCCTGCTCCTCCATGACCTGTTCCATAGCTCCCGACCGGATACCTGCGTACCCATCGGTCAGGAACTCTCCTTCATGCTCATTGCAGTAGTCTATGCCAATAGAGCGGTAGTTCAGATAGGGCCTCACGGTCTCCGGCACCTTGTCCCCCAGATGGTCATGCTCCACTAGCCATTTGCCAAGCTCCTGATGGGAGGCCACGCCCGGAATGACCTCATAGCAGTCCATACTGCCCGGCTTTACATGAGCAGCAATTCGAAGCACATTGTCCAGGCTCTGTTGCAGCTCCGGGTCCAGAGACTTGGACAGATGGTAGCGTTCCACCGCATTCATCCCGTCTATCGTCTCCGCCAGCTGGTTCAGCTTCTGGAGCGTGGGATCGCTGTCCAGCCTGATAGACCGGAGATGCCAGTTGAGTGCGGGAACGGGACTGTCTGCGCTGCAGAGTGAGGGTGTCTCATTTGGCTGTCCCGCACGTATTTCATCAACTTTCCGTTTGAATTCATCCTGAAGCATCGGAAGATTTACCTGTTCAAGCACCCTGCCGCAGGATACATTCAGCTTTAGCATGATAGACCTCCCATCTGCTGGCTCGTCTCCTGTGCAGGGGGATAGGGTTTGCCAAGCCGGCGCACCAGACCAAACCAGGTTTGCCGAACGCCGTCCTCCTCCATCATCTCACGGCCTTTTTTGAGGCGCTGGAGGCAGGGCGCCATCTCGTTGGCATCCTCTACAGTGATACTGTCCATAGGGACCAGCTGATTCAAATAAGGCGCTGTATCCACCAGAAAATGGCCCAGATCCTCGCCTGTCTTGATTTTGGGAAAAATCTCGTACTGTTCCAGACGATCCGCAATGTGTACCGCGCCGTCCAGACCGCCGGAGCTGCTATTCACTATGAAATAGCGTACCATATTCTTTTGCCCTCCTCGTTCTTGATATGTGTACTTCCCGAAAAAAGGACAAAATAAAAAAGCGCTGCCCCTTTTTCGGAGAAACGGCCTCAATATTTCTATTTGATCTACGTTTAAAAATCGGGAGGCGATCTTCCAGCTGAGCTATGAGTCCGTATTTCGGATTGGTCGATAACTTTGTCAGCCAAATCGCCAAAAGTGTAGATGCCGTGGGCTGAAAACCCACGGCATCTACACTTTTGCTTGGTGGACTCGAAGGGATTCGAACCCTCGACCTCTCGGATGCGAACCAAACGCTCTCCCAACTGAGCTATGAGCCCATATTTTTGCTGTTTTTTTGCAACTTTTTTGTCAACTTTGATTTTTGCTTGGAGCTTTGATTTCTGCATTGCTTTGCGGACCACTCGCCCTCCCAACTGAGCTATACCTCGCGAGTTCAAGACTGGTCTGAATGAAAATTTACCTTCAAAATATCGAAATTTTGAGGCTCCCGAATTTTCTCATTCGGGAGCCTCCGAAGGCTTGTGAATACTATAGCAATCTTCAAAAAAGCTAACAATAAGCAGAAGCGACAAACCAATGCAGGCAATCCAGCTGCGAAACAGAAG
>ERZ808054.1168-NODE-1168-length-16644-cov-32.581638_pt1 | contig 16644 bp, 13 predicted proteins | sample MGYA00380201_ERZ808054 | MGnify/ENA primary metagenome ERZ808054 (study PRJEB31490, sample SAMN06133419) | mouse gut metagenome | isolation source: Z5_2 | host: mice | place: China: Chengdu | collected 2015-05 ... | reverse complement strand
GAGTTCAGATTCTTTTGGAATCTGCCTTGTTTTATTGCGTATTTCTACGCAGATTGTCAAGGAACAAAGCGTGCGTAATGGGCGTTTAAGGTGGTCCCTTTGGCGGCTTCATATTCCTCCGGGGACAGCGTTGCGTAGAGTTCCGCAAACTCCTTTGCCCAGGTGGGCTTGTTCTCGTCAAAAGCGTCTGACAGACCGCCCCAGCCCACATACCGGGAGAGTGTTTCCTGTTCTTCCGGCGTGGCCTGCCGGTTTTCAAATTCCAGTTCTTTTAAGAGGCTGATAGCGTCCATATTGGCCCGGAATTTTGCTTTCGGCCCTCCTTCGCCCAGGTGAATGTCGGTGATACGGAAGTTCCCGGCTGTCGGCTTGGGAGGGGTGGGTTCCGGTTCATCAAAGCGCAGCGTATGAATCTCTATATCGTAGGGCAGATGGTTCTGTTCGCCCGGATAACGGGTGACGGGGGTAATGGTGATCTGCGGCTCCGGCTCTGGTGCAGGGGGATTCCCAAAATCCGGCTGTTCCTCTGCCAGCTGTTCTTCTGGCTGTGCCGGTTCGTGGGAGAATCCGTCCAGCTCCTGCTGGTAGAGGGCGCGCAGGGCAGCGGCAAGCGGCTCCCAGCTTTCATACATCGTTGCCAGTACCGTTTCATCTTCCCGCAGAATCTCCACTTCCATGCCGTTTGCGGAGGCTCGGTAATCCGCCGTATCTCCGGTTTCCAGCTGCATGGTTTCCACTGTACCGGAAAACCGCTGGGAAAGATGCTGGGCGACAGCCGGATTGCCTGCGCCGCTTCGGAGCAGCGCCGCTATATCCTCCTTTGCAGCCGCATCCAGCAAACCGCCATCCCCGGTCAGGACTTCCCGCAAATCAGGGGAAAACTGGTCCAGATCGGCGGGGAGATAGTCGGTGATGGCGCTGTTACGTGGGTCCTGCCGGATGGCGCGTTCAAACTGTTCTTTGCTTTCCGTCCGGTAAATAGGGTAAGCCAGCGCGGGGTCATTCAGCTGGACATAGCCCCGCTGCAAATCGGTGATACGGTACTCGGTATTTTCCAGAAAAACAAAATCCCCTACGCCATAGGCCGATGCCAGCGGGTCGCGGCGTTCTTCCACGATGGATGCGGTTTCTGTGGCTGGCGTTTCCTGTACCGGTTCTTCCTGCCGGTCTGCCTCTGTGAGCCGCTCCACATCAGCCATGACCTGCTGAATAAAGGGGTCATTGTCCAGCTTCTCCGGTTCTGTTACCTGCCCGTTTACAATGCCGCGCTGGGCCAGATTTTCCCGGATTGCGATAGGGTCTATATCGTCCAGATTGTCCCGTTCAGCCTCTGTAAAAAAGCGGTCCTCTTTGATAAGCTGGGCGATCCGGCGCTGTACCTTGGGCCAGGGCAGTTCCATTTCTTCGGGGCTTCCGGCGCGGACAATAAACAGGTTTGTATGTTCAGGACCGCCGTACTCCCTGGACAGCCATGCGGCGGTATCTTTTTCCCGCCCATGCTCCTTCATATAGCGGACTACGGCCCGTTTGCTGTCCATATCGCCGTTCCATGCACAGAGGGCTTCGTCAATATCGTCCTGGGAGAGAGGGCGCAGAAGCTCATGGAGCTTTGGATAGGTTTCGGCAATCACCTCTTGATGCAGGCGGTGGCGGAACTCCGGCACATCCGAATACTGTTTGAGAAGCTGCAAATCACCGGAGCCAAGAACCGCGCGGCGTACAGCGGCGTTTCCCTCAATCACAGCGTTTTCATGGTCAGTATGGCCGCAGGCGTTGCGGTATGCCGTATCCTCCATGATGGCGGCGGTCACAACCGGCTTGTACTGTTCCAGCAATTCTTCCAGCGCGGGCTGGGGCGGTTCTGTTTCGGTTTCATGGACAGGAGCAGGCTGGCTCTGTGATTCTACAATGCCCGCCTCTGCCAGTTCCTTTTCTGCCTGGATTTTCTCATACTGTTCCCGTTCTGCTTCGGTCAGATAACGCTCCTTTTGGATCAGGCCGGCAACCAGCTTCACGACCTTATCCCAGGTCAGGCGTACATCGTCACAGCCGTTTTTCTGGTAGCGCAGGCCCTTTCCATCGTGATCTTCGCCACTGTGCGTTGCACCGGACAGTGCGTGGGAGCGTCCGCCGGTTCCGTATTCCTGCCGGAGAAACGCGGTTTTTTCCTTGTCGGTATGGGGCTGCTGGAAAAAGGCATAAATGCGCCCTTTGCCCCCGGCAAAACCGCTGCCGCCAGAAAGGGCCGCGCCGATCTCATCCTCCGTAATAAACTGCTTAACCGCAGGAACCTCTGCCATTTCAGATGAAAAGGCTTTGCGGGGCAGTGACAGGTCTTTCAGGTTTTCCCAAATCTCCTTTGGCTTGTGGTAATGGAAACGCAGCAAGTTACGGTCTTGCGTATAGGCAGTCCAAAAGGCGGCGTATTCTTCTGTGAGGGGCTGGCGGAAAGCCGGGTCACGCAGCTGCTCAGTGAGCCATGCGGATTCTTCTGGAAACCCGTTGCCCTTGATTTCTGACAGACTGGGTAAATATCCGGCTTCTCTGGCTTCATCGCTCAAATCGTGATACAGGTTCCAGAGCTTGTTGGCAAGGAGGGAGCGTTCATAACCCTCCGCCTCGGCAAGCTCCACATTGGAAGCAAATTGACCGGATTCCAACAGCTCGCCAATACGCTCCGCCGCGCCCTCCCAGGAAATAACCTGTGCGGATTTATCATATCGGGCGGATTTTCCATGAGAGAGATGGATTCCGTCCTCGCCGTACCAGACTGTGATACGGCCTGCATCGGTGGTAAAACCGTTGCCGCCATGATAGAGGGATTGCAGGGCGGCAGCTATTTCCGGGACCGGCTTCTGCTTTTCAAATTCAGCTGTCACGCGCTCCCGCAGACGGTCGGTATTGCCGCCCAGCCGCAGTACATGGTCAATGTCCTTTTGGGCAAAAGAAAAAGCAGAGGACGCTTTCACATTCTCTGCTTCATCAATATTCTGAATCTGTTCCGTTTCGGAAAGAAACAGGTTTAAGGTCAGCTGTTGATAAGTTCCGCCAGCAGAATCTCCTCCGCCTGGGCCTTGCAGCTGTTCATCAGGCCCACCCACTGCATCATGTCGCGGGCTTTCAGTTCCTCGGTCACGCCCGCCGCCTGCGCCAGTTTTGGCATCAGCTGCTCCAATCGGCTGTTCGCGGTCCGGTCGATCTCCAACAGGTGCGGGTACAGCTTCTCGCTCATCAGCAGACGGTTGTAAAGGAGGGGCCGGTGATCCTTCAAGTAGGTTTTCCGCATCCTGCCGTACTTGCCCAGGGGCGTTTCGGGCTGTTCTGTCAGTTGCAGGTTGGGAATCAGATAATCCCCGTTCTGAATGTAAGTTAAGGTGTTGTTCATTTTGCTGGCTCCTTTCTTTGTTGGCCTCTCGTTCCGCGTTTAGAATGGTTACGCCGATCTGCCGCAGCACCTGCTGGTTGATCTGGCTGACCGCCGTTCCCAGCGCCCCAACGGTGGCCGGTGTGTTGAAATCAAAAACCGGCATGAAATCCTCGTGGGTGAAATACTGCTCCGGGGCCAGCCCGCAGCGGGACATCAGGGAATAGGCGATGCTGACGGTGGCAGCGGCTTTGAATTGGACTTCGATGTTAAGTTCATCGTACTCCTCCAAAAAGGAATCGTCAACGATGTAGAGGAAGTCCCGCCCGTTGTCCGCCCAGTATTCCCCGGCCAGCCTGCGGGCGATCTCGGTCAGCTGCCCGCCTAAATCATCGCCGCCCACCCCATACCGGTTTTCCAGCATGGCGGAGATGGAATCTATATGCCGTTCCTCCATCTTCCAGAGCCAGGGAGTGCGGGAGTGCGGGCGGGTTCCGGTGTCGGAGATGTCAAAGACATACCGCAGCCGGGTCCGGTCCCCGGAATCGTCCACCAGGGCGATGCCCTTGGAGCCGCGCCGGACATAGCGGCCCATCTTGTCATTCCACAGGTCATACTCCGCACAGGCGGTAGCGTCCGGGCGCTGGGCGTAGATCATCAGCTGGTCATGGAACGGGTATTTCTAAAGCTGTTGTCAAGGGGGAATGTGAGATTTTGAGGTTGGGCACAATAGGAAGGACCGCCCTCTTCGGGTGGTCCTTCCGCTCATTTTTCGTTTAGAATCAGCTCCAGACGGCTTTCCACTGTGTCCAGTTGCCCCTTCACATTGCCAGCGAGGGCAGCGCCGATTATGTTTCCCTCCCTATCCACAATATAGGTCGAGGGAAAGGTAAAGATATCTGCGACAAATTCTTTGTAAAAGCTGTTCTCCGGTGACGGGGAGATGTTGATATAGGACACTCCCTTTCCCGTCAGGATTTCTCTGGCCGCAGCGAGCTGCTCATCACTCTCCCCGGAGTCGGTACCAACACCAATAAGGTTGATGTTCCTCTCCTTGAACTGCTGATACATCTCCTCCAGTTCGGGCATTTCCTCAATGCAGGTGCCGCAGCCGTTGTTCCAAAAGTTTACGATGGTCGCGTCGTAATCCCCGAAAATATCACTGGAGACGGGGTTGCCTTCAGTGTCCACTTCGGAGAATTCTGGAAAAGGCGTTTTGGATACCAGTGGATCTTCTTTTCTGGCACCGCATCCGGCCAGGGAAACCGCCAAACATATGACCAGCGCCAGAATCAGTCTCTTTTTCATGTGATGACCTCCTTTTTATCTGCCGTTTTCAGCGAGAACGTTTTTGAAATTGCCCGGTGAGGGCAGGATGCCGCGCAGTCCCCACAGCGGATACACTCCGCGCTGTTGGGGGAGCGGGTTACGTCCACATCCATTTTACATACCCGGCTGCACGCACCGCAGGCCGTACACTTCTCTCGATCTACCTGGATGCGGTAAACCGATATCCGGTTGAAAATGCCATAGAACGCCCCGAGGGGGCAGAGCCATTTGCAGAAGGGGCGGTAAAAGAATACGGAGAGCACAATAACTCCCAACAAAATGCAGCTCTTCCAGGTGAACAGCCAGCCCAGGCTGGCCCGGATTCTGGCATCGGCAGCGGACAGCGGGATACCTCCCTCCAAGATACCGGCGGGACAGATGTACTTGCAAAAGAAAGGATCTCCCATGCCCACCTCGTTCACCACCGTCATGGGAAGCACAATGACAAAGAGCAGCAGGACGGCGTATTTCAGATAGGTCAGGATATGGAATTTTTTCGTACTGAATTTTCTGGTGGGGATTTTATGCAGTAGCTCTTGAAACCAGCCGAAGGGGCACAAAAAGCCGCATACCACCCGGCCCAACAGTACGCCAATCAGGATGAGTATTCCCGTAACATAATAGGCAAACTGAAATTTTGAGGAGCCGATCACCGCCTGAAGCGATCCAATGGGGCAGGATGCCGCCGCTGCCGGGCAGGAGTAGCAGTTCAAACCGGGAACACAGAGGCCTTTCAGCCTCCCCCTGTATATTTTCCCCTGAAAGAAATTGCAGAGGAACGGATTAGAGGCGATTGCCGCCCCCAGCTGGATCTTCCAGCGGTTTTGGTTTCTATCCAATCCCAACACACTCCAGACAAAGTTTTGTCCCCTTACTCAGAACGACAGCGATCTCTTCCCGCCACAGTCCAAGGCCAATCAGCAGCAGGGCGGCTGCAAGAAAACAGAGAGTTGTTTTTCTCATAGGTCAGTCCATAATAACGGCAGCTCCACCGTTGTCTGTTTCACCTCCGGCGGAGAGTTCTTTCGCCATCTCCGCGAAAGCAGCGGCAGACTGCCCAAGCTCCTTCGCATCCACCCCGCTGCTCCAGGCGGAGAGGAAGGAGCCATTGGCGTACCAGGAGGCGGTATTGGGCACCTCCGGGTCCCCAATCATCCCGCTGTTGACACCCAGGGCGGTCTTCAGCGAATCATTCCAGAGAATCACCGGAAAGGGGGCGTCCGCAAACATCTCGTTTCCGCTTTCCCGCGTGGTGCATACCAGAATGTCCGCTCCGTTCTCCAGGACGTCCTGGTAGCCCGCCGTCAGTTCGTCATAAAACCCCTGGGCCTCATCTGAGACAGGGTCGATGAAGGCGAAAAAGAGAACATCCCCCATCTGCTCCCTGGTAAATTCCTCTCCGGACAGGGTAGTAGTGGTAAAGTTCCCCACGGCGTTGGCCTCCGTTTTGCTGCTGGCGGGTACGCTGTTGGCCTGGTAGTAATCCTCCACCCACGCCTGGTCCACCCAGCCACGGTCCAGGGCATCCTCTATAGTGAGAGTGCCGCTGGTAATCGCCTGCTCTATCTCCTCCCGGCTGGGCTGCTTCTCCCCGCAGGCGCTCAGGGACAAAAGCACTGCTGCAGCCAGAGCGAGGGCAGCGGATTTGCGTTTTCTTAAATGTTTCATTCTAAAACCTCCTGAAATTCTCTTGCCGCATCTGCGGCGAACTTGACGGAAGGCAGAATACCATATGGCATGTAAATTTTCTGTCAAGGTCCTTCTTGATGGAAAATTTATTTTGTTGTGCTATAATGGTTGCATATCAGGATACGGAAGGAGTCGAATCAAATGAGAATATTGGTTGTGGAGGATGAACGGCTTTTGTGCGACGGAATTGCAGAGGACCTGGAGATGGAAAAGTATACAGTGGACCGCTGTTATGACGGAGCTGAGGCCCACGAGCGATTGTTTGTAGATCCCTATGACCTGGTTATCCTTGATCTGAATTTGCCGGGCATGGATGGTCTGGACCTTTTGCGGGAGATTCGGACAGAGCGTCCGGAACAGAAGGTGCTGATTTTATCCGCCCGGGCCAGCCTGTCCGACAAGGTGACTGGTCTGGACCTGGGGGCGGACGACTACCTGACAAAACCCTTTGATCTGGAAGAACTGGAGGCCCGGGTCCGCACCTTGCTGCGCCGGGAGTATATCCAGAGAACCCCTCTGGTGCAGGCCGGGGGCCTCACTTTGGACACAAGAGCCCGGGAGGTCTCTGTTCAGGGGCGGCCGGTTTCCCTCACCCCCAGGGAATTTTCTATTCTGGAGTATCTGATGCTTCATCAGGGACGGTGGATCAGCCAAGAGGAGCTTTGGGAACATATCTGGGAGGCAGATGCCGATCCGTTTAGCAATGTGATCCGGATGCATATTTCGTCTCTGCGAAGGAAGCTGCGGGAGCGTCTAGGCCATGACCCAATTGAAACCAAGATCGGCCGGGGCTATCGTCTGAACGAGGAGGCGGCGCTATGAAGCGAACGGTGTCTTTGCGTCTGCGCATCACCTTGGTGTGCGCAGCCTTACTGACCTTGTGCTGCCTCTTGCTGACGCTGATCAACAATCTGTCCGCCATCCAGATGGCCGACACCATCCAGGCCGCCATCGTTCTTCCCGCCCAGAGCATAGGTGAGAATGAGATTCCCGTCTCCCCCGCAACGGAAACGGTTGAACCCGCCTATCAAGCCAAGCGTATCTTTCATGTCCAAAGTTTGCTGGCTATGACCGCGATTTTGGCGATCGGGCTTTTCCTGATCGATCATTGGGTAAAAAAATCCCTTGCCTCGCTGAATGAACTGACCAGCCAGATCAAAGCACGGACAGCGGAAAATTTGGACCATCTGCTGTCCGTACCGGACAGCAGCAGCGAGGTCTCCGAGCTGGCCAAGGCATTCAACCAGATGTCCCAGCGGCTGAACCAGGCTTTTGTGATGCAGAAAAATTTTTCCCAGAACGCCGCCCACGAATTCCGTACACCGCTGGCGGTCATGAAAACCCGGATCGGGTTGTTTCGAAAGAAAAATGGCCTCCAAGCTCCCCAGACAGAAGAATTGCTCCAGATTATGGAGGGCGAAGTAAACCGGCTGTCCGCTATGGTGAGCAGTCTGCTGGAACTGACCAATCTGGAACGGGAGGACAGCTTTGAGCCTCTTCACATAGAGGAGCTACTGCAAGCTGTGGCAGACGAGGTTTCTCCTTTGGCGCAGGAGCGCCGGGTATCCATTACTGTGAACGCTTCGTTCAGCGTACTGCGGGGAAACAGGCAACTGCTTCACCGGGCATTGTTCAATCTGATGGAAAATGCCGTCAAATACAGCGAGGCGGGCGGCAAGGTAGTAGTTGCGGTTCGGTGTGAAAACAGATGGGTCCGGGTGGACGTCACCGACCAGGGGCCAGGTATTCCTGAGGAACTGCGGCAGCAGATTTTTGAACCGTTCTTTCGGGTGGACAAGGCCCGCTCCCGGCAGTTGGGCGGCGCAGGTTTGGGGCTGGCGCTGGTGCGGGCCATCGCTGAGTACCACGGCGGCGCGGTGATTGTGGAAGCGGCCGAAGCGGGCGGAAGCCGGTTTGTTTTGACGCTTCCATGCGACCCCCGCTTGGAGGGCACAGAAGCATAGTGAAATATGCAGTGCGGTACCTGGTACCAGACAGCGGCAAGCAATGCGCCGGTATATACCCGGCGCGTGCTTGTTGGTGGCTGACCGCCCCCAAACCCCTGTAAAACCGGGCGCAAGTGCGCCCGGTTTTTTAAGCCGCCTTCGGCGTCTGCTGTTACCCGCAGGGAGAGAAAAATCATCACCGCGCCTCCTGCTGGCGGTCACGATTTTTCTCTTTCTCCGTTATGCCCAAAATCCGTTCCACATTGTTTTTGGCGGTGAGCAGTTCTATCATTTTTGCCTTGGCCTGCTTGTATTCTGGATACCGCTTTCTGTTCTCGGCATACAAGGTGGCATACTCCTGTTTCAGCGATTGCATGGATGGGAGTTTTTTCAAACCGAGAGAATTGAAGTACCGCTTCGCCGCTTGACAACCTTCAATCTCGCTGGTATGCTGTTCATAAAACTTGGCCTGTTTCCTGCCTGTCAGTTTCCGATATTGGGCGTAAACTTCACGGGTCTTGGAGTACGTTCCAATGTGCCGTTGCAGTTCGGAAATGTCTTTCATTCTCTGTTCAGCAGCTTTCATCTGATCGCCCAAATCGTTGAATTTCTGTGCCGCCGCATCACAGGCTTTTTCCAATTCTCCCAAGTCGGTTAGATGGTTCTCCTGCAAGTACATAACGGTCTTTGCCATCTCTTTGAGATTGAAAATCTTTGCCCAATGCTCAAACCCAGGAGAGTTGATTTTCTGCATCTGGGCTTGAATATCAATGAGCATATTCGGTTTTGATTGTGCCGCCGCTCTTGCTTTGGGCGCAACAATCCGCTTGCCGGAAATGCGCTCCATAATTGCCGCTTCGGTGTAATCATCACCAAGAGAATCACAGCGCACAAACCGTTTGCCATTTGGAATTTTGAACGCAAGATGTTTGCCCTGTTTTACTTCCACGCCCGCCACTTTCATAGCGGCAAGGAAGCTGTCAAAATCCTTGCAGCCTTGACCGAGGGCGGTATCAATCAAGCCCTCCAACTGGCCCCGGACGGTAGGCGGCTTATCCTCCCCCAACCATGTGCCATAGCTGCCCCGGCTGGGCTTCGGTTCAGCAATCACCGACAGCCCATTTTGCAGACACAGCATATCGGAGATTTTACGAATTGCGAATGAGGACCGCCAGAAGTTTCGGAATTTCCGGGTGCAGTCTATGGCGGTCGAGTTAAACACGATATGCGAGTGGATATGGTGCTTGTCCACATGGGTGCAGACGATGAAAGCGTGTTTTCCTTTGGTCAGCGACATAGCGAGGTCGTAGCCAATCTTGTTTGCCAATTCCGGCGTGATTTCCCCCGGTTTGAAGGACTGCCGGAGGTGGTAGGCGATCACGTCATTGTCCGTCCGTTCTCTGCCAGTAATAACGGCGTACTGCCACTTTGCAAAAAGAAACTCCTGGTCAGCGATGGATGGATTGCACTGGTAAGCCGATACCAAATCGCCGCCGTTTGTTTTCTCTGGATTCTCCACATAGTCTGTCACCCGGCCCAGGGCCTCCGCCACGGTCCGGCCCTTGCCGCTGTGCAGGGGCATCAAGCGTGTTGTTGCCATCTTCACATCCTCCCCTCAAAGGAAAAAGTGGTGGGCCGCATTTTACGGCCCACCACCAAATTGTTATTTGATTTTTGATAGTTGCTCCAAAATGTTTCCGAAAAGCCCGCTGGCCTCCGTCAGCTTTGCGGTGATCTCGTCCACCTCGTCGGGGTAGACCCCGCCGCCGGAATTGACCCGGCGGGCGATTTGATTCACATTGTTGGAGGTATGGCGCAGGAGCTTGGCGCACTCGTCCAGCTCCTTGATTTGCAGTTGGACAATGTAGCCGTCAATACACATCTTCCGAATGTAGGCGCTCATGTTCCGAACGCCCATCAGCGCCATCCTTTGCTCAATCAATTCCCGTTCCTCGTCTGTAACTTTGAAATAAATACCGCTGGTTTTATTTTTCGCCATAGTCCCCCTTATCGCCGCTTCTTCCAAACGAGGTCATAGCCGAGAGCATCAGCCAGCTCCACGGCCTCCTTGTAGCGCAGGGATTCCCGGCGCAGCTTATCAGAGAGGTTGGGAACGCTGGGACTCCACCCGTACTGCTCCGCCAGCTTTTCCACCAGCTCGCTCATGGTGAAGCCCTCCCGGACAATGTAGGCTTTGATTTCGTTCCTGATATTCATAATCATGTCTCCTTTGATAACTGTATTCGCCATTCGGCGTAGAAATAGAAAATGCTCCCAGCGAACCGGGCAAGCTGTTCACAATGCCCAGGTCACAGGAGCGCACATCGGATTTCAGCGTTCAGCGTGAAGTCATGCGAAACCGTGAAAACCAGCAGAGGACAGCGTACCATGTTCGCCGTCTGGCGTTGCGTGTTTCCACGAAAAAGCGTCAGTCTGTTGCCGTTCTGTTCGCTAATTTCACATAGATTGAAATTCAAGACGCAAAAAGGGCGGTCTGCTTGACGCAAACCGCCCTCTGGTACAGTATATTCAACTCTGAGCTTTCGCCTGTTTCTTTTTCTCGCGGGAACGCCTTGAGTATTCCCTCTGCTTTTCCCGCTTCTTCCGCAACCGCTCCTGTTCTGCCAGTTCCTCCGGCGTAGGCTCCGGGATAGGCACGTCAAATTTGCCGATGAACTTCAAGTAAATGTCAACTTCCTGCACCCGTTCACCGCTGGACCTGTCCGGCGCATGGACAACGATCTTGTCCACAAACTCAAAAATCATCGGCGTGGTCAGCACCGAAAAATCGGTGTACCGCTTGACCAGCTCCAGGAATTGATCGGCCCGATCCGTGTCGGCGTTGAACGTATCCAACTCCGCCTGTTCCCGCACGATTGCCGCATCCAATTCCTCCTGCTCACGCTCATACCCGTCCGCCAGCAGCTTGAACCGCTTCTCCGTCAGACTGCCCGTGGCAAAGGATTCATAGAGTTTCTTTATCAGCCCGTCCAGTTCTGCGGACCGTTTGCGGTCCCGATTCAGCTTGCGTTTCAACTCCTTCGCGGCGTTGTCCTGCCGAAGCTGAGAGGCGGCGCGAATCTTCTCGACAAAGCCCTTTTCATCGGAGATCGCATAGGCGCTGACTGTTCGGATGGTATCCAATATCAACGCCCGAACCGCTTTCGTGGATATATAGTGGCTGCAACACTTCTGCTCTGACTGTTTCGCGGTCAGCATATAAGTGGCGCAATTATAATTATCGCCAGCGTAAAGACCGCTTTCCGGGTCTGGCGTCCAGCCCTCTCTCAATGCCCTGCCGCCCCGTTTGTGGTTATACATCCTGGCCCCGCACTCGGCGCAGAACAACAGCCCCGTCAAAGGATTGGCCTCGCCCGTGGTGTCTGTCCGGCGAACCGTCTGCCGTGACCGCTGGGCAAGTTTCCACGTCTCCGCATCCACAATGGCCTCGTGGGTGTTCTCAAAAATCAGCCATTCCTCCGGGGGACGCTTTATCATCTTCTTGTCCTTATAGGAGGGCTTGTAAGAGCGGAAGTTGACCGTGTGGCCCATATACTCCGGCTTGGCGAGAATGTCCCGAATCGTGGCATCCGTCCAGTCATAGGGACGGGACATATCGGTTTTACTCTGGCACGTTCCCCGGCCCCGCTGGGCGAGATAGTAGGAGGGACGCTCCACCTTATCCTCCATCAGCGTTCTGGCAATCGAAAGAGGGCCTTTTCCCTCCGCGCTCAAATGGAAAATGCGGCGCACAACGTCTGCCGCTTCTTCATCCACCAGCCAGTGGTGCTTTTCGTCCGGGTCCTTTTTGAATCCATAGGGAATTGTGTTCGTGACGGGCTTGCCGGACTTGCCCCGTATCTGATATTGTGCTTTCTGTTTTCGGCTGCAATCACGGACGTACCATTCCGACATGATGTTGATGAACGGGGCGAACTCTCCCGTACTCTGGTCCTCGCTGTCCACGCCGTTGGAGATGGCAATAAACCGGACCCCATGCTGCCTAAAGAGGATTTCCGTATAAAACCCTGTTTGCAGATAGTCTCTCCCGACACGGCTCATGTCCTTGGCGATCACGCAGCTGACCTTCCCGGCCTCAATGTCCGCGATAAGCTGTTTCCAACTGGGCCGCTCAAAATTCGCCCCGCTCCATCCGTCATCTGTATAGTGGGCGATGTTAGTAAATCCCCGCTGGGCGGCATAGCTTTCGAGCATGGCCTTTTGATTCACGATTGAGTTACTATCCCCAATTTGCTCATCGTCACGGCTAAGACGCTCGTATAGTGCCGTAATCTTCTCCGGCTCCAACCGCTTTTCGTTCATGTTGAACTCCCTTCAAGCGGCTGGCTCGTTTGTGGTAAGTCCATTGTACCACAGTCAGCGCCGTTTGTCACGGCCTCACGCTGAATTAAACGCAGAATTTTGTCATTGATTGTCTCCTGGGCGGTGTCGCTGAAATGCACTCTGACTTTGTAGGTAGTGGAACCGATACGACGGTAGATAGTGGCGGTGTTCGCCTCTGCTGGTTGAATTGTAGCTATATTTGCCTTCCTTTCTTGCGGTAGGACGCAACCCGTAGTATGATGTTGGTGGACTTGTCCAGGCAGCAGAAAACCAGCCCCCGGCTGCGTAATGTCATTTGCAGTCGAAAGCTGGCTTGATTGTGCCTATGTACTTTTGTCGTGAAAGAACGATGGTTTTCACAGCGTCCAAAGCATCCTCTCACTAATAGGAGAAAAACCGGGTATAGAGCGGAACCAATTTCAAAATGTTTTTGAAAAATTCTTGGAGCGCCCCGGTTTGTTCGCCTATTTCTATTATACGGTCAAATCGGCCCAGACCGCAAAAATATGGCAATAATGCAAGATTTGACCTTGCCGCGCTGAAAAATTGCAAAAATGCAAGATGGAATCAAATGGCCAAATTGGCCGTTTGGTTTTGGTCTGCGTCAAAATGACCGCCACCAGACAGACAGACAAACGTGACAGCGCCCAGCGCCGCCACGTTAAGAAAGTTCGAGCGTCTGTCTGACGCTCGAAGCTGTACTGTTACTGGCATCACCCCTCCCATAGCACCGTCATTCACCACAAACGAGCAGCCGCTATGTTGTATTAGGTGAAATCTCACTTTCACCCTTTACAGAATACATCTTTGTAAAGCCTGGAGGCTGTGTCCAGAAACCGCATCCACTCATTCCAGCTGGAAGTGAGCTGCACCGCCGCATGGTCGGCCATTTGTGCGTACATCTGCGCTTTGGTTGCCATTGTTTTCGGCCCTCCTTTCGGGTTTTGGATAAAAGGAAGGGGCGGCACAGCGCCAGCCCCTCCGGTCTGTTGGTTCCTATTCGTCAAAGTCCGGGTACAGTTCCAGACTGTCAAACTCCGCGTCCGTCATGGCGCGCAGCTTATGAAGGGCGCTGTCGGTCAGTTCCATCAGCTCCGTTTCCTCCGGCGAGAGATAGCCGCGCATCTCGGTCAGGCTCTCCATCAGTCCGGCGCGGGTTCCGGTGTTGTAAATGCACATCAGATTCATTTCTTCAAAGGTAAAGTGTCCCATATCAAAGCTCCCTTTCCGCGCTCTTTTTCGGCGCTGTCTTTTTGCTTTCCTGCTTCGGCTGCTGGTGGAGCTGTTCCACCACCGATTTCCGCTTGTCCCCGTCCTCCCGGTGGACCGCAGCCGCCAAATCCATCAGGGAAATCGGCTGGCCGCTTCTGGCCTGCTGTTCCAGCTGGGCTACGGTCGGCTCTTTGGGACCGTTGTTGATGATCCCGTCAATCATGCCGTAATCGTCCTCCATAGACATTTCCGCATTTTTCAGCGGGTTCGCGTCAAGAAAACCGGTGATCTGCTGAAAGCCAAAGCTGTCGCAGTAATGACAGGATAACGCGCCTTCCCTGCGGATGGCAACGATGTCGCTGACGCTCATGGAGGGGCTGTGATAGTCCCTGGGGTGTTCGTTGTTGAAGCGGTAGAACAGCTGCTCCGCCACAGCATCCGGCGTATCTTTGCTGGAAAGGGGCGCGGTGTAGATCAGGTCGTAGTTTTCACGCTCCACCTCGCGCCCGATGGATTGGAGCCAGTCCAACCCCTCAAAGCGGATTTCCCGCAGGCTGTCATCGTCCTTTACCTGATAGATGGCAAAGCAGTCCCCCTCATGGGAGAGAAACGCCTGCTCCCGTTCCTGCTGGCGGTTCAGCCGGTCCTGCACCAGTGCGTCAAAGGCTGGGCTTTCCTCCCATTCCTCGCGGGAAAGGGCGAACACCGTACCGGGCAGCTGGGATTCAAATTCCTCCCGGTCAAAGAGCATTTCCGCGCCGCCCCCGTCCACCACCGCGTACACCGTCAAATCCTGCTCAAACAGTTCCAGCGCCCGCTCTTTGGAGAGGGGCAGCAAGTCCCTGTCCTGATAGCCGCAGTTTTTCAGATCGTCCTCACACAACGCCGGGTCCGGCATCGGGTATTCATCCAGCGTCTGCTCCGGCGCGTTGGGCAGCGGGGCGGCTTCTGCGGCATGGCCGATGGAATCCAGCGCCCGCGGGTTTTGGCTGGCGGGCAAAAGGGCGTATTCCCGTTCCTGTTCGGCGGTCAGCGGCTGGGGGTAGTCGATACAGCCAAAGGCAGTGATGGAATCCTGTTCCACCTTTACCGGCGCAGCAAGTTCAGTGATGGTTTTCCCGTCCATCAAAGGATAGATTCCCACATCCAGCGATTCCTGGGTAATGTAATAGCGGAACATGGAGGGGTCCTGCTCCGGCAGTTCGGCGGGGATTTTCCAGGAGGGTTCCGGTTCAGGGGAAACCTCTTGATTCTCCGTATCGGCCTGCGGGCTTTCCGTCTGTATGGTTTCTTTTCCGGCGTCCTGTTCCGGCCCGGATTCCAGATCAATGCCGCGCTCCTTGCAGACCTCCTGAAAATGGCGGTCAATATCGGCAATCAGAGTACCGGCGGTCTTGTTGATGGTTTCCAGGCTGGCCCGCAGTTCCTTCAGCTCCTTGCCCTGGCTCCAGTTCGCAATGTACCCAAAGCTGTTTGCGCCGGTCTGAATCCCAAAATATTGGCAGACCGCGTAAGAGATGCTCTCGGCCTCCACTTCCTCGGTGCGCCGGTCCTTTTTATGGTCCTGCAAAAACCGCTGGGCGGTCTTTTCGCCGCCGTTAAAGTCCAGGCCGGATTCATCGGTCAGCGGGAGATGCCCTTCCTCCGGCAGTTCCAGCGGCTTTGCGGTTATGACGGAACCGGCATGGTTGACCATAACCCGTTCCTCTACCGCAACCGGCGCGCCGGGGTCATCGTCGGAACCGCGCAGGTCATAACAAAACAGTCCGTCCGGCAGATCGTCTGCGGCAATCCGCTCATTGGAGAACAGGGCTGGCTGTCCAAACAGCTCCACTTCCTGATACAAGGGCGCGTCCGGGTTGTCCGGCACATCAAAGTTGTGCAGCTTGCTGTGGGCGATCTCATGGACAGCGGCGGAAACCGTCTGCACCTCGCTCATGCCCTGGCGGATGGCGATGCGCTGCTCAATGGAAGAAAAATATCCGTCCGTATCCGCGTCCATTTCCTCAAACGCAAGGGGAACCGGGGCGGAGCGTTTCAGCGCCTCCATAAACGCTTCAAAGTGCCGGACATTCCCGAACAGGTCCGCCGCCAGGGAGGGCAGGGGCTTTCCGTCCGTCTGGCTCACATCAAACACCTTCACCGGACGGAACAGCGGGATTTCCACCTCTTTTTCCTCCATGACCACCCTGCCGTTTGCGTCCAGCATTGGCGCGTGGGTGTCCGGGTCCAGCTTCTGCTCCTCGATTTTCTTCTTATAGGGGGTGGGCGCGATGATGGTGATGCCGCGCTCGCCCTTTTTCACATGGCGCTCAAACTGATTCTTCCACTTGTTATAGCCAGCCACAAGGGTCGCGTCCGGCTTCTGCATATAGATCAGCATGGTATTATTGACCGAGTAGCGGTGGAACCGGGACATCACCGACAGATAGCGCATATACTTTTCGCTCTCAAACAGTTCCTTGATGTTCTGCTCAATGCCCTCGGTGATTTCCCGCAATCGCTCCCGGTTGGTGGGTTTCTCTGCCATTTCCTTGTTTCTCCTTTCCAAATCTATGATTTTTGTTAGGTGTTCTGCAATCCATGTTTTTTGTTCCTCGATGCCATCCTCCATCAGAAAGTCCAGAAGATACTCCACATAGTCCTTTTGGTGCAGCGCCTCCACAAAAAGGGGGTGCGGTTCATCCTCCGGGGTCAGGGGCGCAAGGCCGGTTTCCCAGCCCCGCAGCAGATGGGCGTAGTCTGCCAGCGCGCGGAAAC
>ERZ808054.1165-NODE-1165-length-16695-cov-4.757973_pt1 | contig 16695 bp, 13 predicted proteins | sample MGYA00380201_ERZ808054 | MGnify/ENA primary metagenome ERZ808054 (study PRJEB31490, sample SAMN06133419) | mouse gut metagenome | isolation source: Z5_2 | host: mice | place: China: Chengdu | collected 2015-05 ... | reverse complement strand
TCTTTTACCGTATGAAAAATGGCAGAGAAGTGGTGCGCAGGCTTTGGGTGGATGTCAATGACGAGCAGACAGGCGAGTATCTGGACAGAATCATTGGATCGACAGAATTTAAAGAAGGTTATCTGGTCGGCGCTTCCAAGCGGCTTGGGCAGATGATCAGCCAGGGCGGGGATTATAAGATCAATGGTTACTATGGAAATCTGGTATATGAGCAGAAAATGCGGACAGAAGAACTGCTGGAGCTTTTAGACTGCTATCAGGCTGACCTGGAAAAGTTCAATTTTACCCATGTGAAGGAAAGCACTCCTCAGGGAGCTTTTGTCATCACCTTTGAAAAAGAAATTTCTAATGGATATTATGGAAGAGGGACTATGTCCACGGAGCTGATGATCAATATCTATCCGTTCTTTGACCAGAGCATTGCCTGCCTGCAAAAGTATGGTTACTATATGGAGCATCAGGTTGATGTGGAGGATATTGACCGGATCTACATTACCAACCAGAATTCAGAAACTTATCAGGAGCTTTTCGAGCGCCAGAAAATGGAGGACAGGACAGAGGCGGTGATCAGTGACAGACCACAGGCAACAGCTTCTTATGACGATAATGGCCTTGATACCAGAGGCTATGCGGACTATACCGATAAAGCGGATCTCGAAAAGCTTGCGGATTACATTTATCCGTCGGATATGCTTTCAAGCCGGTGGGATGGCGGGGCAGAATGTGATTACGATTATAGCATCCTTGTTTATTTCAAGCCGGACAGTGAAATGAGCAGAAAGTACGGAACTTATGCAAATTATGTTTTTAAGGAAGGAAATGTTCCTGATTTTGTGCAGGAGGACACAGCCTACCGGGCGGAACAGTAAATAGTGGAAATCGCTGCCAAGATAAGTTAAAATAGAACTAGTACTTGGACTGGCAATATTTGCAGAATAAATGGAGATTGGATGGAGCAGCGATGAAAGAGCGTAATCTGGATAAAATGATGTTTCAAGAGGTAAAGCTGGGGGATATCACCTTTCAGGTGGTGGATCTGTTGTTTGTCTTTTGCCTGTTTTTCTTTGGCTTTATGATACGTTGGAAATTGATGCCGATAGAGTCGGCGGATTATTATGGTTTTTTGGAAGACTGGATGAGACAGATCAGGGAAGGGGGCGGCTTCCGCTCCCTGGACCATCAGATTTCCAACTACACCTCGCCTTATATGTATATCATGTGCCTGATCTCCTATATCAGCAAAAATGATCTGTATGCCTTGAAGCTGGTGTCAGTTGTCTTTGATTATGGGGCGGCGGTTGCTGTTTTCCTGATTTTGTACCATCTTACCGGAAAGGTGCGAAGATCTGTTATGGGAATGGCGGCGATTTTGCTTTCCCCTACAGTGGTTCTGGACAGCGCCTATTGGTGCCAGTGTGACATTATTTATACTACTTTTATTTTATATGCATTATACAGGTTCTTAAAGGATGACAGCAGAGGATGCCTGATCTTGATAGGGATTGCCTTTGCTTTTAAGCAGCAGACGCTGTTTATCGTGCCTTTTTTGCTGATCATGTGGTTAAAGGGCAGAACCATCCGGCTTCGGGATTTTGTGTGGCTGCCAGTGATCTACGTGCTTGGCGCCATTCCGGCATGGCTTGCAGGACGCGATCTGAAAGAGCTGCTTTTGATCTACTTCGACCAGTCGGGGACTTACCCGTGGGGAACGCTGGAGTATCCCAATATCTATGCGCTTTTGGGAGAAGCAATGCCGGATCTGCGGCATGCTGCGCAGGTGAGCGGTGCAGGCGTGTTTATGACCATTATCCTGTTAGGCTGCCTTGCCTATTTCCTTTATACCAGAAAAGTCCGTATCACGGAAGAAATGACCATTACACTGGCATTATTTTCCGTGGCGCTGGTGGTCTACTGCCTGCCTCATATGCACGACCGTTACGGATTTTTGATCGATCTTCTGGCAGTGGTCTATGGGATCCTCAATGTAAAGAAGCTTCCGGTCATGTGCGGATACTTCGTGGTGTCGATCCTGACTTTTATGCCTTACCTGATCGCAGTACATATCGTGCCGATCCAGTATCTGGCGCTGGCTATGCTGGGGCTTCTGGCATACGTAGGATATGACCTGTACATCCAGATCAGGGAAAATAGTTTATAGAATAATAACAGTTTATCATTAGCATTTATTTTGTGTTGGGATGCTGCCTATGTGTCAATTCATGTTTTTGTGGCTATGGCAGCTTTCGGGATTTTGGGAACCTGGCTGTCACAAAGATTTATTAGCTGCCAGGAGCAGAAACTCATGCCCTGAAGCAAACAGATGTGAATGCTTATAGAATTTTAAGCACAAAATCAAGAATCCGTCTCTCAGTAAATGTACGCCCTGTTTTCTTTGTCCGAAGCGAAGCAAGTTTGAAAACAGGGCGTTAATATAATTTCTGAGAGCGGATTCTTAGATTTTGCCTTAAAATTCTATCGCAGAGCAGGTGTTTGATCAGGGCATTCGGACAACTGCTCCGGGCAGCAATATTATTGTGACAGCCATTTCTCCAAAATCCATCGAAAGACTATCAAAAGCCACACAAAACATGAATTGACACATAGGCAGCTCTCCCACAAAATAAATGCTAATGATAAACTGTTATTATAATACTAAAATCCAGTCCTTTAACCAGCGGAGGTGCAGCCCCCATTCTTTGGAGACGGGCAGTCCGGAAACCACAGGGAAGAACAGGAAAAAACAGATAACAGCCGCTGCCAGATAAATGGCAGTGGCTTTTTTGCCCCATGAAAAGCGCGCTTTGATCTTTTCGATGGTATAGCCCATCATCAGGATCACAAAGAGGATAGCCGGGAAATAATGGTAAATAAAAGTGATCCTGCCCACGGACATCCAGGGCACATATTGTGCAAGGTAAGCGATGACAAGGAACCCTGCCTTTTTGTCGCGTTTAAAGATCCAGCAATAAAAGGTATAGAAAACGCAGGGGATACCTGCCCACCAGATCAGAGGGTTTCCCATGCAGCTCACAGAGCTTACCTTGGTGGCGCTGACCGCATCGTTGGCATCCAAAAGGGGCATCCAGATAACCGGCCATTCATAGAAGGGCGAGCTATAGTAATGCTCTGCAACCAGCGTAGAGTGGTAGTTAAACATATAAATGGTTCCCTGGACAACCTTATCGATCAGGTTCTTGTAAGGGGAGTAGCCTACCACAGGGATAAAGCATAAGGTGTAGACAATCAGGGGAATCAGGATAAAAAAGCCGCAGCAAAAGAAAAACAGCTTCAGAACCTGCCCTTTAGGATAATGAACGATGGTGTGCCAGATAAACAAAATGGCAAGCCCCATGCCGGCATAGACACCGGTCCATTTGGTGGCAATGCCGAAAGCCATGCTGATGCCGGAAAGAGCCAGAGCGGTATAGACCGGCTTGGGCAAAAAGCTGTCGGTGAGGGCATTTTTGGTCATCCGGTATTGGTGGTCCGCCTCCAGATAGCGGAACATATAGTAGTACATCAGCAGGATAAAAAAGGCTGCAAAAATATCAATGGTGGCAATCCGGGAGAGGGTATAATGCATACAGTCGAAAGCCAGCAGGGCAGTAGTGGCAGTGGCAGCATAGATGTCCTTAAACAGTTTTTTTGCAAACAGGTACATCAGCGGAATGATCAGTATGCCGAAAAGCACCGACATGATCCGCCAGCCGAAGGGAGTCATGCCGAAAATCAGAACCCCTAACGAAATCAGGATCTTTCCCAGATGGGGATGGGTAGTTTCATAGGTGGTCAGCCCGTGGAGAAATTCATAGGCAGTGCGCCCATGGTACACCTCATCGAACATGGTGCCGGTCATGTAGGTTTTCACCTCAGGGAACATTTCCTGTTCGTCAAACAAAGCAGGATAGGCGTCTGCATTGTCAGGAGTCAGGATCTGCCCATCCGGTCCCTGGACCACCAGTTCGTTAAGAACAGCCTGGTCATCGGTACAGACAATGCCAAGGTAGCGAAGGTTATAATTGACATCGATCTTATTCCATGCAAAGACCGATTCGGCAACGGCTTCCCCATTGATCACTTCCCAGGCTCCGGTCACTTCATTAAAAGCGGAAAGAGAAAAATGTCTGGTATTTAAATTTCCGAGGAAAAAGGAAATGGAGGAGACATCTATGTAGGAACCGAAATCCAGAACAATATCCCGGTTGTCAGAATCCGCAGAATAACAGGACTGCGGGGCGTAGGTATTTCCAAGGCGGAAAAGGGCAAGTACTGCAAAAACAAAAGTTAATACACTTGCACAGATGAAGTCTTTTGAGAGTTTTCTTCTCATGTTTTGGTGCTCCTTATGATTAAGATATCGGAAACGACTTTAGTCGTTGACGATAGTATAGCAATTTATGAAAAGGGATACAATACTTATAAAATTTTTTCTCTTAAGGAGGGCATCGTATGAAGACATATATGCAGATCACGAATGTACATGGAAGGGAGATACTGGATTCCAGAGGAAATCCCACTGTGGAAGCGGAGGTTGTCCTGACGGATACCATGACCGGAAAAAGGTATGGAGGGAGGGCAGCAGTACCTTCCGGTGCAAGTACGGGGCGTTTTGAAGCAGTAGAGCTGCGGGATGCCCAGACCAGATATTTCGGGCTGGGAGTGACTAAGGCAGTGTCCAATGTCAATTCCAAGATCAGGGAGGCAGTCTGTGGCAGGAACGGCTTAAACCAGGTGGAAATTGACAGAATCTTAATGGAGACAGACGGAACGGATAATAAAGGGAATCTGGGAGCCAATGCCACCCTCGCAGTATCCATGGCAGTGGCGAGGGCAGCAGCGGCATCTTTGCGCATTCCCCTGTACCAGTATCTTGGAGGCGCTTATACCCGGTTAATGCCGGTGCCCATGATGAATATTTTAAACGGCGGGCGGCATGCAGCCAATACCGTTGATTTTCAGGAATTTATGATCATGCCGGTGCAGGCGGAAAGCTTTGCAGACGGTCTGCGTATCTGCGCGGAAATTTATCATTTTTTAAAAAAGCTTCTGGAAGAAAAACATCTTACCACCAGCGTAGGGGATGAAGGAGGCTTTGCACCGGATCTTCCGAACGCGGAGGCGGTTCTTGACCTGATCGTATCGGCGATAGAAAAAAGTAATTATTTTCCAGGTCAGGATATTAAAATTGCTCTTGACGTTGCATCCAGCGAATTATACAATGAAAAAACAGGTATGTATCACTTCCCCGGCGAGAGTTCATTAAAGGGGCAGGAAGTGGTGCGTGATACTTCTGAGATGATTGCATATTATGAAGGACTGATCTCCAAATATCCTATTCTTTCCATTGAGGACGGTCTGGCGGAGGACGACTGGGACGGATGGAAGCAATTGACGGACCGTCTGGGAGATAAGATCCAGCTGGTGGGGGATGACCTGTTCGTCACCAACACCAAAAGGCTGGATGCAGGGATCAAGCTTCATGTCGCAAACGCAATTCTTGTTAAGGTCAACCAGATCGGTACAGTATCAGAAGCCATGGAAGCGATTGAAATGGCACAGAAAAACGGATATAAGGCAGTGATCTCCCATCGTTCAGGGGAGACAGAGGACACTTTTATTGCGGATCTGGCGGTGGCAGTAAATGCCGGACAGATCAAGACAGGCGCGCCTTGCCGCAGTGACCGTGTTGCCAAGTATAACCAGCTCCTTCGGATCGAGGAAGAGCTTGGAACTGTAGCGGCTTATAAGGAGCCCTTTAATAAGATTTAAAGAAGGATAATAAAGAAAAACCAAGGAAAAGAGAGGAAAGAAACGGATGAAAAAATTTTTCAGGACATGGGCTAAGAAAATCTGCTGTGCTGCGCTGGCAGCGGCTGTGGTCAGCATGCTGCCGGCATCCCATGTGCAGGCAGTGACTGCGGGCGGAGCGATTGCCCGCGGGATCGATGTGTCAAAGCATAACGGCGCTGTAAACTGGGCGCAGGTTGCTGCTTCCGGCATCAAATTTACTTTTATTAAGGCAGGAAGCACCAACAGCGGAATAGATCCTCAGTTTGCGGCGAATATTACCGGTGCGCAGGCAGCAGGGCTTAAGACAGGCGTATACATATATTCCTATGCAACCACACCGGAACAGGCAGTTAATGAGGCAAATCTGTTGCTGGAATGGATTGCTCCTTACACTGTAAATTATCCCATAGTTTTTGATATAGAGGACAAATGCCATAGAAATCTTTCCAATCAGCAGTTGATCGATATTATCAATGCCTTTTGCATGACGATCGATGCACAGGGGTATTATCCAATGGTCTACAGCAATAAAAATATGTTTTCCCAGCGGATGGACAATGCGGGCTGGGACAGATGGGTAGCCCAGTATGCAGATACCCTGGAGACAAACAATAACGTGTGTTTTTGGCAGTATTCCAGCAAGGGGAAGGTAAATGGAGTGGGCGGAAACGTGGATGTGAATTACCAGTATAAGGATTACAGCAGCCTGATCATCCCGGAAGGCTTCCTTGCCCACAACGGAAATGTGCGGTTTTATCAGAACTGGAAAATGCAGCGGGGATGGGTTGCCTACAATAACACCAGATATTATTTAGATGCGGCAGGAAATCTGGTGGTTGGATGGTTTACAGATCCTTCCGGTACTTACTATCTGTCTCCGGCGGAGGGCGGCAGCATTGCCAGAGGACAGTGCCAGATAGACGGAGCAGACTTCTATTTTACTGCTGAGGGCGTGAAGACCAGCGGATGGGTGGTTTTAAACGATCAGAAATACTTTTATGATCCTGCCAATAATGGGATTATGAAGCGGGAATGGCTCAGCGACGAAAAAGGGAATTTCTATTTCTTTGACAGACAGGACGGACATATGCTTACCGGCGCACAGGTAATCGACAATGCAGAATTTTTGTTCAGTCCGGAGGGAATCCGCCAGCATGGACGGATCAGTCTTGAAGACGGTACATATTATTATGACCCGGCAACCGGCGCAAAGGTCATCGGATGGTTTGCGGCGGATAACCAGACCTACTTTGCAGATCCCCAGGGACGCATTGTGACAGGAGTTTACGAGATTGATAAACAGCCTTATTATTTTGATGAGACAGGGGCGCTGGTAAGAAATGGCGCGCTGGAGATAAATGGCGTTTCATATACCACGACACCGGACGGAGTACTGGTGGAAGTGGTACCGGAACCAGTTGCCGAAGCTCCGGCAGCGTAATGCGATGTGAAAAAGTACTTGAAATTCGTTGCCCGATATGATACACTAAATTTTGCGTAGTTTCAGGAGGTGTGAAAATGGCGGTTTTAAGAATTATTATTCAGGTTATATTTATATTATTATGTATTGCGCTTACAGCGCTGGTATTGATGCAGGAAGGCAAGTCAGCAGGTTTGGGTGCCATAAGCGGTGCGGCTGAAACATATTGGGGAAAGAACAAGGGACGTTCCATGGAAGGGAAGCTTGTGAAGATCACCAAGTATCTGGCAATCGGTTTTATGCTGTTGACTGTTATATTAAATCTTAATGTATTTTAGGACTTAAGGCATTCTTGCAAAAGAATGCCTTTTTTTCATTACAGGAGATCATTTATGCATGAAAAGAGAAAAAAGATAATCTGCGATCTGATGCGTGATGAATGCTATGTTCCCATGAAGGAAAAGGAGCTTGCCGTTTTTATGCAGGTTAAGCCGGAAGACCGTGAGGAATTAAAAATCATTTTAAAGGAGCTTGTGGCGGAGGGAAAGGCATCCCTTACCAAGAACGGAAAGTATGTCAGAGGACATGGAGTTCCGGAGAAGCTGGTTGGAACATTTATTGGTAATTCCAGGGGCTTTGGTTTTGTGGAGATAGAGGGCAGGGAGCAGGATCTGTTTATTTCAGAGGAAAATATTCATGGCGCTTTCCATAAGGATACCGTGGCAGTTCGTTTGATCGAGGGGCAGCACGGAGGAAGGCAGGAGGCGGAAGTGACCGAGATCCTTTCCCATGGGATTACCAGTGTGGTGGGAACCTATGACCATGCAGGTAATTTTGGTTTCGTGATCCCGGATAATGACAAGATCGCATCGGATATTTTTGTGCCAAAAGAAAGGTCTAAGGGAGCTGTGACCGGACATAAGGTAGTAGTGGAGCTGACTGATTATGGAAAAGGCTCCCGGCATCCGGAAGGCAGGGTCACAGAGATCTTAGGGCATGTTAACGATCCAGGGGTGGATATCCTTTCCATCGTAAAGGGATTTGACCTGCCCTCCGGTTTTTCAGAGAAGGTTTTGAACCAGGCAAAGCGTGTGGCAAAGGATGTCAGCGAAAAGGATCGGGAGGGACGAAAGGATCTAAGGAACATGCAGATGGTCACAATAGACGGTGAGGATGCCAAGGATCTGGACGATGCGGTAAGCCTTTCCAAAGACGGCGAAAATTATCTTCTCGGCGTCCACATTGCGGATGTGACCAATTATGTACAGGAAAATTCTGCTTTAGACCATGAAGCAAAGGAGCGGGGAACCAGTGTATATCTGGTGGACCGGGTCATCCCGATGCTGCCCCATGCCCTTTCCAACGGAATCTGTTCTTTGAATATGGGGCAGGACAGGCTGGCGCTCAGCTGTCTGATGACCTTAGATGCAAAGGGAACGGTGATCAGTTATGAGATAGCGGAAACCGTGATCAATGTGGATCAGCGGATGTCCTACACGGATGTGAACCGTGTGTTAGAGGGCGACCAGGAGGCAATCCAGACCTACGAAAAGCTGGCACCCATGTTTCTTTTAATGAAAGAACTGGCAGATCTGGTGCGGGAGAAACGCCGCAGCAGAGGTTCCATTGATTTTGATTTTCCAGAGAGCAAGATCATTTTGGATAAGGACGGTGTTCCTATTTCCATCAAGCCGTATGAAAGGAATGCGGCAACGAAGATCATTGAGGATTTTATGCTGCTTGCCAATGAGACGGTAGCCCAGCATTTTTACTGGATGGAGCTGCCTTTCGTGTACCGGACCCATGACAAGCCTGACCCGGAAAAGATTTTAAAGCTTGCCACATTCATCAATAATTTTGGCTATCATATCAAAGTAAAGAGTGGTGATAACGAGGTTCACCCCAAAGAAATCCAAAAGCTGCTGGGGAAGATCGAGGGCAGCGCCCATGAAGCGCTGATCAGCCGTCTAACACTCCGCAGCATGAAAAAGGCGCAGTACACGGTAGACTGCACCGGGCATTTTGGGCTGGCATGTCAGTTTTACTGCCATTTTACCTCGCCGATCAGGCGTTATCCGGACCTGCAGATCCACCGCATCATCAAAGAACAGCTTCGGGGAAGGCTGAACGAAGAAAGGATTGCCCATTATCAGGGGATCCTGCCGGAAGTGGCCAAGCACTCTTCGGAGATGGAGCGCCGGGCGGATGAAGCGGAGCGGGAAACAGAGAAATTAAAGAAAGCCCAGTACATGGAAGGAAAGATCGGGCAGGTTTTCGAGGGCGTTATTTCAGGGATCACAGCATGGGGGATTTATGTGGAGCTTCCCAATACGGTGGAAGGCCTGGTTCATGTTTCCAAGATAGAAGGGGATTACTTCCTTTACCGGGAAGAAACCTATGAGATGGTGGGAAGGGATACCGGAAAAACTTATAAGCTGGGGCAAAAAGTGTGGATCATGGTAGATAGCGTGGACTATCTGCAAAAAAGCATTGATTTTGTTTTTATGCCAGAAGGAGAGGAATGGGATGGAGAAGGAAGCAAAGAAGCTGGTAGCGAACAATAAAAAGGCCTATCATGATTTTTTTATCGAGGAAAAGTATGAGGCGGGGCTGGTGCTGCACGGAACGGAAGTAAAGTCGCTCCGCATGGGAAAGTGCAGCATCAAGGAAGCCTTTATCCGGATCGAAAACGGAGAAGTATATATCTACGGTATGCATATCAGCCCTTATGAAAAGGGGAATATTTTTAATAAGGATCCTCTGCGGGTCAAAAAGCTTTTGCTTCATAAGCAGCAGATCCGCAAGCTGATCGGAAACAGTGCGGAAAAAGGATATACGATTGTTCCGCTGCAGGTATATTTTAATGACGGCAGGGCAAAGATAGAAATCGGACTGGCGAAAGGAAAGAAGCTGTTCGATAAAAGGCAGGATATTGCTAAAAAAGACCAGAAGCGCGAAGCGGAAAAGGAATTAAAAATCAGGCTCCGCACCTGAGAGAAGGGCTTGCATTTTAAGAAAAGAGTTTATATAATAGAATCAGTAAGGGATAGTAAAGGTTTCGACAGGGGCCTTGCAGCTGGAGAAGCTATCCGCAGGCGATGCGTCAAATCGCGAAACTAAATATAAACGCTGAAGATAATTTAGCATACGCTGCCTAATGGCAGCTGTCTGACCTGAGGCACCTGCACCTTAGGAGCCAGGCATCGACTATGCAGGAAACGACACAGGCTAAGCTTTGCACCTGTGGGCGTATCATGAAGCTACTAAAACCGGAAGGGTGTCAGCTCCCGGCCGGCGGAGGGAAGGGGATGGAGCGATCCGTCTGAAATAACTGACTATGATAGTAGAAGGACAGGGAATGGGTCTTTGGACGCGGGTTCGACTCCCGCCTATTCCATGGAAGGCGCGCTTGCATCAGGTAACGGATAAGCGTGCCTTCGTTATGTGAAGAAAATATTCAGGAGAATCAGACATGGCAGATCAGAAGGACTTGGAGCAGAAGGAAACAGAAGAAAAGGAGTCAAGCCAAAAGGACTTTTGTGTTGACGGATACCGTTTTGGCTCGATTGAGGATGCCAAAGAAGCACAGGTGGAAAAGATCAAGGCGGATTACTTTAATACCAGGCTTCAGGGCAAAAATGTGGAAAGCATGCTTGCGGTTTATGACAAGGTGCTGGATGATAAAATTTTTGAGACACCTATTGGCTGGGAATACCTGAAAAGGATGCAGAGGGATTTGCGCCGTAACGGGCTTAGTGAAGAACAGATCAGGCCTATTCCGATGTATGTGACCTTTTCCCATAAAGAGGATATGTCTTCACAGGCGGTTATCAGGGAGCGGGTCAGGCCATCCAGAAAAAAGAGTGAAGAAAAAAAGAAACTGCAGCTTTCCGTAATGGTAAATATACTGCTTTTGATCCTGGTGGCAGCCATGTTTTACATTACCTTAAACAGTAAAAACCCCAATATCATCAATTATAAAAGAGCGATCGAAAATGAATATGCCTCATGGGAGCAGGAACTGACAGAAAGAGAAAGCGTTATCAGGGAAAAAGAAAAAACGCTGGATATAGAATAATTCACATTTTTATCATAATTATATTTTATACTGTTACATAAATGGCAGTTTATCTGACAATGCTGCTGGTGTGCCAGGAGGGATTATGATATGGAAAGACTTAAGATTCTTGTAGTAGATGATGAAGCCAGAATGCGTAAGCTGGTCCGGGATTTCCTTGTAAGAAGCGGATATGACGTGATAGAGGCACAGGACGGAAGCCAGGCGCTTGATATTTTTTTTGAAAAGAAGGACATTGCCCTGATCATATTGGATGTGATGATGCCGGTGATGGACGGATGGACCGTATGCAGGGAAGTAAGAGCATATTCGCAGGTGCCGATCATTATGCTGACTGCAAAAGGCGAAGAGCGGGATGAACTGACGGGATTCCAGCTTGGCGTGGACGAGTATATTTCCAAGCCTTTCAGCCCTAAAATACTGGTGGCGAGAGTGGAAGCCATCCTGCGCAGGACGAACCAGCTTGAGGCGGAACCGAAGCTTGAATCCGGCGGCATTGTGATCGATAAGGCAGCCCACAGTGTGGCTATTGACGGAAAGCAGATCGATTTAAGCTACAAAGAATTTGAGCTTTTAAGCTATTTCCTTGAAAATGAAGGGATTGCGCTTTCCCGTGAAAAGATTTTAAATAATGTGTGGAATTATGATTATTTTGGCGATGCGAGAACCATTGACACCCATGTAAAAAAACTCCGGAATAAGATGGGGGAAAAGGGGGAGCTGATAAAAACCATTTGGGGGATGGGGTATAAATTTGACGGAAAAGCATCCCTGAACCTTTCGAAGGGCTAAAGTATAAGGAGATGCGGACCCGTGAAATATTCAATTCGGAAACAGTTTGCAATCGTGTTTGGCGTTTTGATGGCTGGAACGGTTTTGTTATGCTGGTTCATTAACAATACTTTTTTGGAAAACTATTATCTGAGAAACAAGCAAAAAGCAATGCTGAGCGCCTATACGGTGATCAATCAGGCTTCCAATGAGGGAACTATGAGCAGCGATGCTTTTGACATAGAATTTCAAAAAATCTGCGGGAAATACAATATCAGTATTATTATTCTGGATGCCCAGACGCGGACGATCAAAACATCGATCAGCGAGTATGAGCTTTTGAGCAGACGGCTTTTGGGCTATTTGTTTGAGTCTGGCCAGGGGATGGAGGATCATCTTCTGATGAAAAAAGACCAATACGAAATGCGCATGTTTAAGGATGAGCGTTTGCAGCAGGATTATCTGGATATGTGGGGAGTTTTGGATAACGGGAACCTTTTCCTTTTTCGGGCGCCTCTCGAGAGCATCCGCGAGAGCGTGGATCTGGCAAACAGATTTCTTGCATATGTAGGAACAGGGTCAGCTATTTTAAGCGCATTGATCATTCTTATTGTTTCCAAAAAGGTTACGGAACCGATCATGGAGCTTGCGCAGATTTCCGAGAAGATGATCCACCTTGATTTTGATGCCAAGTATTCAGGAAACAGTAAAACAGAAATTGCGCTTCTCGGGAAGAACATCAATGAGTTGTCAGAGACTCTGGAAGGAACGATTTCAGAGCTGAAAAGCGCCAATATTGAATTAAGACGGGACATTGAAAGAAAAAATAAAATAGACGAGATGCGGATTGAATTTCTGTCAAATGTATCCCATGAACTGAAGACGCCGATCGCCTTGATACAGGGATATGCGGAAGGGCTCAAAGAGGGCATCAGCGAGGATGAGGAAAGCAAAGATTTTTACTGTGAAGTGATCATGGACGAAGCGGCAAAGATGAACAATATGGTCAAAAAGCTTTTAACGCTTAACCAGCTGGAGTTCGGAAATGAAACGGTTACGATGGAGCGGTTTGACATTACCGCCCTGATCAGAACATATTTACAGTCGGTCGAGCTTTTGTGTGATCAAAAGGGAATCAGGGTGCAGATGGGAGATTATCCGCCGATCCATGTCTGGTCGGATGAGTTTATGGTAGAGGAAGTGTTCGGCAATTATTTCAGCAATGCCATGAACCATGCTGCGCTTGACAAGGTTATTGATATTAAACTGACGATGATGGAGGGAAAGGTGCGTATTTCCGTATTTAATACCGGAAAGCCAATCCCGGAAGAAAGTATAGACCATATATGGGAGAAGTTTTATAAGGTGGATAAGTCCAGAACGAGAGAGTATGGCGGAAGCGGTGTTGGACTTTCTATTGTAAAAGCGATCATGAATTCTATCAATCAGGATTATGGCGTGAAAAATTATGAAAACGGCGTGGAATTCTGGTTTGAACTGGATATGGGAAAGGCTGAAGTATAAAGATGGAACTGGACAGAGTAAGGGAAAAACTGATACAATTGCAGAAACAGTCACAGGATCCTGAATATGACAGGTATCTTGCGCAGATGATGATGGATCTGGAAACAGGGAAGGCAACGCCAGAGCAGGTAGAGAGGGAAGCGCAGAGAAGCTATGGAATCTACGTGCAGCGCATGCGGGAAATGGGACAGCGTTCCTGTCAGGGCGGAGAGCAGAGGCGGCAGGAACGTGAGGTAGAGTTTAAGGTCGGCATCCATGCATTTGGAATGATCGGCACAGCTTTTGTGCTGATAGCCGCTTTCATTTTTTGCTTTAATTTCCTGAAATTTGAAACGGATTTTGCATTTCTGCTTTTTTCAATCTTTTTTTTCATAGTTGATTTTGCGTGTGCAATATTCTGGGGCAGGAAAAAGCAGCTTGTGATCAATATCACACATTTAATAGTGAATCTGCTGTTTACGGTTATCGTCACGGGGCTGGCTTCCAAAGAGGGAATTGGAGCTGTATATCTGGCGATTTTCGTGATACTGGCGTTTATTGCCACTAATTTCATGGCATATGTACAGTGCAAGGGAAAAGAAGAAGCGCCATTATTTCCTTTTGTCTGTATAGAAAACGGCTTGTTTCTGTTTTTATTGTTCCTGATTGGAAATATAGGAACGGAGATGAGGATGCCGGCACAGGCGTTATTTGTGCATCTGATCGCAGAAACATTGATCATTTTTGACTGCACTCTGCTGTTTCTTTTGTGGGATAAAGAGGATAAAAGAAAATGGGCGCAGGTGTACTACGGGGCAGGTGCAGTTCTGCTTTTGAGCTCTTTTTCAGGATACCATCTTGAAGTCATGGTCGGAGAGCTGGCTGTATTTTTGGCTGTCAAGCTGTTAAACAGGCAAAAGGAGCTTATGCCTTTGGAGTGCATGGTTACAGTATGGGTTGGTTTTACCGGATTATGGCTGTCAGATTATTGGTATTGCTGGATATTTGCTGGCGCGTTAGTGATTGGAATATTGCGGATCCGGCATCTTCCCGTTTTTCAGGAAGCAGTTACCATGACCAGTATTATTTTGATATGGTGGAGCCAGTGCGCATACTATTTTAATGATTACGGGCTGGAGTTTAAATGGTTTTATCCTGTCAGTGCAGGAATTGTATTATTGCTTTTCCTTATTTTCAATCATGCGCCATGGCTGAAGGAGGCGGATCAGCTTTCCTACAATATAGTCAGCGTGACGGTCATGGGAATTCTTTATCTGATCGCCATGTTTGGGAATGACCTGGCAATGGGGCTTGCAATGATGGCGCTTGGAGGAATAACAATTGTAATTATATTTGGAAAAAGATACCGGCTGTATGTTCCGAGGCGTTATCTGCTGCTTGCAGGCTTTTGGTCGCTTTATGCATTGATCGCTTGTGTTGACAGTCCGGTACTTGCTAGTATATTATTGATGGTGGCGGCGCTTGGCTGTGTGGGAACAGGATTTAAGCTGACAGATAAGCTGGCAAGGGTCTGCGGACTGGCTATGGCAATCTTTGTATGTTTAAAACTGGTTTTATTTGACTTTGCCAAGGTGCAGATGATACATAAAATGCTGGTTTTTCTCGTAGTGGGTATTTTGGCACTGGTTATTTCTTTCCTATATATATTGCTGGACAGAAGTGCGAGGAAAAAGAAAATAATGCAGATAGAAAGGAAACCGGAAGAATGAAAAAGGTATTGAGAGGACTTATGATTGGGACTGTGGGGATCTGCCTTTGCGGCTGTGGGAATACTATTCCGGAAATGACGGAACAACAACAGGAGCTTGTGGTGGAATATGCAGCAAATGAGTTGTTGAAGTTCGACAGAAACCATGTAGTGAAACTGGTAGAGCTTGAAGAGGAAGAACCGACAGAGGCAGAGGAAGAAGCAACACCCGATAAGGCTCAGCCCAAGGAAGAAGAAGTGCCTGAAGAAAAAGGCGGTGTTACGGCGGATGAAGTGACAGTGATCGACCAGACGGGAGAGAATGCTTCTGTAGAAAATGTATCCATAGAACAATTTTTGGGGCTTAGTGATGCTGAAATTTCTTATACCGGATATGAGACGGCGGACTCCTATCCTTCCGATGGAACAGAGGAAGTATACTTTTTCATGGAGGCTACAGGAGATAACCAGCTCCTTGTTTTGAAGTTTGACTTAAAGAATACGGCTGATGGTGAAAAGGAAGTTGATTTAGCTGCCAGTCAGGTTCGTTATAAAATTGGAATAAACGGTGCGGAGCAGAATGCACTGACTACCATGTTGTTAAATGATATGGCCTATTATCAGGGAACTCTTGCAGCCGGAGGGAGCGCAGAACTGGTTGTTGTGGGGGAGATACCCGCTGACCAGGCGGATCAGATCACTGACTTGGAGCTGGTCATGAAAAGTGTAGATGATACAGCGACAATTTCACTGAATTAAAGTGATGAATTGAAGTTGTGTATATAAAAAAAGCCCATTTTCAGGGCTTTTTTTATTACTTTTCGAAATGTGCAAAAATTTCTACAATTTTTTTAAAAATAGTGTTGACATTGTTCTCGTGAAATGTTATAGTAATCATCGTTGCAGGTGATAAACATCACAGGCACAAGGAAAATGTATAATATGGCTGAGAAACAATCAGTTTTTGAAGCCATAAGAACCTTGACAAGTAAACAGCAATGCAGACCTGAAAATTCAAAGAAGAGAAAATTCAGAGAACAAAAACCAAAAGTAAATGAACGGTCAAAGGAGCCAGAGAGGGTCCGGACCGGGAGAGAACAGGCATTATTGAGAGTTTGATCCTGGCTCAGGATGAACGCTGGCGGCGTGCCTAACACATGCAAGTCGAACGGGGGTGCCGCATTTGAAGGGGAATAGCTTGCTAGGACCCGGAAAGGGGGCGCCCCAGTGGCGGACGGGTGAGTAACGCGTGGGCAACCTGCCCTGTACAGGGGGATAACACCCGGAAACGGGTGCTAATACCGCATAAGCGCACGGCGGCGCATGCCGCGGTGCGGAAAGCGAACACGGTACAGGATGGGCCCGCGTCTGATTAGCCAGTTGGCAGGGTAACGGCCTACCAAAGCGACGATCAGTAGCCGGCCT
>ERZ808054.1163-NODE-1163-length-16705-cov-29.474020_pt1 | contig 16705 bp, 10 predicted proteins | sample MGYA00380201_ERZ808054 | MGnify/ENA primary metagenome ERZ808054 (study PRJEB31490, sample SAMN06133419) | mouse gut metagenome | isolation source: Z5_2 | host: mice | place: China: Chengdu | collected 2015-05 ... | reverse complement strand
CAGGGCATCTTTTTCATGCTTTGAGAAAAATCTCTTGACTTTTGCTCCCTCATATATTGGACTTTGTCAACAGGTCCAAAATGTCGGTCACGTTACACCAAAATCAAGTGTGCATTCTGCACTTCTGATTTCATCTTGCATTTTTGCAATTTTTTCGAGAGTGACGGTCAAATCTTGCATTATCGCCATATTTTTGCGGTCTGGGCAGTTTTCTCCGTATAATAGAGATGGGCGAACAAACCGGGCCGCTCCAAGTAATTTTCTAAACCTTTTTGAAAATGGTTCCGCCATACCCCCGGTTTTTCTCCTATAAGTGAGAGGATGATTTGGATGCTGTGAAAACTAACGTCCTTTCACGACAAAAGTACATAGGCACTCAAGCCAGCTTTCGACTGCAAACGACATTACGCAGCCGGGGGCTGGCTTTCTGTGTGCCTGGAACATCCACCACCATCATACTACGGGTTGCGTCCTACCGCAAGAAAGGAAGGCCAATATAGCTACAATTCAACCAGCAGAGGCGAAAACTGCCACCATTTACCGCCGCATCGGTTCCACTACCTACAAAGTCAGAGTTCATTTCAGCGACACCGCCCAGGAGACAATCAATGACAAAATTCTGCGTTTAATTCAGCGCGAAGCCGTGACAAACGGTGCTGACTGTGGTATAATAGGCACACCACAAACGAGCCAGCCGCTTGAAGGGAGTTCGCTATGAGCGAGAAGCGGTTGGAGCAGGAGAAAATCACGGCATTATATGAGAGATTGTCCCATGACGATGAATTGATTGGGGACAGCAACTCGGTCGTGAATCAAAAGGCCATGTTGGAAAGCTACGCCGCCCAGCATGGTTTCACAAATTGCGTCCATTACACGGATGACGGATGGAGCGGGGCCAATTTTGAGCGGCCCAGTTGGAAACGGCTTGTGGCGGACATTGAGGCCGGGAAGGTCGGCTGCGTGATCGCCAAGGACATGAGCCGGGTCGGGAGAGATTACCTGCAAACAGGATTTTATACGGAAATCCTGTTTAGGGAGAAGGGTGTTCGGTTTATCGCTATTTCCAACGGTGTGGACAGTTTTGACCACAATTCGGGGGAATTTGCGCCCTTTTTGAACATCATGAATGAGTGGTACGTCCGGGACTGTAGCCGGAAACAGAAAGCGCAGTATCAGGTGCGTGGACGGTCCGGCAAGCCCGTCACCAACACGATCCCCTACGGGTTCAAGAAGGACCCGGAGGAAAAGCACCATTGGCTGGTGGACGAAGAAGCGGCGGATGTTGTGCGCCGCATTTTTCGGTTGAGCGTGGAGGGCAAAGGCCCTTTAACCATTGCCAAAATCCTGATGAATGACAAGGTGGAGCGCCCCTCCTACTACCTCGCCCAGCGGGGCCGGGGAACGTGCCAGAGCAAAACGGATATGTCCCGTCCCTATGACTGGACGAGCAACACCGTTGCGGATATGCTCGCCAAGCCGGAGTATATGGGGCATACCGTCAACTTCCGCGCCTATAAGCCCTCCTATAAGGACAAGAAGATGATAAAACGTCCCCCGGAGGAATGGCTGATTTTTGAAAACACCCATGAGGCTATTGTTGACCCGGAAACCTGGAAACTGGCCCAGCGGTCACGGCAGACAGTACGCCGGACGGACACCACGGGCGAGGCCAATCCCCTGACGGGGCTGTTGTTCTGCGCCGAGTGCGGGGCCAGGATGTATAACCATCGAAGCAGAGGCAGGGCGCTGAAAGAGGGGTGGGAACCTGACCCTGACAGCGGCCTCTATCCCAGCGATAACTACAACTGCTCCACCTATATGCTGACCGCCAAACAGTCAGAGCAGAAGTGTTGCAGCCACTATATCACCACCAGGGCAGTCCGGGCGCTACTGCTGGATACCATCAAAACCGTCAGCGCCTATGCGATCTCCGATGAAAAGGGCTTTGTGGAGAAGATTCGCGCCGCCTCCCAGCTTCGGCAGGACAACGCCGCGAAGGAATTGAAACGCAAGCTGAACCGGGACCGCAAACGGTCCGCAGAACTGGACGGGCTGATAAAGAAGCTCTATGAATCCTTTGCCACGGGCAGTTTGACGGAGAAGCGGTTTAAGCTGCTGTCGGACGGCTATGAGCGTGAGCAGGAGGAATTGGACGCCGCGATCAAGCATGAGCAGGCGGAACTTGATGCGTTCAACGCCGACACGGACCGGGCCGGGCAGTTTTTGGATTTGGTCAAGCGGTACACCGATTTTTCGGTGCTGACCACGCCGATGATTTTTGAGTTTGTGGACAAGATCGTTGTCCATGCGCCGGATAGGTCCAGCGGCGAACGGGTGCAGGAAGTTGATATTTATTTGAAGTTCATCGGCAAGTTTGATGTACCGCTCCCGGAGCCTACGCCGGAGGAACTGGCAGAACAGGAGCGGTTGCGGAAGAAACGGGAGAAGCAGAGGGAATACTCCCGGCGCTCCCGTGAAAAGAAGAAACGGGCGGAGGCCCAAAGTTGAATATGTCATGCCGGAGGGCGGTTTGCGTCAAGCAGACCGCCCTTTTTGCATCTTGAATTTCAATCCATGTGAAATCAGCGAACAAAACAGCGTCAGAATTGCGATTTTTCATGGAAACACGCAACGCTGGACAGCGAACACAGTACGTTGTCCTCTGCTGGTTTTCACGGTTTCGCATGGCTTCACGCTGAACGCTGAAATCCTATGTGCGCTCCTGTGATCTGGGCATTGTGAACAGCTTGCCCAGGCTGCTGGGGGCGTTTTCAAATTCTACGCCGGATGGCGAATACGATTATCGAAGGAGATATGATTATGAATATCAGGAACGAAATCAAAGCCTATATTGTTCGTGAGGGCTTCACCATGAGCGAGTTAGTGGAAAAGCTGACGGAACAGTACGGATGGAGCCCCAGCGTCCCCAATCTCTCCGACAAGCTGCGCCGGGAATCCCTGCGCTATAAGGAGGCGGTGGAGTTGGCCGATGCGCTTGGCTATGACCTCGTTTGGCAGAAACGGAGGTAAGATGACAAAGGAAAAGACCAGCGGGATTTATTTCAAAGTCACGAACGAGGAACGGGCGCTGATTGAGCAGAAGATGGCGCTGGCTGGTGTCCGCAACATGAGCGCCTATATTCGGAAGATGTGCATTGACGGCTACATTGTCCAACTGCAAATCAAGGAGTTGGACGAGTGCGCCAAGCTCCTGCGCTATACCTCCAATAATGTGAATCAGATCGCCCGCCGGGTCAATTCCGGCGGTGGGGTCTATCCTGATGAGGTGGACGAGATCACCGCAAAGCTGACGGAGGCCAGTGGGCTTTTCGGAAACATTTTGGAGCAACTGTCGAAAATCAAATAATGATCTGGTGGTGGGCGGCAAAATGACGCTCACCACCATTTTCTTTTGAAGGGAGGTTTTGATAATGGCAACAACACGACTGATGCCCTTACACAGCGGCAAAGGCCGGACTGTGACGGAGGCTCTGGGCCGGGTGACAGACTATGTGGAGAATCCAGAGAAAACCAACGGCGGCGATTTGGTCACGGCTTACCAGTGCAATCCGTCTATCGCTGACCAGGAGTTTCTATTCTCCAAGCGGCAGTACGCCGCCATTACTGGCAGGGAACGGAAGGACAATGATGTGATCGCCTATCATCTGCGGCAGTCCTTCAAGCCAGGAGAGATTACGCCGGGACTGGCGAACAAGATCGGTTATGACCTCGCTATGTCGCTGACGAAGGGGAAACACGCTTTTATCGTCTGCACCCATATTGACAAACATCACATTCACTCGCATATTGTGTTTAACTCGACTGCCATAGACTGCACCCGGAAATTCCGAAACTTCTGGCGGTCCTCATTCGCAATTCGTAAAATCTCCGATATGCTGTGCCTGCAAAATGGGCTGTCGGTGATTGCTGAACCGAAGCCCAGCCGGGGCAGCTACGGCACATGGATGGGAGATGATAAGCCACCTACCGTCCGGGGCCAGTTGGAGGGCTTGATCGATACCGCCCTCGGTCAAGGCTGCAAGGATTTTGACAGCTTCCTCGCCGCTATGAAAGTGGCGGGCGTGGAAGTAAAACAGGGCAAACATCTTGCGTTCAAAATTCCAAATGGCAAGAGGTTCGTCCGCTGTAATTCCCTCGGTGACGATTACACTGAAGCGGCGATTATGGAACGAATTTCCGGCAAGAGGATTGTCGCACCCAGAGCAAAGTCAACGGTGAAGTCCAAGCCTAATTTGCTCATTGATATTCAAGCTAAAATGCAGCAGGCCAACTCTCCCGGATTCGAGCGGTGGGCAAAAATCTTCAACCTCAAAGAGATGGCAAAGACGGTCATCTACTTGCAGGAAAAGGGTCTGACTGATTTTGGAGAATTGGAGAAAGCCTGTGATGCGGCGGCGCAGAAATTCAACGATTTGGGCGACCAGATGAAAGCCGCTGAACAAAGAATGAAAGACATTTCCGAACTGCAACGGCACATTGGAACGTACTCCAAGACCCGCGAGGTCTATACCCAATACCGAAAACTGACAGGCTGGAAACAGGCCAAGTTCTACGAACAGCATAGCAGAGAGATTGAAGATTGTAAAGAGGCGAAGCGTTATTTTAATTCCCTCGGTTTGACGAAGCTGCCGTCCATACAATCGCTGAAACAGGAGTATGCCACCTTGTATGCCGAGAACAAAAAGCGGTATCCAGAATACAAGCAGGCCAAGGCAAAAATGATAGAACTTCTCACTGCCAAAAACAACGTGGAGAGGATTTTGGGCGTGACCGAAAAAGAGAAAAATCGCAACCGCCAGCAGGGGGCGCGATGATGATTTTTCTCTCCCTGCGGGTAACAGCAGACGCCGGAGGCGGCTTAAAAGGACCGGCGCAAATGCGTCGGTCCTTACAGGGGTTTGGGGGCGATCAGCCACCAACAAGCACGTGTCGGTATATACCGGCGCATTGCTTGCTACTACTAAAAAGTCTTAATTTTATCAACCCAAGCGTTGTTTGAAATCCGCATATCCAAAGGTTCGCAGACGTTGCAGTTTTCCGCTGTCATGTAAGACAAATATGTCTGGCAGTGGCATACCATTGAACGTATTGTTCTTACAGGTGGTATAGATCGCCATATCGCCAAACAGGAGAAGATCGCCCTCCCGCAACGGTGCGGCGAAACTGTAATCTCCGATAATGTCCCCGGCAAGACAGGTAGGCCCGCCCAGGCGGAAGGCGTGCGGCAGCGCCTCCGGTTTTCCCGCGCCATACAGCGGCGGACGGTAAGGCATCTCCAAAACATCCGGCATATGGCAGGCTGCGCTGGCGTCTAATATGGCAATCTGTATTTCGCCGTTTTGCAGCACGTCCAGCACTCTGGCCGCAAGATAGCCCGCATTCAACGCGCAGGCTTCCCCCGGTTCCAAATAGACTTGAACGTCCCATTTTTCCTGTGCCGCATTGACGCACCGTTCCAACCGGGGAATATCATATCCCGGACGGGTGATATGATGCCCGCCGCCGAAGTTGAGCCATTTCATCTTGGGAAGCACATCGCCGAACCGCTCCTCTACAGCTCTCAGCGTGACATCCAATGCGTCAGCATCTTGCTCACAAAGGGTATGGAAATGTAAGCCGTCCAAAAGGGCCAGCAGCTGCGGTGTAATCCCTGCGTCCCATTGAGTGCGGGTAGTTCCCAAGCGGCTGCCGGGAGCGCAGGGATCATAGATGGCATGTCCTTCCTGAGTAGAACACTCCGGATTGATGCGCAGACCGATGCTTTTTCCGGCATCTCTGGCGAGGGGACCGAACCGCTCCAGCTGACGCGGGGAGTTGAACACGATATGATCCGCATATTCCAGTAGTTCCTCAAATTCATCCGCCCGATATGCTCCGCAGAAAACATGGACTTCTTTTCCCGGCATTTCCTCCCGGCCTAACCGGGCCTCATACAGCCCGCTGGCCTCTGTCCCAGCCAGATAGGGAGCCAGAACAGGATACAGGCTGTAATTAGAAAACGCTTTCTGCGCCAGCAAAATTTTACAGCCGGTGCGCTCCGCTACTCCCGCCAAAATTTCACCGTTCCGGAGGAGCATGGCATCATCCAGGATGTAGCATGGTGTGGGCAGTTCGCCAAACAGTTCTTGCGGGGACAAACCGCCCAGGCCCGTGAAGGCTGGGCGGCTTTCTTTCATACCGCAATTTTCCATCAATCCACCAGGACCGGCGTCCGGCTCTCGCTCCTGGGCAGACCATACTTATCCAGCGCAGTCAGGAAGGGATCAGGATCGAACTCCTCCACCGTGTAGACTCCCGGCTTGCTCCATTTCCCGGTCAGCAGCATCAGCGCACCGCACATGGCGGGTACGCCGGTGGTATAGCTGATGGCCTGACTGCCCACCTCCCGGAAGCACTCCTGGTGGTCGCAGACATTGTAGATGTAATAGGTCTTGTCTTGACCGTCTTTCTTGCCGGTAAAGATGCAGCCGATGTTGGTTTTTCCCTTTGTCCGGGGACCCAAGCTGGCCGGATCGGGCAGCAGAGCTTTCAGAAACTTGATCGGTACGATCTGCTGTCCCTCAAATTCCACCGGGCTGGTGGACAGCATCCCCACATTCTCCAGGCAGCGCATATGATCCAGGTAGCTCTGTCCAAAGGTCATAAAGAAGCGGATGCGCTGTACCTCCGGAATATTCAGAGCCAGACTCTCAATCTCCTCGTGGTGGAGCAGGTACATATCCTTGCGGCCCACCTGGTCGAAGTCGTATTCCCGCTTGATGCTCATAGGGGGGATTTCCACCCAGTGTCCGTCCTCCCAATAGCTTCCGGGAGCGGAAACCTCCCGCAGATTGACCTCCGGGTTGAAGTTGGTGGCGAAGGCGTAGCCGTGGTCGCCGCCGTTGCAGTCCAGAATGTCTATGGTGTCAATGGCATCGAACTCATGCTTCTTGGCATAGGCGCAGTAGGCTTGGGTCACGCCGGGATCGAAGCCGCAGCCCAGCAACGCCGTCAGACCCGCTTCCTCGAATTTCTTCCGGTAGGCCCACTGCCAACTGTAGTCGAAGTAGGCGGAGAAGCCTGCCTCCTTGCACCGCTTTTCATAAATGGCCCGCCATTCCGGATCATCTGTGTCCTCCGGCTCGTAGTTTGCGGTGTCCATGTAGTTGACCCCGCAGGCCAGACAGGCATCCATAATGGTCAGGTCCTGATAGGGCAGGGCGATGTTCATCACCAGATCGGGTTTGTATGCGCGGATGAGGTCAATGACCTGCCGCACATCATCCGCATCCACCTGGGCGGTGGTGATTTTGGTAGCGGTCTTTGGCGCCAGCTCTGCGGCCAACTTGTCGCACTTGGATTTCGTGCGGCTGGCAATGCACAGTTCGCTAAACACCTCGCTGACCTGACAGCATTTGTGGATAGCAACGGACGCGACACCGCCGCAGCCAATAACAAGAACTTTGCTCATGTTGGGTAATCTCCTTTATCAAAATTGGTTTTTATATAAAGCGAGGATCAATTCCCGCAGTACCTTACAAGCAGTGGCGGTAGATACGCCGCTGGTGTCCAGCATAGGGGCCAGTTCGTTGACATCAGCTCCCACCACATGGGCGGTGCAAACCGTCTGGATGGCCGCCAGCAGCTGAAGAAAACGAACGCCGCCCGCCTCCGGCGTACCCGTTCCGGGAAAGGTGGAGGGGTCCAGACAATCCAGATCAACGGTGAGATAGACGGGCGTTTCCCGCTCTCGCAGGGCAGAAACGGTTTCTTCCAGTCCGTCAAAGGAAAAGAGATGCAGATCTGTGTGTTCTTTGGCAAATTGGAACTCATCCCGTTCTCCGCTGCGGATGCAAAACTGGTGGATACATCCATCTCCCAGCAGTTCATGACAGCGCCGCAGGACGCAGGCATGGGACAGCTTTGCCCCCAGATAGTCATCCCGCAGATCGGCGTGGGCATCGAAATGGACGATGTGGAGGTCCGGATACTGCTTCACCATCGTCCGCACCGCCCCCAGTGTGACCAGATGCTCGCCACCCAGCAGCAGAGGAAATTTCCCGTCCCGCAATATACCGGCGGCACGGTTTTCAATATCCGCCAGTGCCGTCTCCGCGCTGCCGAAGCACAGTTCTATGTCTCCGCTGTCGAATACAGCACAGTCCGTTAAATCGGCATTCTGGTAGGGACTGTAGGTTTCCAGCCCGAAGCTCTCGTGCCGCATAGCGGCGGGACCAAACCGTGCACCGGGCCGGAAACTGGTAGTAGAGTCGAAGGGCGCACCATAGAGGACGATTCGCGCCCGGTCATATTTGCAGTCACAGCCGACAAAATTCTCGATATTTGGTTTCAGCATGGTCTATTCCTCCACCTCCCGCAGCATCTCCTCCAAAAATGCGGGCAGGCAGAACGCGCCAATATGGAGCTTGGGGGTGTAGTAGCGCGTGTGCAGGTTCAGCTTCCGCCACGCCTCCGTGTCCAAATCGTTGGTTGGGTGGTATTTCTTGCTGGCAAACCCGAACAGCCAGTAGCCCGCCGCATAAGTGGGGATGTGGGCCTGGTACACCCGGCTGATTGGAAAGGTGTTGACAATGCGCTTGTGACTGCGCTGCATGGCCTCGGCATCTTCGGCGTAGAAGGGGCTGCCCTGCTGGTTGACCATGATCCCATCATCGCGCAGCGCATTGTGGCAGCTTCCGTAAAACTCCCGGGTGAACAGCCCCTCGGAGGGGCCGAAGGGATCGGTGGAGTCTACGATGATGAGGTCGTAGGCCGTCTCCCGCCGCCGGATAAATTTCAGCGCATTCTCAAAGTGGATATGTACCCGCCGGTCGTCCATCCGGCAGGCGTTGCTGGGCAGATAGGTCCGGCAGGCCTCCACCACCTGGGGGTCCATCTCCACCAAGTCGATGCACTCTACCCGGTCATACCGGGTCAGCTCCCGCACCACGCCGCCGTCCCCCGCGCCGATGACCAATATGTCCTTGATGCCGGGATGCACTGCCATGGGCACATGGGTGATCATCTCATCGTAGATGAATTCGTCCCGCTCCGTCAGCATCACGTTGCCGTCCAGGGTCAGCACCCGGCCAAACTCCGGCGTCTCGAAAATGTCGATGCGTTGATAGTCACTCTGTTTGGAGTAAAGATGCCGGTCGACCCGGATGCTGTGCTTCACATCCGGCGTATGGAATTCGCTGAACCACATTTCCATAAGCTGCTCCTTTCATCATACCAGAACATTCAGATACTCCAAATCCGGGTCCTCCGGCCCGGTCATGCTGCATCCCTTGTCCTTTGCGTAGCGGATATGCTCCAATATTTCCGCAGTGACCCGTTCTCCGGGAGCCAGCAGAGGTATTCCCGGCGGGTAGCACATGACAAACTCGCTGCACACCCTGCCCTTTGCCTCCGCCAGAGGGAGGCTGACCTTCTCCGCATAGAACGCCTCCTGGGGGCTGGACACTACCTCCGGCTCCACATATTCCTGGCTCAGAAGGCCCGTCCGGTCCTTCTGATAGCGCCGGCGTATCTCAGCCAGGGCGCTGACCAGCCGCTCCACCTCCTGGGGCCTGTCCCCTATCGAGAGATAGGCCAAAATGTTGCCGATGTCGCCAAACTCGATTTGAATGTCATACTCATCACGCAGGATGTCATACACCTCAATGCCCGCCAGTCCAATGTCCAACGTGTGGACGCTGAGTTTGGTGGTATCAAAGTCGAATATGGAGTCTCCGTTCATCAGCTCTCGGCCAAAGGCATAGTAGCCGCCCACGATGTTAATCTCCTGCCGGGCGTACTCGGCCATGTCCGCCACCTGGTGAAACACCTTCCGGCCGCGCAGGGCCAGGTTGCGGCGGCTGATGTCCAGGCTGGACATCAGGAGGTAGCTGCCCGAAGTGGTCTGAGTCAGATTGATGATTTGACGGACATACCCCGCATGAACGTCGGGTCCCACCAGCAGCAGGCTGGACTGGGTCAGACTGCCGCCGCTCTTGTGCATGGATACCGAGGCCATATCCGCTCCTGCCGCCATAGCGGACATCGGAAGCCCGCCGCCAAAATAGAAATGCGTCCCATGGGCCTCGTCGGCCAAACAGCGCATCCCGGCTTCATGGGCCATTCGGACAATGGCCCGCAGGTCGCTGCAAACACCGTAATAGGTCGGATTGTTTACCAGCACAGCCACGGCGTTGGGATGTTCGGCAATAGCTTTGGCAATCTGATTCCGCCGCATTCCCAGGGAGATGCCCAGGCGCTGATCCACCTCCGGATTGACATACACCGGAACCGCGCCGCACAGAACCAGTGCGTTGATGACGCTTTTATGGACGTTGCGAGGCAGGATGATTTCATCCCCACGCTTGCAGGTGGCCAGTACCATACTCTGTACGGAGCTGGTGGTTCCGCCCACCATGAGAAAAGCTTGGGCCGCGCCAAAGGCGTCCGCCGCCAGTTCTTCCGCCTCCCGGATCACCGATACCGGGTGGCAGAGATTGTCCAGGGGCTTCATGCTGTTTACATCCACCCCCACGCACTGCTGACCCAGGAAAGCGGTTAGCTCGGGATTTCCCCGCCCTCGCTTGTGTCCCGGCACGTCGAATGGAACCACCCGCATTTGCCGGAACGCTTCCAACGCCTCATAAATGGGCGCACGGCTTTGATTTGGATGCGCTTGAGGATTGTTCAATTTCTTTCCCACTCCTTCTTCCTGAATGTTGGCAAAAACAAAACCGCAAGCTGCACGTTTTGCACAGCTTGCGGTAATCATCTGATAAACTTCGAGCCTTCCGTTTTCTACCCAATATCCGCAACCGGGAAACAATACAAAGAATGAGGGAAAACGGGGAAAGAAGGAGTTCAGATAAGACGGAGAGATCAGAGTCTATATAGCAATACTACTTTTACTACTCTTATTGACCGTTTCACAAGTCTGCGCACACAGCGCATTTCGGTTATGAAGTAACCAACTTATAAAATTTGAGCTTTTAACTCAATCAATAAGGCAACACAAGGCTGCCAATCGGCAGTGGACCCGGCTGTCCGTATGGCCTTAACTCCAAAAGGAGTGGTCCGAGTAATTGCTGTGAAAAGACTCTGGAAAGACCTCTTCAACTGTTTTTATCCTAACATACGGAAAACTACTTGTCAAGATACAGAGCAAACTCTATTGCAAAAATGTAACGATGGACAAAATCTCACATTCCCCCTTGACAATATCTTTAGAAATACCGTTTTGATGAGCAACTGCTGATCTACGCGCAGCGCCCGGACGCTACCGCCTGTGCGGAGATGGAGCTGTGGAACAATACCATGCGCCGCTGGGTCAAGGCCCGGTCCACGGGGATTGCCCTGATTACAAAAGACGCGCGGGGCAAGCCCAAACTGCGGTATGTCTATGACGTAGCGGACACCCGGCCCGTTCGTGGGGCGAAAATACCCTACCTGTGGGAAATGACGGCAGAAAAATCCGGCGCTGTTGTGGAGGCGCTGGAACGGCAGTATGGACCCACGGAGGAAAGTGACATTGGCTGGACGCTCATGGAGCAGGCGAAACGCGCCGTGAGCGAGGTTTACCGGGACCACTTGGAGGACCTGCGCTATGACGTGCGGGACAGCTTTTTGGAGGAACTGGACGACCTCAATCTGGAAGTACGCTATAAAAACCTTCTGACCGCCAGCGTCCAGTACACCCTCCTGACCCGCTGCGGCCTGGACCCCAGCGAATATTTGGAGGACGAGGACCTTGCGGGCATTGTCGAGTTTTCCACCCCCGCCGTCCTTCACCATTTGGGCAGCGCCGCCAGCAAAGTCTCCCTGGACCTTCTGGAAGAAATCGGGCGCGCCGTCAAGACCTATGACCGGGAGCAGGCGAAAAATAAAGAAAAAAATATTGAAAAACCTCTTGCAAAATCGCCTGTAATCGACTATACTAAGGCCAAGGAAGAATTTAGCACTGTAAAGCGTGAAAGTGAAGAAAGGAGCGTTACCCATGACGATGGAACTGACTTACAAGCAGGCGGGCGATTACCTGATTCCCGACCTGGAAGTGGACGGAGCGGAGGAACTGGAGGAAATGCCCCTGGGCAAGTACGGGATGCTGCGGGAGACATTTCTGGAGGAACACCACCCAGGGACGCACACCTCCATGCTGCTGACGGGGCGGCTGTACCCGCACCTGCGGGAGATCGACCGGCAGGCGAGGGAGCAGGTGGACCGGATGGTGGCCGACTTGAAGAAGCAGAACGGCGTGGACGAGGCGATGAAGGCCCGCGATCAGATGGGATGGGTCCAGGCGGTGAACAGCTTCACGGCCCAGGCGGAGGAGATCGTGCTGGCGGAGATCGTCTACAAGTAAATCCAGAGGGTGAACCGGCGGCGGGCGAACAGCCCGCCGCTTCTGCGTCCGTGGAGGAACCGCCCGCCCCTGGGTCGCCGGACCTCGCTCTGTTCTCCCTGTTCCCCACGGTGGAAGAACAGATTGAAAATATTGCCCAGGCCCAGGCGGAGGACCACCAGACGGCCCAGCAGCATATTTCTACCCCTGCCGGTCTTGTGCCGTCTGCGGTCATTGGCCGCGCCCTCACCAGCGGCGGCAATGAACCGCATAGCATTGAGCGCATTGTTGCCTTCTTTCAGAAAGGTCCTACTGGCTCTGCCGCTGCCTCGTTCATGGAGAAGGAGTTTGGGGCGGGCGGCAAGGGCGTTACCATTGGAGGACAGGAATATTCTCTGTGGTTTAACAGCGAAGGCTTTCGCATTGCGCCGGGGCGGTCCGCATTTGGTCCGGGCAGCACCCTTGTTACTTGGGTAAACGCCGCCGCTATGGCCTCCAACCTCCTGCGGGATGGAACATTTGCTACGCAGGATAAAATTGACGTAGCTCCCGACAACGAAGTGCGGGAATTGGCGGAGAAACTGTGGTATCTGCGGCAGGATTTCAGCGACAGCGCAAAGGAGCGGAACCTTATGCCCATCATCTCCCAGCATTTCTTGGGCAAAGGTTTCCCGGACGATACAAAGGAGATCGCTGAACTGCTGAAATTCCCGCTTCACCGGCAGCAGATTCTACGGGAGCTGGACGCATTTGTAGACGAATACAAATACCGCCCTGATCTTCTGCGCTTTCGGAAAATCCATGACCCGGTGGAATTGTTCAGAAGCATTGGCCGTTTATCTACAGTAAAAGAGCAATATAAAGCAGTTGAGGGGTTCGCCCCGGCAAAAGCCGGCTTCATCACCGAGGATGAGATCACCCGTCTGCTGGCCAGAGGCCCCAGCATTTCCGAGAGCAAGCTACAAATATACGCCTATTTTGTCCAGGGCCACAACGCCAAGGAGTGCGCTGACTTTCTGAAAAGCAGCTATGGCGAAGGCGGACACTGCTACACCGGCTACGACGAGAACCATGGCACCAAGGGAATCCGTTTCACCCGTTCGGATGAGGAATCCGGCTATAAGGGCTATGATACGGTCACGCTGAACTGGAACCAGGTGCAAAAGCGTGTCCGAGCCTTGATTGACAGCGGGCAGTACCTCAACGATCAGGAAAAGGCGTACCTTCCGGCCTATGAGAAAGTAACCCTTGCCCGGCGGATTTATCATTTTTACAGCATGGACCCCAACCGGACCAATCCCCCCAGCAATGATATGGACGCCGCCGTGAAGAAAATCCGGGCCATTCTGGAATCTGATGATTCCAAGAAACACTCTAAACTGTACGGCGAAATGTTCACCATTATGGCTGCTGTTTCCCCGGACAGCCCGGAGTACCGGCGGATGATCCCCGTCCTGCGGGATATGGAGACATTTACGCGGGGTGAATATTCTCTGTATGAACCTCTGCCGGAAGTTGTTTTGCAAACGGAGCGTCAGGCGAAACAGGCGGCAAAGGAGGCCCAGCGCGCGGCCCCCACGCCCCAACGCACACCTTCCGAGGCCCCGCCCGCTTCCGGCGACCGGCTGGCGGCTGCGGCCCGCGCCCTGGCAAATAAGAAACGGCCAACGGCCCAGGAGGACCAGAGCGGCCAATTCAGCCTGTTCTCCCCGGCAGCGTCCGCTCCGCTGGAACCGGAACCCTCTGCCCCTCCCCAGGCGGCAGAGAATGAGGAAACCTCCCGCTCTCCGTGGTGGGACGGCTACAAGGAGATCAAAGAGGCAAATCCCCACAATATCGTGCTGTTTCAAGTGGGCGATTTCTTTGAGATGTTCGGTGAGGATGCCAAAACCGCCTCCGCCCTGCTGGACCTCAGCCTGACTACCCGGCCCATAGCTGGCGTTGGGCGTGTGGAGATGTGCGGCGTTCCCGTCCACGCGGTAGAGCAGTACGTTGAAAAGCTGCGGGAATTTCATTCTGTGACCCTTGCGCCCGTTGAGGCGCAGACCGGGGAGCGCCAGCCCAGCACCTTGCTTTCCCGGCAGGAACAGGCCATTCAGGACAGCGGCGAACAGGGATGGCAAACTACTGTCACCGAGCGCAACTATCAGGCCACGGTAACTGCGGAGGAAGCGCCGCTTCTGGCAAGGCTCATGCAGACCAATGAAATCAGTGCCGCGCAGTTTAACCATGAGAACGGCGAAGTTACATTCAGCTTCCCGGCGGCGGACCGGGACGCGGTTGAAAATTTGATCGCAAAATTGCGGGCAGAACTGGAAAAGGCGGTGGCAGCAAGTTACGCCACTACCAAGCCCCAAAAGCCCGGACGGACCAAGGTGGAGCTGAATTACCGCAATTTTGTGAAGCTGTTCCCGGAAATCGCCAGCGGTGAGTACCGCTATTTGAGCATGGAAGCGGGCGAAGCCATGATGCCCCTCCACCTGGAATGGATTGACACGGACGTGATCGCCGTCAGCCATACCTATACGCAGAATGGCGATCTCATGCGCGACCCGGAAATGACCTTCCGGGTGGACCGGGAGAAGGGGACCCTGGAACCGCTGACCTTCCGGCAGGACGGCTCTATTCAGATTTATCAGGAGGTCTACCCGGAACCCGGCAAGTGGATTCCCAAGCTGCACCGGGATTTGAACACCTTTGCCCAACAATGGCTGAAGAATATCAGTGAGCAGGGCTACCACAAGCGGGAGGCCGTCATGGTCCGGGACGGCGAGGACGTGCGCCTGACCTTTGACCAGGACGGCAGGGCGGTGGAAAATGACAGTTTAGGCGATAATCCTACTATCAGGCAGATATATGAGCATTACACGCCCATAGTCAAAAATATGGCTCTGGCGGATACGGCGTATCAAAACGCCTGCGCCAATTCCGACCAGGACCTTGCCCGTTTGGAGGGTAACGAGGCAATCAAGCGGGCGGTGCTGGCGATCAATGAGACACCGCTGTTGAAGCAGTATTATGATAATACCGCTTTCCGTAACCGGCTCCATCAGGAGATTATCAGCGAAACCTATTCCACAATCTCCCAGCCCCAGCCGGAGCAGGCCGCAAAAGCACCCGTCTCCATGGATTCCCCGGAACGGTTTGAAATTGTCCGCCTTTGGGGAAACGGCCCCTTTGGTATTTATGACAATGCACTGGAACTCTTCTATGCGGAAAGAACCCAAACGCTCCAATTCGTAGAGCGGGGCAGCGCGGAGAATTATCTGGCGAATATCCACCGCGTCACCGGGCGGACGGTTCCCCCGGAGACTTCCGCAGAGTGGGTGGTCACTCCGGTTACGCTCTATGAAACGGCATTGAAAATACTGGACCGGGCAATCGGGAACAGCAGCCTTTCTCAATATCTGCGGGACCGTGATTTGGATTACAACGAAGCGGCGGACACTCTGAACGCTGAAATGCCCGATCTTATAGAGGCAGCGAGGGCTTATCCCGACATTCTTGCCGCGTTCCATTCTCTCCCGATGTTCCGGGAGTGGCTGGTAGAGGACCTCATGGAGCGCCGTTATCAGGACGTGATTACGGACCCGCGCCTTGCGCCGGAACGGTATGCCGACAGCCCGGACGTACCGGATTGGGCGCGGGCTGTCCCCGCTGCGGACCGTTCGGAGCCGGAACAAGCGGAGGCCGGTGTAGAGATACCCCCCGCGCCGGAGACAGTGCCGGAACCAACCGGGGTAGGTGCGCCGGAGCAGCCGGAAACCCCTGCCGCTGTCCAGTCTGAACCCAATCTCACGCCCAATGTTGACGAATATCTGGACTTGAAAGCCCGATACCCGGACAAGCTCGTTGGCGTCCAAGTGGGGGACTATATGCTGTTCTACGGGAAGGACGCCGAAGCAGCGGCCCCCGCCATGGGGAAGGACCTGCTGACGCGGGATATTCCCGGCCTGGGCAGCACCTTTGTCACCGGAACCTCCCTGGGCTGGCAGTCCGCATTGACGGACCTGCTGGAACATGGTCATAGTGTGGTTCTGGCCCAGCCCGACCCCGAACGCGGCCCGGACGCGCCCTATGAGATCATCAAGGAGCGGAGCGCGGCGGAGTTCATCCCCCTGGGCATGGAGCTGACCATGGACGGGCGGCGCATGAAGATCGACAGCGTGGACTTCCAGGCGGGGACCGTCAGTCTGCTGGACTTGGATATGAAGGGCTGGTTTCCCATTTTCCGCTCAGAGCCGATTCCCTTTGTGCGGGAATTTATAGAGGAAGCCCAGCGAAGTGAGGAATATAGTCACCACAGTTGAAAAGCGGTATAAAGGGCATCATCAAAGGAAGAGACAGCGGGAAGGATTCTTCTCAAAA
>ERZ808054.1161-NODE-1161-length-16735-cov-5.567415_pt1 | contig 16735 bp, 11 predicted proteins | sample MGYA00380201_ERZ808054 | MGnify/ENA primary metagenome ERZ808054 (study PRJEB31490, sample SAMN06133419) | mouse gut metagenome | isolation source: Z5_2 | host: mice | place: China: Chengdu | collected 2015-05 ... | reverse complement strand
TCAGCTCTGAAATCATCCGCTCGCGCGGCGTCAGCTCAAGCCCATCAAGAAATTCAAGCGCGCCGGCCACCGATTTTTTGCAAAATTCACTGATGTTCAGCCCGCCCACGGTTACGGCCAGCACCGTCTTGTTCAGCCTGTCGCCATGGCAGACAGGGCATTCGACGCTGCTCATCCATGTTGAAAGCTCCTCGCGCATCCAGCTTGAATTTGTCTCCCGAAAGCGGCGCTCCAAATTATTGACGATCCCTTCAAAATCCGTGTAGTAAGTTCCCTTTACACTTCCGCCGTCACGATGCATTTTGATTTTTTCTCCGTTCGTACCGTAAAGCAAAATCTGGACAGCCTGTTTAGGCAGCTTGGAAACCGGCTCGTCAAGCGAAAAACCGTAGTGCTCGGCCAGGCCCTCGTAATACATCTGAGCGATGCCGCCTTCGGCATAATACCAGCCGGACGCGCGGATCGCGCCTTCCCGGATGGAAAGACGCTTATTGGGGATCACCAGATCCGGATCGATCTTGAGAAACGTCCCCAGGCCGGTGCATTTATCACACGCGCCGTAGGGGGCGTTGAAGGAGAACATACGCGGGTTCAGCTCCTCGATGCTGATATCATGGTCGGGACATGCGTAATTTGAAGAAAAGGTCAGCTCCTCCCCGTCCGCATCGACAACGGCGATCCCGCCTGTCAGACTGATCGCCGTTTCCAGCGAATCGGCCAGGCGTGACCGCACCTCCTCCTTGATGACAAGGCGGTCGACAACGATTTCAATCGTGTGTTTTTTATTCTTTTCGAGCTTGATCTCCTCAGACAGATCATACAGGTTACCATCTACACGCGCGCGCACATATCCCGAACGGCGCGCCGCGTCAAACTCCCGGACATGCTCTCCCTTGCGCCCGCGAACCGTCGGCGCAAGAATCTGCACGCGTGTGCCGGCTGGCAGCTCCATCACGCGGTCTACCATCTGATCGACCGTCTGCTGCTCAATCGGCCGGCCGCAGACCGGACAATGCGGGATACCGATACGCGCATAGAGCAAGCGCAGATAGTCATAAATCTCCGTAACAGTCCCAACCGTTGAGCGCGGATTCTTCGATGTTGTTTTCTGATCAATTGAAATGGCCGGCGACAGGCCCTCGATCGAATCAACGTCGGGCTTTTCCATCTGGCCCAAAAACTGCCTGGCGTAGGAGGACAGCGACTCCATATACCGCCTCTGCCCTTCCGCGTAGATCGTGTCAAATGCCAGTGAGGACTTTCCGGAACCGGACAGTCCTGTCAGCACCACAAACTTGTTTCTGGGAATATCCAGATCGATATTTTTCAGGTTGTGTTCATTTGCACCGCGAATCTTGATGACCTCTCCCTTGGGAAGCATTTTCAGTTGTTCTCTGTCCATCTTCGTACCATACCTTTCCACAATTCAATATCACTGTTTTGTACATCTGTTTCAGATATTTATCCGTTATTTCTTTGATCTGTTCTCTCATCACGACGGCACACGAATGCTCTTCATCACTTTTACAGACCGCCTGTCATCTCCTGCAGCTGCTTCCTAAGCTCCATCATCTTGTCGCGCAGTTCCATCGCCGCCTCAAAGTTGAGGTCTGCCGCCGCCTTGCGCATGTTTTTCTCGACCGTTTCAATGAGCTTTTTCAGTTCCTTCTCATTCATGGACTCCGGATCCTTTGCAAACTTCTGCTCTTCCTTCGCCACTGCCTTCGATATGCTGATCAGGTCGCGCACCGCCTTCTTGATCGTCTGCGGGGTGATGCCGTGTTCCTCGTTATATTTCTGCTGGATCGCGCGCCTTCTGGCTGTCTCGTCCAGCGTCACCTGCATGGAATCCGTGATCACATCGGCGTACATGACCACATGCCCTTCGGCGTTTCTCGCCGCCCGTCCGACAGTCTGTATCAGGGAAGTCGCAGAGCGCAGAAATCCCTCCTTGTCCGCATCGAGGATCGCCACCAGCGATATCTCGGGAATGTCGAGTCCCTCGCGCAGCAGGTTGATCCCGACGAGCACGTCAAACACATCAAGACGCATATCGCGGATGATCTGGGCGCGCTCGAGCGTGTCGATATCCGAGTGCAGATACTTCACGCGGACACCCACCTCGGACATATATTTCGTCAGATCCTCCGCCATGCGCTTTGTCAGCGTCGTCACCAGCACCTTGTTGTGCTTTGCCGTCTCCGCGTTGATCCGCGCGATCAGGTCGTCGATCTGCCCCTCCACAGGGTGGATCTCGATCTCCGGGTCGAGCAGTCCCGTCGGCCGTATGATCTGTTCTGTGCGCAGCAGCTCGTGCTGTCTCTCGTATTCATTCGGCGTCGCGGACACGAAGAGCATCTGGTCGATCTTCTCCTCAAACTCCTCGAAGCGAAGCGGTCTGTTATCCAGCGCTGACGGAAGCCGGAATCCGTACTCCACGAGCGTGTTCTTCCGCGAGCGGTCGCCGGCATACATCCCGCGGATCTGCGGGATCGTCATGTGCGACTCATCAATGATGATCAGAAAATCATCCGTGAAGAAGTCCATCAGGCAGTACGGCGGTTCCCCCTCTTTTGTCCCGTTCAGATGTCTTGAATAGTTCTCGATCCCGGAGCAGAATCCTGTCTCGCGCAGCATCTCGATGTCGAAATTTGTCCGCTCCGACACGCGCTGCGCTTCCAGGAGCTTGTCCTCACTCTTGAAGTAGCGCACGCGCTCCTTCATCTCCGCCTCGATGGCATCGCACGCCTTGGCGATCCGCTCCGGCGCGACGACGTAGTGCGATGCCGGAAAGATCGTGGTGTGCTCCAGCGTGGCGTTGACCTTGTTGGTGACGGGATCGACCTCCGCGATGCGGTCGATCTCATCGCCAAAAAACTCTACCCGGATCCAGTAGTCGCCGCCCTGCGCAGGGTGGATGTCGACCACATCGCCATGCACCCGGAAACGGCCTCTGTCAAGCTCCATATCGTTTCGGTCATACTGCATCTCGATCAGGGCGCGGATAACCTCATCCCGATCCTTGGTCATGCCCGGTCGCAGGGAAAGCATCATCCCCTGGTACTCATCGGGACTTCCCAGACCGTAGATGCAGGAAACGCTCGCCACGACCACGACATCCCTGCGCTCTGTCAGCGATGCTGTCGCGGACAGTCTCAGCTTGTCGATCTCGTCGTTTACGGCGGAGTCTTTTGCGATGTAGGTGTCCGATGACGGGATATATGCCTCCGGCTGATAGTAATCGTAGTACGACACAAAATATTCTACCGCGTTTTCCGGGAAAAATTCCTTGAACTCGCCGTAGAGCTGCCCCGCGAGGGTCTTGTTGTGCGCTATCACCAAAGTGGGCTTCTGCAGCGCCTGTATGATATTTGCCATCGTGAAGGTCTTGCCGGAACCCGTCACGCCCAGTAAAGTCTGGAACTGGTTGCCTTCCTTAAAGCCCTTCACGAGCTCCGCGATCGCCTCCGGCTGGTCGCCTGTGGGCTGGTATTCACTGTGCAGTTTGAACAACATAGGACAAAATCACCTCCGTAAATCCAATGCGAATGTTCCATTCGCTTTGCAAAAAAATAATGGTGTTTCTAACTCAAAAAGTACTTTTGATTATAGCATATGGCTTTCGATTTGTACAGAGAAAAGAAGATATTTTCGGAACTTTTGTTTGCCATTTTATTTCCTGTTAATGACGGAGCATCTGCCGCAACCCTATATAGATCTGAATGCCCCTGTACTGATCTTGAACAGCAATACATTAAGGCAGCCAACTGGTTCCCGTTTTGAAAACCAATTGGCTGCCATTTAATTGACTGCTTTATTCCTCTACCCCAATCCCTTTATCCAGTTCCTGCCAAACAACAATCCTGCCAGCAGAAGGGAGGCACCCAGACCGGTATAGAAAACAGCGATAAACCGCTCCGGCGCCAGTCTGCCCGCACGCAGACCGATCCCTGCAGTCATCATCACCGCCATGACTGCAAATGATCTCCCGTCAAAGAATTTCAGAAAAAAATGCCGTTCTTCCAGGTACGAGTTGATCCGGACCGTGTGCTTTTTGACCAGCTTTCCAAAGATAAATCTCTGAAACACCGCAAAGACAAGCACTGACAACATACAGTCCAACACCGTGAGATAAGGGGGATATGCCATCACACCGATGCGGAGGATATTGAATCCCGCCGCACTCCACACCAGGCAGGCAAGCAGCAGCAATGTATTCCGCTTTACTTTCATGATCTGTCTCCTTTGTTAAACACAGCTCGATCGCTGATCGCATCGGAGCGTGTTTGAAAAAGCATCCGCAGCATTTTCAAACACGCCTTAATATGAACAATGTTCATTATAGTAAACCGTAATACATTTGTCAAGTACTTTTGCCTGCAATGCTCCGCTTGAAATGTACCTTATCCCATCGCTGACGCCATCGTTATCAGCGATCCTACTCGCCGACCGCCTTGTTTGTCAGCATGGTATAATTGAGTTTTGCCATGCTGACGCCGCCCATGTGCGTCTCCTTCTCCCCGAGGCGCAGCACCTTGTTCTGACCCTTTTGGGTTGGCAGCCACTTTGTCAGACCGCCCCCATTCGGATCTCCGGTCTTTGCGAAATTCGTGAGATACGTGCTCATCTGCCGGCTCAGCGCATGGTCCTTGTCCGTCATGGGGCGCCAGCAGTTGTCCAGGGTCCCAAACCAGTACCACAGATCGCTGCTGTGCCATGCGCCGTTCTCATCGCCGGGAAGCATTCTGTCAAAAAACCAGGCATAGCTTGGCTGCTTTCCCTGATCCGCCTGCAGACGGCACCAGTCTTTTGCCATTTTGTATATAAAGGGCGGCATGACATCGTGGCTGGTGGAGCCCATCATGTAGGGAATGTTTTTCTGCTCCCCTCCCTGCGCTGCCGCCACCGTACTCTTAGTGAGCAGGCAGCCGTCCATGCAGGGTCCCATCAGCTGTGCCATCCTCGACTGATCCGCCTTCTCCTCCTGCCATGCCGCGAACAGCTTTTCCGGGCTGAGCGCACGGAACGCAGCCAGGGATTCGCAGCCGGCGCGTGCCATCACTTTCTGCCAAAACGGGTATTGCTTATCGGGAGGAGCCGCCACCGGAAGCATTTTGCTGATCCCGCCGCCGCTGCTCATGACTGCCCGCGAGAACAGACCATCCGTCAGCGGGCTGACACAGAGCAGCTGCACGCTCATCGCGCCGGCACTCTGTCCCATGACGGTCACATTCCCGGCATCTCCGCCGAATGCGCCGATGTTTCTCTGAATCCACTTTAACGCGGCGATCTGGTCAAACAGCCCGTAATTCCCGCAGTGCCCCGCCTCCCCGGCAAGTTCCGGCAGGCACAGAAACCCCATCGGACCAAGGCGGTAGTTGACCGTCACGGCGATGACGCCCTGCGTCGGCCACACGGGACCGTCAAAATGCTTCTCGTGTCCGCAGCCGCCTGTAAAGCCGCCGCCATGAATGTAGAACAGCACCGGAAGACTGCTGTCCGGCGAGGCGTCCGCCGGTGTCCATATATTCAGGAACAGACAGTCCTCATCGTAGGTGTACTGCTCACCCTTTCTAAATTCGTTGTAATAAAACGCCTTCTCCGGCACAGCCTCCTCGTCGTAAAAAGCCCTCGGCTGATAGCTGCAGGCGCCGTACTTTGTGGCGTCGTACACGCCGTCCCAGTGTTCTACGATCTCCGGGTACTCCCACCGCCCCGCCGTCGCAAAGCGTATGCCCCGGAAGGAGACCACTCCCGGATGCTGACATGCGGTTCCCCTGATCTCACCGCAGGGTGTCGTTATCTGTTCTCTTGTCATACTGTTCCCTCCTCCGCGTGTTTTCTTTCCAGCTCCTCATGGATCTTCGCACTCTGCTCTTTTTTCAGATTAAAAATCAGTCCGAGACCGACACATATCAGAACGCATGCGATCAGCGGCACCGCCGTGACCAGATATCTGATGCGCCCCGCAACCTCCGCCGTCTGTTCGTTTACGCCCGACACATAGCCGATCAGTCCCAGAGAATAGCTGGCAAACGCCGATGCCAGGGCGCTCCCGATCTTGCGCGAGAAGGTATAGATCGAGTAGATCGACCCGTTTGCCCGCTGTCCGAACTTGTATTCGTGATACTCGATACAATCCGAGACGATCGCCCAGCAGTTGAGCGCATAGCACATCGGTCCGATCACCGCCACCGCATTGAGCGCCAGATAAATCCACGGGTTCCGGATCGGAATAAAGAACAGCAGCGCGCAGAGTGCCACACCGCCCAGACACGGGTACAGCACGGATCCAACCTTTCCGAATCTGCGCACCAGCTTCGGGATCATCGGGAAGATGAGCAGCATCAGCGGCATGGTGATCAGCGTTGCAAAGGTTATGATCGAAGTGTCGTGATAGTACTCCTTAAACATGTAGGACGATATCTGTCCGAATCCTGTATTGTAGAACAAAAATCCGACGGCAGCTACCATACAGCCGATCAGCGGCCGGTTGTGCATACAGTTTTTCAGAACCTCGCCGTACTTGAACGTGTCCCTTTTCACCTCATAGTGGATGCGCTCCGTGCTGCCTGACAGCAGGATCGTGTACGCCAGGATACTGCCCAGACCAAAGATGATCGCGATCACGAAGAAGGCAGCGGGCACCGGATTGGTGTCCCTGTCATAGATAAACTGCGGAACGACGGCTAACAGGATCCCTACGATGGCTCCGCCGAAAGAGCGCGCGCGGGAGAGTTTGGCATTTTCGACCGGGTCGGAAGTGATCACCGTCGCCAGGGAACCATACGGCATCGAGGCGCCGGTGTAGCACATCCCGTACGCGATATAGGCAAAGCACACCCACACATGTTTCCAGAGATCGGCAAATCCCGACACATCCGTGAAACAGAGCACCCCGCTCAAGGCAAGCGGCACCATGAACAGTTTGATGTAGGGCTTGAAGCGGTCCCCGCTTTTTCCCAGCATGTGGCGGTCCGGTATCGACCCCATCAGCGGGTCATTGATCGCGTCCCATATCCTCGCGACCAGAAACAGCGTTCCCATGAAATACGTGCTGACCCCCAGCACATAAGTGCAGAACACCAGAAAATATGCATCGACATACAGGTTCACAAAACTGCCCCCGACATCCCCAAACAGATAGCATATCTGATCCTTGACGCCAAATTTCTTTTTCCTTTTTTCCATGTGTATTCCTTTCCGGCAATCTGCACAAAAGAACCATTGCCTTAAACTGATTTTTGTGATATTTTTAGTATAAAGGAATTATATCGCAAGGAAAATTGGAATTGCGGTAATTAACATTGTGATTTTGGTAAACGAACCCAAAATGATCTTTGGAGGTGCATCAGGATGCGGATCAACTCGATCGATATCCAGGAACTGCTCATGGGCGGTATCGACGCGATAGACTACCGACAGTACAAAGCGGCTTTTTTCTCCATGCCCCCGGAGGAGCGGACAAAGCTCAAGGAACATTATCTCCGTCATCTCAAGGCACAGGGCGTGTTCAACATCTACCAGGAACTCAAGATGCAGTCCCAGTTTGTGGAGGCACACCGGGATGTCAGCGTGCACGGCGACACGATCCAGCTCCACAGCCACTCTTTCTATGAGCTGTTGTATATCTGCTCCGGAAAGACGGAGTATCTGCTGGGCACCGAGCGGTACGTGGTCCAGAAGGGCGACATCATTATCATTCCGCCCAATCTCAGCCACCGACCGCTCGTCACCATGGACAGGGACGAAAAATGCTACGAGCGCATTGCCGTCTGGCTCAGCACCGCGTTTGCCGATTCCTGCAGGGAGCTGCTGTCCGAGTTCACAGAGAACCATATCCTGCATTTTGGCAACGGGCATTGGAATACCATGTACGACTATTTCAACCGGATCTATATGGAGTCCAGCCAGCAGCGCAAGGCATACGAAAGCGTCCTGTACGGAAATGCGCTCGCACTGATGGCACTGTTGTCGCGCGCGCTTTCGCCCGGGACACATCAGGCTACGGAAAAGGGTGAACTGTTGGACGAGGTCATCAGTTTCATTGAGAGCCATCTGGGCGAAAAAATCTCCCTGGAGGAGACAGCGCGCTATTTTTATGTGAGCCAGAGCACACTCAGCAAGCTTTTCCGCAGCCGCTTAAATGAAAGTTTTTACCAGTATGTCACGCAGCGCCGCCTGATCGCCGCAAAGCAGCTGGTTGACAGTGGACTGTCGCTAAACCAGGCGAGTGAGCAGGCTGGTTTCTGTGACTATGCCGCCTTCTACCGCGCTTTCAGGAAAGAATACCGGATCTCGCCGATCCAGTACCGGGAACTGCTCCGCCAGTGACAGTGCTTTTTTGACGCGCCGACAGGTCGATCATCCCGTTAAGAAAGCAGCCGACCTCCGGTTTCGGTATATAATGATTTATTCTCGCACATTTATAAACTTTTGTTTATATTAAACTTCATTATATCTATTTTTTAAATGAAATAATGAAATTCATATTTTATCTATTGACATATAACACTATCTACTATATAATATTTCCGAAAAGTTTATAAAAATTTAATACAAAGGAGAATTTATTTATGATTCAACAAAGAAACATCGCAGTATGCATCATTTTGTCCATCGTTACCTGCGGGATCTATGGTCTTTACTGGCTGGTCTGCCTGACCAATGACACCAATACCGCAGCCGGAACAGAAGGAACATCCGGCGGTATGGTACTTCTTCTCACGATCATAACCTGCAATATTTACAGCCTGTACTGGGGCTACAAGCAGGGCGAGAAGATCGACATGGCAAAGCAGAAGAAGGGTATACCTTCCGGCAACAGCAATGTACTGTATCTGCTCCTCTGCCTGTTCGTACCTGTCGTAGCATGGGCGCTCATGCAGAATGAGTTGAACAACCTCGCTGCCTGAAACAATCAGGTTCTGCGGATATGATCCGGAAATGGCTGTTTCGTAGTCAATTGTCGCGGAAACGAATGTTTCAGAAACGTTGGTTTCTTTTATTGCGCACCGCTGCAATTCTTCTGATCGCAGGCTGTGCATATGGTATATTACTCCACTATACAGGTATTGGATTGGTTTGTCCCGTACGTTTTGTGACAGGGTTGAAATGCCCTGGATGTGGAGTCACACATATGTGCCTTGCACTGATGCGGCTTGATTTTGCAGCGGCTTTTATGGCAAATCCGGCATTGTTTTTATCAGCGCCCCTGCTCATGATCATTTTCATTCCATATCTTGCCGGATATATCCGCACAGGTAGTCGGCAGATGCGTTCATGGCAAAATGTAGTACTATGGATTTGTATCACTTTTTTGGTTCTATACGGTATCGTGAGAAATGTTTTCTCACTTCCATGAATCAAATGCAATTGCGTAGAGGAACGACCTGCTTACCGCATATTCCGCACACTGTCCAGGCATCTGCATAAGGTAATCGAGTGAGTGAGGCTTTTAAACTCACTCAGGCACATTGAGCAGCCCGCAGACCATCTTCGCGTACGCCTCCCCCAGCGGGAGCTCATACTCCACGCTCATGCGGTTTCTGACCGCCGTCTCGCGGCTTCCCGTCACAGGATTATACCCTTCTTTCTCATACTGCTCTTTCCAGACGCCGATCCCGCGCTTCTGCCACGGCGGAAGCTGGTCAAAGTTGATCCCCCTCGAAAACAGCAGTTCATTCTTAAAGCTCACCGACTGCCCCTCGAGCGCTCTCGTAGCTTCCTGCACCGTTTTGCCCTCTTTCCGGAGCATCCAGTAACAGTGCGCGTTCAACGAATTTCTGTGCGCGTCCTCCTGCCTCCACAGGAAGTAGTCCTGCACCCTCTCCAGCGTGGGAAGCGGCACCATCCTGCAGTCAAACGTGGCTGCCCTCCCAAGCTCCAGCGAAAACGAGGCGCTCGCCTCCGCCGCCAGCGTGGAATTGTACTTGCGCACCTTCCTGCCAAACGCATTCTCCCCCACCGCAAACAGCAGCGAGATCTCGTCACTCTCCGTAAACCCGTACACGACACGGAACCCACAGTCCATCAAGTGCTCGACCGTGTGCACCATCAGATCGCGGAACCGCACGTCAAAAGGCGCCTCGAATCCGCAGGTCTCTTTCGTAAGCCTCGTGAAACTCCTGCCGTCCAGCCTCGCGACCATATACGTCTCCGGCAGGAGGATCTGATCCAGCGACTGCTCGTACACACGCATCTTCTTGTCCAACACATCAAAATTCATGTTAATCCCCCCATGCCACCTTAGAACTATTTTTCACACGAACCTCCATGATTCCGCTCTGCGGAGAATGCCCGCACTTTGGGCATTCTCTTGTGTGAGACCTAGAACTTCTTCACGAAGCAGCCTTTGCTGCGAGTGATTAGAAGTTCTTCTCACACTTATCCCTCCACGCTTCGACCACCATGCCCGTATCTGTGATCCGCACAAAATACAGCTCGTCAAAGCCCTCCTCATATGACGGGACCTCCAGCTTATTGGAAGTTGCCGCGATCGCTCTCGGCGGAACCTTTTCTTTTCCCGCCCGCTGTTCATTGCGTGCGGCGCACGCCTGCAGGCGCGACTGCATAAAGTAACCGATCACCCTGTACCCGTTTTCCTTTGCCCGCAGAATGTATTTTTGGCGGTCTTCCACTGTCGGGTTCGTATTGTCGATCACCATGTCCTTTCCCGACCGAAACGCCTCATCGATCGCCATATTTTCCTTGTTCCGCGTGTGGAGCGTATCGAGATTGATCCTGACGTACTCCGTTAAATATTTCTTGCAGAATGTGCTCTTCCCGCTCGCCTGGATCCCCGTCATGATCGCCATCACAGCCATCGTCCCATTCCCCCTCTCAGATTTATTTTTGTCAGACCACAAGCCCTCTCGCCAGGGAGATCACCGCCAACTTGAACGCTTTCCGATCGATGCGAAATAAAACGAAGTGCCTGGCTCAAAACGTGTCCTCCACCGTCGTCAGCACCAGTCTCGCTCTCAGATCCGCCGCATCCGCAAAGCTTCCGCGCAGGATATCCCTCCTGTCCAGTCTGACCACCACCGGTCTTTCATTGGATATTGTAAAGAAATTGTCACTGAAAATGACATCCGCATCGGCAAAGTCCATCTCCACAAACGGTGCAAACCCGTCACTGCACACCGTGATCTCAAAACCGTCCGCAAGCTCCCTGACCGCTGTCGTCAGCTGCACTTTGGGCAGCGCCAGATACTTGTAGGGCACCAGCGTGTCCGTGTCTGTCAACACGGTTTTGTCCGCGAGAACCACCTCCGCCTCCAGAAACAGATCGTCCGCGCCCGCAAACCCCGTGTCCGCAAATTCCGTCTGAAACGGACAGCGGATCAGTTCTGCCGCGCTGAGCGCACCTGCCTGTCCGTCTGCCTTCCACTGTTTTAAGATGTGGAATCCCATGTCTCGGACGCGCAGCGACACACTGCACTTTTGTTCCGAAAGCGTCTCATTCTCGAGCCAGACGCTGATGCTGTCCTGCGTTTTCTGTATGCTCACCGCAACCGGCGCATAGAACTTCGCCGCCATATAGTGCAGTGCCTTCCAGCGACCATAGTAGTCAATACTCGCCCACGACGCTACCGGCCAGTTGTCGTTGATCTGCCAGTACAGCGATCCCATACAGCGCCCCCTGTTGCGCCGCCAGTGATCGACACCGCTCTTGATCGCCATTCCCTGCAGGATCTGCGAGACGTAGAGCAGACTTCCAAAATCCTTCGGGTACTTGAAATTTTCCGATAGATAGTAGAGTATCCTGCCATTTGCGGAACCGTTTTTCTGGTGGCTCTCCATCACTCTGGAGAAAATATTCCTGTCCTGTTCCTGCGTAAAGCTCTCCACCGTTTTCAGGCACGGGAACGACTGAAATCCAAACTCGGAGCAGAACCGGAAGTAATATTTCTGATAATCGCTAAACGGCTTCTGCCCATGCCACACATCCCAGTAGTGCACGTCACCGCGGCTTTCGTCGTCAGGCTCGTCAAAGCACCCGCCCGACGACGGGGACGACGGCCAGTAGAACGTCTCGTCATCCGCCTCGCGCAGTGCCCGCGGCAGGATCTCCTCAAACAGTCTGATATAGTCGGCGCGCAGATACGCGGACTCCTGCTGGAAATCCCCCCAGTGATGCCACGCCGACTCGATCTCATTGTTGCCGCACCACAGCCCGAGCGACGCGTGATGGCGCAGCCGCCGCACATTGTCGAGCGTCTCCTGCCGGACTGTCGCCGCAAAGTCGTCCGTCACGTCGTACACATTGCACGCGTACATCAGATCCTGCCACACGATCAGACCGTACTCGTCACACAGATCGTAAAAGGCATCGGAGGGATAATACCCGCCGCCCCAGACGCGGACACAGTTAAAGTTCGCGCGGACACAGCTCTTTAGCAGATACGCCTGCCGCTCCCTCGTGATCCACGGATAGACCGCGTCCTCCGGAATATAGTTGCCGCCCTTGGTGAAGATCTTGACTCCGTTCACGACAAAGGCAAACTCATTGCCCCACTCGTCCGCCTCCTGGCTGACCGTCAGCGTGCGCAGACCGATCGTCCTCTCCACTGTCTGCACGGCTGCCCTTTTGTCCTTTCCCGCGTCCGCTGCGGCGCGGTCCTCGACAGAGACCGTCAGTTTGTACAGTGCCTGCTCCCCATAGCCGTTTGGCCACCAGAGCTTTGGTTCCTCCACGACAATCTCCGCCTCGTAAACATCGCCGCTGCGCCCTTTTCCTGCTATCTCCGCTGTGTACTTTGCCGTCACTGCGGCGACCGCCCCGGAGTCATCTCCTCGATCCTTTTCCGCCAATGTCACCCTGACTGCCGTTTCCGCCTGCTCCCCCGACAGGATCTGCGGCAGTGTGATCGCTGTCTCCGCGTCCGACAGCTCGATCGTCACCCTGACGCGGACACTTCCGTCCGCCTCGTGAGACTGTCTGATCCGCACATCCTCTATTTTTACACCGCTGTTCCCCTCGATATAGATGTCGCGCCAGATCCCGGCATCCACAAGCTGCGGGCCCCAGTCCCATCCGAACATGGAGTGCCCCTTGCGCACCAGCTGGTTTCCCCTGACCGCACCGCAGGGGACAACGTGCCGGATCTCCCTGTTCTCCCGATAAGAATACTGCTCGATGTACCGCAGCACCGAGCGGAAGGTGATGCAGATCTCATTCTCGCCCTCCCGGACATACTCTCTGACAGAAAAAGTGTAAGTGCGGTGCATGTTGTCGGTCACGGCGAGCTCTTTTCCGTTGATGCAGATCTGCGCCAGCGTATCCAGCCCTCTGCAGACCAGGTTCAGCTCCTTTGCCCCCATCAGTTCTTTATCCACCACAAAACTGCGCACAAACCGGTAATCCTTCCAGAACAGATCGCGGACCGCATACTCGTTCTCCCCATAGTAAGGATCCTCGATCTTCCCCGCCGCACAGAGCCCCGATATCACCGTTCCCGGCACCTCGACCGAACAGAGCGGCGCTCCCGCCGCATCCCTCAATTCCCACTTGCCGTTCAGATCCAATATTTTCATACGAACATCCTCTCTCCTTGTTGCAAAACAGCCCCCAAAAGTAAACGTTACTTCCGGGGGCAGCATCCACATCTCATTTTCTCAGCGCATCATATCAGCCAGTACTTCCTTCGCTTTTTCCAGCTGATTGTCCGTGCCATTTTTATAAAGCTCCGCGTCAAACGGTATCTCCACATCCGGCTCGATCCCGATCCCGTGGATGTTGTTGCCGTTTGGCGTAAAATAACTGCTCACCGTGAGCTTGATCGCCGAACCGTCCGACAGGTCGATCACTTTCTGGACGATCCCCTTGCCGAAGGTCGTCGTTCCCACGAGTTTGCCGATCCCGTAGTCCTTCACGGCGCCCGCAAGGATCTCCGAGGCGCTCGCGCTGTAGCCGTTCGTGAGCACGACGAGCGGGACCGCTATCTTGTTCTCGCCATTGCAGGTATACTCCTCCCGCTTGCCGTATTTGTCCTCCGTGTACACGATCAGCCCTTCGGGAAGGAGCATGCGGGAGATATCACACACGGTCGAGAGATTTCCGCCGGGGTTGCTCCGAAGGTCTATGATCAGCCCTCTCATCCCATCCGTCTTTGCCTGTTCGTAGGCGCTCTCAAACTGCCCTGTCGTCACCAGGTCAAACTCTGTGATCTGTATATATGCCATGCCATTGTCGTACATCTCATACTCGACTGTAGGATTCTCGATCTTTCTGCGCTCGACATCGATCTCGATCGGCTCCGCCGCATTCTCCCGGATCACCGTCATCTTTACGTACGTGTGCTCTTCTCCCTTGATCTTGCTGACAACATACGATTTATCCTTTCCCTGCATATCCTCGTCGTTGACCTTGTAGATGTAATCGCCCTGCATGAGTCCGCTCGCCTCAGCCGGCGTATTCTTGATCACCCTGCTGATCTGCACATAGCCCGCGTCCCCGTCCTGGATATACGCGCCGATGCCATAGTAGATCCCTTCCGTCTGCTGCTGCAGCGCGATCAGCTCCTCACTTGTGTAGTAGACACTGTACGGATCCTCCAGCGCGTCGAGAAGTCCTCTGTAGAGCCCGTCCTCGAGTGTCTCCTCCTCCACATCCTTCCAGAAATATTTTCCGATCGTGTCCTCCAGCACGGCAAGCTTCTGCCCCACGTTCTCATCCGTGATGCTCTCCACCTTGTCCGTCCGCATTCCTGACGAGACATTTCCGCGGCTGAGCGGTGTCACTGCCCTGTACAACCGCACCGCTCCCACCGTGCCGAGCGTGACGGCGATCGCTGCGAGAATTCCCGTCACCATGCCAAAGATATAGTACTTTGTCCCGGATTGCTGCTTTGTCCCTGTCTGCGCGGGATCATTTGTCAAGTTGTTGCCATTTGGATATTGGTTCTGCATTTTTATGCCTTTCTATTTCCATTATATTACGAACCCAAGCTGACTCCCCGCAAACGGTTCAAGTCCGCTTATTTCAGATAATTCCGTGGATTTACATAATTTCCGTTCAGCCGCACGCCAAAATGGAGGTGGTTCCCCGTCGATCTTCCTGTCGTGCCGACTGCTGCGATCTTCTGCCCCCTCGTAACTTCTGCCCCCTGCGAGACATACAGCTTTGAGGCGTGCATGTAGATGGTGTACAGATTGTCACCGTGGTCGATCATGATATAGTTTCCCATGGTCGAGCTGTAGGCTGCCGCCACAACCGTGCCGTTGTACGCCGCCAGGATCGGAGATCCCCCCGGAGCCGCCATGTCCAGACCATTGTGGAATTTCTTGACTTTTAACGTGGGGTGCATGCGCTCCCCGTACTCATCCGAGATCCGCGTGTACGAGGGCGCCGGCCATGCAAACATTCCGCCATCGTAGGTGTTCTTCTTGCCGTTAGCCGCCTCGAGCTGCGCCTGGAGCGTTTTGGCGATGTTCTCCATCTCCTTGATCTCGGCTTCCTGCGCCGCGATCTCCGCCTCATACTCCCGCACCAGCTGCTCGCGGTTGTTGATATCGTTCTCGTATGCCTTGATGTCGGCTTCCTTCTGCGCGATCAGACTCTCAAGGGACGCCTCCTCAGCCTCGACATTGCGCTTTGCCTCCTCGAGAAGTTCCTGCTCCGACTCCAGCTGCGCCTTGCACACCTCCACATACTCTCTTGTCGCCTTGAACTCCTCCAGCATATGCCTGTCGGACGCCGAGACCTTCTCCACATAGTCCACGCGGTTTATCATGTCCGCAAAAGACGCCGCGTTCAGGATCGCCTCAAAATAGAAATTGTCACCGCGCTCGTACATGCTCCTGATCCGCGCCTTCATGTTCGCGTACTGGGCTTCCTCCCGCTCCACCGCAGCCTCAAGCTCCGCTTTCGTCTCTGTGATCTCCGTCTCCTTCTGCGTGATCATCGCCTTGATCTCCTCGATGCGGCTCTGCACCACATCCAGATTGGCGTCGAGCTGGGTGACATAAGCTGCCAGATCCTGCTTTGCCTGCTCGAGATCGCTGATCATCGATTTGACATCCGTAAGTCCCGACTGAAGTTCCTTTTTCTGACTCTGCGCGTTCTTGATCTCCTGCTGCTTCTGCTCGATGCTCTGTTTCAGGTCTGACACTTCATCTGCCCTGCTGATCAGAGGCTGCCTGCCGACAGACATGGCTGTCACCAGCACTGTCACTGCCACAAACAGCGCCGTCCTCCTCACTGCCTTTGTATGATACTGCCTACGCCGCATAAACCCTTACCTTTCTAAAGGAACCGTCGGCAAATAACTTATGCATCTGCGCCATTTGCACAAGTTATTAATCTCCAGTTCCTAACTTCTTCTGTAAAACACTGCTGTTTCCAAATCATCAGACGCTGAGATGCTTCCTCACGGTAGTAAAGCTTCCGATAAATCCGATCCCCACACCCAGTCCGATACACACCGGTATAAGGTTCGTAAACACAGTCTCGACCGGCAGAAACGCCAGCAGCTGTGAGAGGGACGGAAAGCGCTTTGCAACATACATCATCGCCTCATTGTAGATAAAATATACGCCGATCAGCGGCAGAAAAGAACCGATCAATCCGATCACGATACCCTCGATCACAAACGGCGCCCTGGTAAAAAAGTCCGTCGCACCGATGTACTTCATGATCTGGATCTCCTCCTTTCTGACCGAGATGCCGATCGAGACCGTGTTGCTGATCAAAAAGATCGACACCAGGAACAGTATGAGGATGATGCCGATC
>ERZ808054.1159-NODE-1159-length-16761-cov-4.688504_pt1 | contig 16761 bp, 19 predicted proteins | sample MGYA00380201_ERZ808054 | MGnify/ENA primary metagenome ERZ808054 (study PRJEB31490, sample SAMN06133419) | mouse gut metagenome | isolation source: Z5_2 | host: mice | place: China: Chengdu | collected 2015-05 ... | reverse complement strand
CCTGATATACATATTCTGCTGCCCTGCTTTTTATACAAAGTCCGCCAACTTTAAAGCCATCCTCCCAGAAATTTCCTCCCTGGCCGCTCTCCTTAGCCTGAACATCCTGTTCCTTACTGTCTCCCTCTTCCCAATCATTGGTTTGTGCTTCGCTTTCCTGCTCATATGCGTCCTGCGTAAGACACAGCTCAGGATAAACAAATCCCCACCATCCCAGGGTTCCAATCAATATTACAGCAGTTTCATATATTTTTCTCATTACAAACTCTTACCTTTCCCGTTCCTGCCTCATAACAATTTTTCATGGCAGTTCTTTATGATAAGAGTGTTGCCTTTTTACAAACGCTTATTCAATATACTTTCATTTTCAAGGCGGATCTGCCTGATAATGGATTTTTCCTGATTGTCAATATGGAGCTGCGCCGCACCCGCCGCACGTTCTTTATCTCTTGACGCAATACTCTCATAGATCTCCTTGTGTTCCGCCACCAGATTGTCATGCCTGCTTTTTTCCTGAATATAGACAAAGCGATAGCGGTACATCTGCTCAGAAAGGTTGTTCACCAGCTGCTGCAGCCGGAGATTTCCCCCGGCTTCCACTATGATATCATGAAATGCCACATCCGCCTGCGCGATCACAGACGCATCCCCCTCCTCTGCTGCCTTCTCAAATTTCTGGTATGCCTCCCAGAGCCGCTTCGTATCTTCTTCCGTGATCCGCTCACAGGCAAGCTCTGCACTGAGCACATCCAGCGCACGGCGGACCTCCAGCACATCTTTCAAACTCTTTTCCGTGATCCTTGCTACTTCTGCTCCGCGTCTGGGAACCATAAGCACCAGCCCCTCCAGCTCCAGCTTGCGGATCGCCTCCCGGATCGGCGTCCGGCTTACCCCGAGACGGTTAGCCAGATGCACTTCCATCAGGCGTTCTCCGGGTTTTAATTGTCCTGTCAGAATTGCCCTTCTTAAAGTGTTGAACACTACATCACGAAGCGGCAGAAATTCATCCATATCAATCTGTAAATGTTCGTCCATCCTTCTCCTCCTTTCAGGTCACTTCCCTATAACCATTTCGTAACAAAAACCTGATCTGCAAGCCCGCTTTTCCTGATCAGCCCTGCGGCTGCCTGCGCCGGATCCTGCTCTGTAAAAATTCCAAATACCGTAGGACCGCTTCCGCTCATCAGCGCGCCTGACGCACCATTTTCTTTCATTTTATTCTTGATCTCATCAATTACCGGATACTCCCTTATGGTTACAGTCTCAAGCACATTTCCCAGACGGCTGACGATTCCCTCAAGGCTCTTTTCCTTAATGGCCTGTACCATGCCGTCAATATCAGGATGGTCTTCCAGCCTGTCTGCATGAAGGTTCTCATAAACAAATCTGGTCGATACATTAATATCCGGCTTGGCAACCACCAAAACACATTGGGGAGGCGCTGGCAATGGAGTCAAAATCTCCCCTATCCCTTCTGAAAGCGCTGTTCCTCCCATGATGCAGTAAGGGATATCCGCTCCAAGCTTCACCCCGAGCCTTTTCATTTCTTCCATATCCATGGAAAGCCCGAACAGCTCATTTAACCCATGAAACACTGCTGCCGCATCCGTGCTTCCCCCTGCCATGCCTGCGGCAATGGGGATATTTTTATCCAAAGCGATCTTAACGCCCTGCTCTATCTTCTTTTCTTTCATGACCAGCTCTGCCGCCCGGCAGATCAGATTGTCCTTTCCGGCTGGCAAAGCTGCATCTCCCACTGACAGTTCAATACCCGGACGGTCCTTTTTCGTGAAGGTAAGCCGGTCCCATAGATCCACTGTCTGCATGACCATCTTGACCTCGTGATAACCGTCAGCGCGGCGCCCTAATACATCCAGCCCCAAATTGATCTTGGCATATGCCTTTCTTTCCAAATAGTCCATCCTGCTAACCATGCCTTTCTTTCATCTGTTTGTTTTCTGCAGCTTCCCTCTGCCGCCTCCCATGTTATCGTGAACGAAATTTCTAATGTCGTTTACTATAAAAATAATTGTATACATTATACATATGGATTGTACTTAATTATATACAAAGTGAGTATGTTTCGTCAAGATTTATCAAGTTCCGTCATTGGCTTTTAAGCGAAATAGTGGCAAAAAAACACCCGACACCAACTAAGGTGCCGGATGCGTATAACATTACACAAATTTGTACGATCTATTTCCACACAGCCATCATTTTTCCAATGGTACAACAGCCAGGGTTTTCCCCAAAGGCGCCAGTACCTTTAAAATGGTATTTAGCTGAGGACTGGTACTGCCCTTTTCCATTCTTGCTATAACTGGCTGTTTTACCCCGCTCAATTCTTCCAGTTTTTTCTGGCTTATCCCCTTTTCCTGCCTCGCCTTTACCAATTCCCCGATAATAGACACACGCAAGTCACTTTCTGCAATTTCTTCCGGTGTAAATAATTCTTTCCTCACATCTTCCCAGCTATCGCCAACAGCGCTATTTTTCATAATCGATACCTCTTTCTTTCAAATCTGCCAATTCTCTTTTTGCCTTTTCAATCTCCTGGGCTGGTGTTTTTTGTGTTTTTTTCACGAAATGGTGCAGGCTCTCCGATAACAGTACCATAAACACTTAATGCCTGAATGTAATCGTTGATTTTGTTCAGCTTTATCCGGCTGTCTTTGTCTTTTTTCTTTTTCAACCCTACCATATAATCGACTACCGGCTGTTTCCCGCTCTTATCTCTATAAAAATGTATCTCATACAAAATATTATCCCCCCAGTCAATATATATTATACTTTAAAGTTATTAAGCTGTCAATATCTTAAAAGTTATTATTCTTTTCATGAAAACATATTTCATCTTCTTTCCATAAAAAACACCTTGAAAACAAGCCACAAATATTGTTAAATGAAAACAAACCCAGACTCTTATTTTCCGTTGACCCAGGGAGATTTTCATGATCATTACTGATTTTGAACAAAAACATATTGAAGAGGCAAAAGCAATTGCTATTGCAAATTATGAAGAAGAACGGCAATTTACAAAAGAATTACCAGTGATCCAGGACATTCCGGACTTGTCTGATTATGCCGAAAACGGATTAGGCGTAGCAGCATTTGATGGCGGGAAAATGATAGGCTTCTTGGGATGCGTTCCGCCTTTTGACCACGCCTTTCGTTCCACAGATGTGAAAGGAATCTTTTCCCCTATGGGTGCAAATGCCGCAATCGCCAAAAACCGTGCCAAAATCTATGCCGCCATGTACCAGGCAGCAGGAAAAAAATGGGTAAAAGCCGGTGCCGTCTCCCATGCACTCTGCCTTTACGCCCACGATGAAGCATTGCAATACCAGTTTTATTGCTATGGCTTTGGGCTGCGCTGTATAGATGCTATCCGCCCCATGGATTTAATCACATGTACACCACGCCCGGACTATGAATATGCCGAACTGCCAAAGGACGAATACCATCTGGTCTATCCCCTTGATCAGGCATTGTACCTCCATTACCGGGAAAGCCCATTTTTTATGAACCGCACCCCCGAAACACTGGAAGAATTTATCCTATCCTCTGATCAGGAAAATGCACGGTATTTTGCCGCTAAACAAAATGGAAGCATATGCGCCTATTTAAGAATCACTGCTTTAGGCGAAACATTCATCGCCACAGGAGATACCTATCGCCATATCACCGGAGCATACTGCCTGCCGGAACACAGAGGCAAAGAGGTATATCAAAACCTGTTGAACCATACGATATCTATCCTGAAAGGGGAAGGCTATACCAAGCTTGGCGTAGACTTTGAGAGTATTAATCCTGCCGGGCGCGGATTCTGGTTAAAATATTTTGATGCTTATACCCATGGTGTAGTGCGCAGGATCGATGAACGTATTATGCAATTAGATTGTTACAGGAAACGTCTTTAGTCGTTTCCTATAGCTTGTTTTCAGGTGATTCAAAGAACCAGATACTTCCTGAAAAAGCTTTCCATTTTCTCAAATGGAATAATATCCGTTTTATCATACAAGTCCGTGTGCACAGCGCCGGGAATAATCATAAGTTCTTTATTACCGGCATATCTGCTGTTTTTCGTCATGCTTTCAAATGCGTCACGGCTGAAATAGCAGGAATGTGCCTTTTCTCCATGTATCAGCAAAACTGCAGAACGGATCTCACTTGCATAATGCATGATCGGCATATTCAGGAAAGACAGCGATGAAGTGATATTCCATCCATCATTGGAATTCAGGCTTCTTTCATGATAGCCGCGTTTTGTTTTATAATAATCGTAGTAATCCCTGACAAAGAACGGCGCATCATCAGGCAGCGGATCAACGACACCGCCGGCAGTCTTATAAGAGCCGTTTTGAAAATCAATAATACGCTGCGCATTCATTGCTTTTCTTTTTTCAAAACGCGCCTGCTCGCTGTCCTCACTGTCAAAGTAACCATTAGCAGTGCAGCGAGGCAGATCATACATGGTGGAAGCTACCGTTGCCTTGATTCTCGTATCCTGTGCGGCGGCATTGACCGCCAGCCCGCCCCATCCACAAATGCCGATAATGCCTATTTTATCGGGATCAACATTTTCCTGAACAGAAAGGAAGTCCACTGCAGCACAAAAATCTTCCGTATTGATATCGGGCGAAGCAACATACCGTGGCATTCCTCCGCTTTCTCCTGTAAAGGACGGATCAAAGGCGATTGTCAAAAAACCGCTTTCTGCCATCGTCTGTGCATACAGTCCGGCGGACTGTTCCTTCACCGCACCAAACGGACCGCTGACCGCAATTGCAGGCATTTTGCCTTCTGCATTTTTCGGCACATATAAGTCCGCGGCAAGCGTAATGCCATAGCGGTTATGGAATGTTACTTTGCTGTGATTTACCGCATCGCTTTTTGGGAAAGTCTTATCCCATTTGTCAGTTAATGTAAGTGTCTGGTTCATTTTAAAGTACCTCCAAATTAAATTTTATTATTGTCCCAAAGAAAAAGTAACCGTAACATCGCCGCTGCCAAGCGCATCTTCCCAACTGGAAAGATCGTCTATCTTTCCAATCCTCGTGTAGCTCCACGAATTAGAACCATAAAAGATGACAATCTGATTTCCGTTATATAAAACAATATCTCCCGCGTATGTTGTAGTCTGGCTGTCATCGGCTGGCAGGCTTGTGCCCAGAGAACCGACCTTTTCAAAGCCTGAATAATCGCTCATTTGAAGAATGACCGGAGCATCGCTCATCATTTCTACAAAAGCTTCCACAGCAGCGTTATTTTCCAAAGTCGCCGTAAAGGTGCTGTTTCCAATCTGTAATGCCATTTTTTTCACCATATTTTCCTCCGTGCCAAAATCAGTATCAGGCTGTGCCATATTCTCCTGCTGTATATTGGGCAAATCGGCGTTATTAGAGAAATCAGATAACGTTTTGCCGTCCGACAAAGAACCTCCGCTTCCGCCCTGCGGATTCGTTTCAGCTAAAGAACTGTCTGCACACCCTGTCAGAAAAAGCATTGTAACCGCGACACTGGAAAGAATTTTCCAAAATTTAAGTTTCCTGTGTATCCCTGTCTTACCCATACCATTTTACCGCCCATTCATTATGCGCAACAGCCGCAAATGCCTCTTCCGCAGGTCTGGTTCTCCGTGATAACTTTGCCGTGTGCATCTTTAATATCCATAATGAGTTCGCCCACTGCAGGAACACAGATATGCCCGGACAGCGGATTTTTGATGCTGATGATCGGGGCAGTAAGGGTTGCTTCCACACCAGAACGCTCAAAGCTCAAATCGGTATCAACCATTTCACAGTCAATGAGCTTTAGATTTTTGCAATAGCAAAGGGGCTGCGTCCCCATGATCTTACAATTTTCAAAGGTAATGTTTTCGCTGTACCACGCAAGGTATTCGCCTTTTACTACGCTGTTTCTCACCATAATGTTTTTAGCGTGCCAGAATGCATCCTTGGTATCGAATACACAATTTTCAAAAGCAGAATCCATAATGTACTGGAAGGAATACTTGCCTTTCATGCGGACGTTGCAAAAATTCAGACGTTCAGAGCGCATCATAAAATATTCACTCTGTGCTGTGCAGTCCTCCATCGTGATGCCGCGCACCGACCAGCCAAATTCGGGGGAAACAATATCACAGCCATGCATATTGACATCCGCACATTCACGCAGTGCCTTGATGCCGTGAAGCTTTGAATCACTGATCTCCACATTTTCGGAATACCAAAGCGCTGCCCTGCAAAGCTCAGTCATTTCGGAATCTGCCAATTTCAGACCTTTATCATGCCAAAATGGGTAACGGAGATTAAAAAAGCAATGCTCTGCCGTGATATTGCTGCACTCCTTGAACGCGCTTTCACCATCAGCGGGACCGTCAAAGGCACAGTCACGAACCGCGATATCGCGGGAACCATATAAAGCACGTTCTTCATCAAAAGTTTTGTTTGTAATTGTTTTCATAAAAGTTCTCCTTTCGGTTATTTGTTTGTTCCACTCATCTGGTAAACGAGGTAATCCAGACAGTCAATACATTTTTGTTCTTTATGGAGAGAATCAAGCAGTTTTTCCTATGTACGTCCAGACGCTTCAGGCTGCTTTTTTCGTCCCCTTTCTGCAGGTCTGACATAAAATTTTCAATGGTTTCTGTGTCACATCCGGCATCTTTCAGGTTCTGTATGATCACATCATCAGATTTATTGGCATACATAATTTTCCTCTTTTCTTCAGGTTGTTTAATTCCCATCACTGATCAGCACAATTTTATTGTTTCCATGCAGTTACACAATCTTTGCAAAATATCTTTTTCCTTAATCGGTCAGAAGCTCTTTTCACATTTTTATTATAAATTCAGTTTTAAAATATAACAAATGCTTATATCAAATATACATCCATAGAAAACAGGCATATCAATCATTTGGCAATCAAAGCGGCAAAAGGTACTTTCCTGATTTTTACTGCGGACAGCCAACCAAAAACAGCAAACAAAACGGTTACTGCCAACAATACAGAGGGTAAAATAAAAAGCGATAAAACTGTGATAGCTTTACCGCTCGCGATTTATACCAGCAACCAATATGTGTTTTTCTATTGTTCACATTGAAAATAATATTTTTACATATTTTTCACTGCCTGTTCAAATTCCTGTTCTGTATCTACAAAATGATATGGTTCATATTCTCCGTAAGCAGACGGTCTGCTTATAGTTACCAATTGAATTTGTTCATATCCAATTTCCTGCAAAAGCCGTTCTTTGAAATCAACCAAGTGTGGACCATGTGTCGTTTGCAGCGCCAGACAACCTGTATTATCAAATTTTTTTGCAATCAAGTAACACATTCTTTAATTCCTCCTTGAATTCATTTTCATTTCTGATCTCAGCATTTTCATATGCTCTTCTCAAACATTGTCCAATACTGTTATCATAAGATTTTTTATAGATATATTTATGCAGCCAGTTATTCATCTGCCTGTCATAATAGGTATTATATTGAATTTCTATCGGATAATGAAAATTGTCTAATTGAAAATACGCATGAACTCCTCTATAACCATCATCATGTGCCTTTCCGCCGGACATATCTGCAATTCGTAATTCTTTTTTAAATTAATATTCATATTTGAATGAAAAGATAACTCTTCCAACATTTTTAAAGATAAGCCATCTTTCTTTAAGATATCCTCAATGAGCGGTGGCATATTATACCCTCCTTCACATCATGATTTTTCCATATTACAAACCAGGCGTTATCTCGTGATTGTATTATAACACTTTAGGAATTGATTCCTAATTATAGCACGCATTCTCTACAATAACAATTCCATATTTTTCTACTTAATTTGCGCTGAAAACAGCAATCACCATCTCATTAATCCTATTAAGCAGACGGTCATTTATAATAATAAATGCTTATATCAAACACTTTCCCATAGTTGACAAGCATATTTAACGCATGGTATATTATAGCCATCTGCGGAGGAATATTTTATGGAACTGAGGGTACTACAATACTTTTTAGCAGTAGCAAGGGAAAACAGCATTTCCGGTGCCGCTGAATTTCTGCATCTCACGCAGCCAACTCTGTCACGCCAGCTTAAAGAACTGGAAGAAGAGCTTGGCAAGCAGTTGTTTATCCGTGGGAACAGAAGGATCACGCTTACGGAAGAAGGAATGATTCTCCGTAAGCGTGCAGAAGAGGTTATCGAACTGATCCAAAAAGCAGAAGATGAAATTGCCGCCTCCGATGATATGCTCGCCGGAGATATTATAATCGGCGCCGGAGAAACAGACGGAAATCGTTTTTTAATAAAGGCTATGAACGCCATGCAGCAGGATTATCCGCTTGTGCACTTTCATATTATCAGCGGCGATAGGGCAATAATCACAGAAGCAATCGACCGGGGCTCCATAGATTTCGGCATTGTTTTCGGAAATATAGACTTTGCAAAATATGATTCGATACCTGTCCCTTACGAGGATACCTGGGGCGTCCTTATGCGGCGTGATGCACCGCTGGCAGAAAAAGACCATATTACAGCGGAGGATTTAATCGACAAGCCTCTTATTATTTCAAGGCAGGCCTTTCAGAATTTGGAATTTAAAAACTTTTTTCACTGTGAACAGGAAAAGCTGAATATCGTAGCTACTTACAGCCTGCTTTTCAACGGTTCTCTGATGGTGGAAGAAGGCTTGGGATATGCAATATGTTTTGATAAGCTTGTAAATGTTTCAGGCGACAGTAATTTGTGTTTTCGACCACTCGAACCCGGAATTAAAAGCGATATGAACATTATTTGGAAAAAATACCAGGTATTTTCCAAACCTACGCAGAAGTTTTTGCAGAAATTGCAGGACATATAAGTTCTTAAAGACCAACTTTTTTGAACAACTTTTTCTTTTCCTCTAAATATTTTCTTTTATTTAACCGATACCAATTTTACAAGTATCAATATCAATATGACCAAGGAGGGTGAATCATGAGCGTAAATGGAGTTACAAGTGCCAGCGATGTGTACAGTACTTATACAACACAGCCAAAGAGCACCGAAACTAAGACCGAAAACCAAACAACAACCGACAACAAGACAAGCGAATCTGCAGGTGCAGTGTATGAGCCGTCCAAGGAAGCTGCAACTGCATCCAGCAAGAAGACCTATAAGCCTGATACCAATCTGGTAGCGAAACTGAAAGCAGATGCTGAAGCAAGAACCGCACAGCTTAAAAGCCTTGTAGAAAAAATGCTGACCAAGCAGGGTGAAACCTACGGAAAGGCAAACGATATCTGGAGCGTTTTGTCCAGCGGCAATTTCACTGTTGATCCTGCTACCAAAGCACAGGCACAGGCTGATATTGCAGAGGATGGATACTGGGGCGTTTCCCAGACCTCACAGCGTATTCTTGATTTTGCAACCGCTTTGACCGGCGGAGATCCCAGCAAGATCGAGGAAATGCGTTCTGCATTCTTAAAAGGCTACAAGCAGGCTGAAAAGACATGGGGTGGAAACCTGCCCGATATCTCCAAGCGTACTTATGATGCTGTTATGAAGGGCTTTGATGATATGGCAGCAGCAGCTAAGAAAGTGGAAGAAGAATAAAATTCCATATATTAATGTTACTTAATCAGACAGGGAGAATGCCCGAAAGCATTCTTCCTGCTTTTATGCGCAAGGACGCTCAGAGGAATTTGTTGCTTGCACAACGTGCGCCTCGCGCAGCGGGCAGGGAAAATCTTCCCTGCCCGCTCACTTTTTATATCCCTTTTACGATCAAAATCTTATCTCCCGCCTTCACCTCGTCATTTTGCAGGGCATTAGTCTGCCTGATCACCGAGACCGGAACATAATAACGCTTGCCGATATCCCACAGGCTTTCTCCATCCCTTACCATATAAACCGCTATTCCCGGAAGGGATGCCATCTTCTCCATATCCGGTTCCGAGACAATGATCTGCTCAACAATCTTTTCCTGCCATTGTTTATAAACATTAGACCGGAAATAAAGAACACACTTTACATCCACTTCCTGATTGTCAATAATGGCTACCGTGACCTGGTCCACGCAGGCGCTGATCGGATAAATGCAATTTTCCGTTATTCCGTCCGCCTCCAGCAGATACTGGAAAGGAATACTTCCCCGAATCACGCCATACTTGTCATTTTCATTACTGCATTCAAAAAAGATCTGTAACTCCACGGTACCTGTGATCTCAATACCGCCTTCCACTACTTTCTTTTCCCCGACCCGCAGATCACTTGCCGTATGGAGAATCTTGTGGAGCATAACGTTTTCTTCCTGAGCTTTAAAATGCCCTGACACCTTTGCTTTCCCGCTGCATTTGGTCTGCAGCTTCTGAAAATCTGCACTCTTTTCCTGAACAGCCACTTCCTTTACTACTCCATATACATCGGAGAGGATATCAATGCTATCTTCCTCATAAATACAAATATCCAAATCCAGACACTGCTCGAAAGTGATCACACGCTCTTCCCCGTCAAAATCAGGGCGCACCTCCACGTCCTTGTTTTCCGCCCGGAGCCGAATCTCAGGAATCATACCTTCCCTGCATCCGCCGCATTCCAGACTGCCCGCAAAAGGAAGGGTAGTCTCATAATGGCAGATCTCCTCATCTTCACCTTCTCCCCGGTACAGGAAAAAGGCGTGCAGCTCGCCCTGCAGGGCAATCTTATCCTCCAACACCTTAAACTCCACCATCCCTGGCGTGATCTCTGACCAGACCATGGAAACAATATTAGGAAAGCTGCCCGGAATTTCCACTTCCTCTTTAATACGGAAAATATCCTTCTTTTTCACCGCCACTGTTGCAACATCCAGCGTCTTTTTTCGAAATTCCACCGGCTCTTCACTGTGAAGATCTACTGCTGTCTCCTCATCTAAAATTTCCTCACAGCGCAGGGAAAGCCCTATCAGCGACTGTACGCTCAGTTTTCGGGAATTGATCAGCCCTACGCTCAGATCCTCGATCTCCCAATCCACACTCACACCATCGCCGCTCTTTACCCCTTCCATAAAAACCATTTCTTCAAAAGGGATCGTACCTTCCATGCAGGCTACGTCGCTTCTCCCCTCCGCTCCGCTTCCTCTTTCTGCAAGATAGAGAACATAAAACTCCAGCTTCCCTTTCACTGCCGCGTGGTCATCCGTTACCTTTACCTCATCAATCACCACATTTCCCCTGTCCATGATCAGCTTTGCAGCATCCGGTCTGGAATCAGAAATGATCACATCATCCTCTAATGTCATCTGGGTAAATGCCTTGCATCTCACACAGTCCATATGTATATTCCGTTTGATCAGTTCCACAAAAATACCTCCCAGCGTGTACTTATTGTAAAATGTATGAGAAGGAACTGCAAAATAGAACTACGGAGAGCTTTTCTTTAAAAAGCATCAAATCCTCTTTGTTCTATTCACTTAATGAACCGCTCCAATCAATTCACTGATATTTTCCACACCGTATTTTTGCATATATTTTTCAATACCTTCCACAATTTCCATTGTCGCATAGGGATTGGCAAAGTTCATGGCTCCCACCGCCACCGCAGTTGCACCGGCAAGCAAAAATTCAACAGCATCTTCCGCCGTGGCGATGCCGCCCATGCCGATCACCGGGATTTTCACTGCCTGTGCCGCCTGATAGACCATCCGCACCGCTACCGGTTTAATGGCAGGTCCTGAAAGCCCACCGGTCTTATTTGCCAGCACAAAGGTACGCTTATGCACATCAATTTTCATACCGGTCAGGGTATTGATCAGGGAAATGCCGTCTGCACCTGCTGCTTCTGCTGCTCTTGCCATCTCCGCAATATCCGTCACGTTGGGACTGAGCTTCATGATCACCGGCTGTTTTGCCTTATTCTTGATCTGGGAAGTAATATCATAAAGGCAGTCTGCCTTTTGCCCAAAGGCAATTGCCCCTTCCTTTACATTGGGGCAGGATACATTGATTTCCAGAAGGTCCACGCCGCTGTCACCAAGCTTCTCAACCACCTCCAGATAATCCTCCACACTTTTTCCGCACACATTCACAATGATCTTCGTATCAAACTGCTGCAGGAAGGGGATGTCCCGCTCCAAAAACACATCCACTCCGGGGTTCTGCAGACCGATTGCATTGAGCATCCCCCCATAAGTCTCTGCCACCCTGGGAACCGGATTGCCTTCCCACGGCACATTGGCAACCCCTTTAGTCACCACTGCGCCAAGTCTGTTCAAATCCACAAAATCGCTATATTCCATTCCTGAACCAAAGGTTCCCGATGCTGTCATCACCGGATTTTTCAATTCCACTCCGGCAATTGTCACTTTTGTATTCATCAGATCTCCACCTCCCCTGCTTCAAAAACCGGTCCGTCCGTACAAATCCTTGCATTATTTACATGAGAATGAGAGTCCTTCTTTGCAGTCTTGCATACACAGCCCAGACAGGCGCCTACACCGCAAGCCATTCTCTCTTCCAAAGAAATATATGCCAAAATTCCTTCACCTGCCGCATACGCTTTCACTGCCCGGAGCATGGGCATAGGACCACATGCCATGATCACTTTCGGATGCATTTTTTCCTGACAGATCACATCCAGCACATTTCCCTTTACACCTGCACTGCCGTCCTCTGTTGCCACCAAAACCCTGCCGTACCTTTCAAGATCCTTTGCCAAAAACAGATTCTGATCCCGATAGCCTGCAATGATCACCGGGTCAATTCCCTGTTCCTTCAGTTCTTTTGCCAGCTCAACCATAGGCGGGATACCGATGCCGCCACCCAAAAGCACCACTTTACCTTCTCCGGCGCGAACCAAGTTTCCGCTCCCCTCTAACTGCTCTTTCCAGTCACCCTTAACAGGATATCCGTTTCCCAAAATACCCAATATCCCTACCATCTGTCCCTGCTGCCATGTGGAAAACTGAGCCGTTCCCGCACCGGCAACCCGGTACACCAGCCGTAACGCCCCTTTTTTCTTATCCACTTCACAAATACTGATCGGTCTGGGCAAAAGATGGGCGCTGTCCGCAGGATAAACACCGATAAATTGTCCTGCACCGGCCTCTTTCGCCAAATCCGTTTCCAGCCACAGATCATAAATATCCGGTGCGATCATCTGTTGTGAAAGCACCTTTGCCTGTACCTTTTTCTTTTTACTCATTCCTGCTCCCTTTCTTATACACAACTTTACCGCCGCAAATTGTTTCATAGATCACTCCCGGCAGCTCTTCCCCTGCAAAAGGAGAATTGGCTGACCTGGAGGCAAACTCTTTTACCATCCAGCATTCTTTCGGATCAAAAAGAACCAGATCCGCCGCTGCCCCCTCCCGGATCACACCGCCTTCCAGCCCATAAAGCCTGCAGGGAGCCGTACTCATCCGGTGAATCAATTGCGGAAACGTCAAATATCCTTTGTTTACCAGTTCCCTAATTCCCAGAGATAAGGCTGTTTCCAGTCCGATAATGCCGCTGGGGGCCTCCGTAATCGCCTTTTCCTTTTCCTCCCTGGCATGGGGTGCGTGGTCGGTAGCTATCAGGTCAATAGTGCCGTCCGCCAGTCCCTCTATGATAGCAAGCCTGTCCGCTTCCTCCCGCAAAGGGGGGTTCATCTTCGCCATGGTTCCCTTCTCGATGGCAGCCTGCTGAGTCAGCGCAAAATGATGAGGCGTTGCTTCCGCATGAACATTAAGTCCCTTTTCTTTTGCCTGCCGCACCAGCTCTACCGCTTCCTTCGTACTGATATGCTGGATCACTATCTGCGCCCCGGTTCCCTCTGTCAACTGCAGATCCCGCTCCACCATGGAGATTTCCGCTTCTCTCGGAGATCCGCCAATTCCATAATAGGCTGATGCCTTTCCGGCATGAATGCCATTGTTGCTGATCAGCGCAGGATTTTCCTCATGGAAACTGATTGGTTTATGCAGCTTTCCGGCACGCACCATGGCTTCCCGCACCAGCTCCCGGTCTAAAAGAGGAATCCCATCGTCGGTAAAACCTGCTGCTCCCGCTCTGGCAAGACCTTCCATATCCACCAGTTCTTTCCCTTTCATCTGCCTGGATACGTTCACACAGGAATGGATATGAATGCCTGTCCCTTTTCCCTTCTCCAGCACATAAGAAAGAGTCTCTTCATTGTCTACGCAGGGTTTCGTGTTTGCCATCAGCACAATCTGCGTAAACCCGCCCTTCTTTGCTGCTGCCGCACCGGTATCAATGTCCTCCTTGTGCGTAAAGCCCGGATCCCGGAAATGCACATGCGTATCTGCCAGCCCCGGCGCGATATAAAGCCCCCCTGCATCCAATACTTCCGCATTCTCCGGTATTTGCCCCTTCGGATGCCCTTCTCCTGACGAAGCGATGATCTTCCGGATCCTGCCTTTTTCAATCAATAAATCCGCCTGATACATCCGGTCATTCTCTGGATCAATTAATGTACCGCTCTTTATAAAAAGAATTTTTTCCTGCATACCTTTGCTCCTTTTATCGTTGTATGAAATTATACACTAGTTCCATTACTTGAACAATAATTTCTTCATATAGCTTGTTTAGCCAGGGAAAAAAGGAAGCAAGTTAATAATCCGGCTATTGTCAAATTGACTAAAGCCTGATCAGCTCCCGCGCAACCGGAATTTTAGACATTATATAGCTAATGAACAGAAAAGATAACATGAGTCCTATCCAGAGACAAAGAACTGCAATTGTTCCTTCCGATGTAAAAATAGTGTTTAAAGCAAAAAGCAGAATCGGATGTATGATAAAAACTCCCATTGTCAAACTACTAAAACGGCTAATCCATATCCCATGGGAAGCTTTAAGAGGAAGCCGCAACAGGAAGGCAAACAGCAGGCAGTACCAGACAACAGAAAAAAGATTATCATAAAAATGTTCTGCAAGCCGACTATGTATAAGGTAAAGCCCCACCTTTTTTTCAGCTATATTGCTGACAAAAGTAAAAAGGAGCAAATAACCGTTGACCATGAAAAAAGCGGAACGCCACAATCACAAAGATAATAGATCGTATAGTTGTTCATACTTACTGCATGAAGACCAACTACACTGACACATGCTACAAATTTGATCAAATCAAGATTGGGATTCCTTTTATTTACCATAGCGCCTCTCAACATTAAAAATATCTTAAGATTTCCTTAATAATTCTTTATAATTGCATTTTACAATAAAATGACGCTTTTTGACAATAAAAATTAACTAGTTATTTTCTAATATTTTGTATTGCATATCAGCGATAAATCTGCTACACTGATTTCTACAGAACAGATGTGTACTAAATTCTGATATCCGCACATCTTCTTATCCCCAGAGGGGAGTTGTTAAGGTTCACGGCTTATCGCCAACCGTTTCAACCAATTGCGCAACAGGGTTAAAGCGATGTTCCGTCATGCTCGTTTCTGCACAAAAAGCCTGCGGAGACCCATCCATTCCGGCACAAAGCGGACACCCGGAAGGAGAAAATTATGGAAACGAAGAAACAAAAGACTGAAACTAAAAACAGCAGGACAAAGTACTACGGCAAAATTCCCGGAAAAGTGCTGGAAAACCTGACGCCGGAAGTCCGCAGGCAGTACTTCATCTGGGACGAGATCCTCAAACGGCAGATTGAGAAGTACCCTGAGCTGCTGTTCCCCCTGGTCAGGGAGATCTTCGGGAAAGAATATCCTGAAAACACGGAAATCCAGTTCCTTTCCACGGAATATGTTGTGGAGAAAGTGCATGGGCAGGGGCAGAAGCTGCTGGAATCCGTCCGTTCCGACCTGCTGGTCCGGATCGGGGACGACCTCTACCACATGGAATGCCAGATGGAGCGCGGCGGTAATATCGCCGTCAGGATGCTGGAATATGACATGAACACTGCGCTGGTGCACGGGCTGAAACAGGTGCCTGCCGACGGAAGCGACCATACCGTAAAATTTGAGGTGAACTTTCCCCATTCTGCAATCCTGTATCTGGACGGTGCCCAAAACATATCCACATCCGGCACGGAAAGCTGCACCATCGTTTACCCGGACGGCACAAAATATGAATACCGCGTGCCGGTCCTGAATGCCCAGGGATACACGCCGGAAATGGCAGGGGAAAAAAGCCTGACCATCCTGCTTCCCTTCCTCATGATCCGCTTCCGGAACCGCTTTGAAAAAAACCTGGAAAAGATGAATAATTCAGACAGCCGAAAATCAGCAAAAGCCCGCGAGGAGATGGAAGCCCTGAAAAAGGATTTGACAAAGATGGCGGAGGACTGTATCATGATTATAAACCGTGAAGAAGAAATCGGAAGAATGAGCAGCAGGATGGGTGCAGATATTCTGGAACTTATGGTAAAAGCCTGCGACTACCTGTTTAAAAAAGAACCCGGACTGCTCAGGGAGGTGCACGAGGTCATGGAACCGGCAATCAAACTGCATAGCGAGGAACTGGAAGAAAAAATAGCAATGCAGCAAGAAGAGCTGAAAGTAAAGGAAATCCAGCTGAACCTGAAAGACGAACAGCTGAATCTGAAAGACGAACAATTACAACAGCAAAAGGAGCAGTTAGACAAACTCATTAAGAATTATATCCGCTTGTATAAAAAAGACGGAAAAACAAACCAGCAGGCAGAGCAGTCATTGCAGGAAATTTTTTCTATTACTCCAACAGATGCAAAAGAATTACTGGAGAAATATTGGTAAATTCTTATTTAGCTTGTTTTCTAATGGTGTAAGCTTCCGCTCGAATCAGATAAATTCTACGTCGCCGCGCTCTC
>ERZ808054.1157-NODE-1157-length-16788-cov-3.607145_pt1 | contig 16788 bp, 13 predicted proteins | sample MGYA00380201_ERZ808054 | MGnify/ENA primary metagenome ERZ808054 (study PRJEB31490, sample SAMN06133419) | mouse gut metagenome | isolation source: Z5_2 | host: mice | place: China: Chengdu | collected 2015-05 ... | reverse complement strand
GGCCGATATGATCGGCATTGCTGCCGGTCTGGCCACCTGCGGCAAGATGCCGTTTGCCAATTCCTTCGCCATGTTCTCCGCCGGCCGCGCTTATGAGCAGGTGCGCAACTCGGTCGCATATCCGCGTCTCAATGTCAAGGTTATCGGTTCGCACGGCGGTCTGTCCGTCGGCGAGGACGGCGCGACGCACCAGTGCATCGAGGATTTTGCCCTTATGCGCGTCATCCCCGGCATGACGGTCCTGTGCCCGTGCGACGGCAACGAGATGGAAGCCGCTGTCGAGGCGCTGCTTAATTATGACGGCCCAGCCTATATGCGCCTTGGGCGCCTCGCAGTCGAAACGGTCACCGATTCAATTCCTGGCTACCGGTTCGAGCTTGGCAAAGGCGTCCAGCTTGCCGACGGCAAGGATGTCACGATCATCGCGGTCGGCATGATGGTTCAAGAGGCGCTCAAAGCCGCCGAACTGCTGAAAGCTGACGGTATCTCCGCACGCGTGATCGATATGCATACGATCAAGCCGCTTGACACGGAAATTGTACTCAAAGCCGCAAAGGAAACCGGCTGCATCGTCACCTCCGAGGAACACAATGTGATCGGCGGGCTTGGCGCGGCTGTCAGCGAATTCCTCTCTGAAAACTGCCCGACCCCGGTGGTCAAGCACGGTGTAAACGATGAATTCGGCCGCAGCGGCAAAGCCCCGCTTGTCATGAAAGCCTATCACCTTACGCCGGAGGGCATCGCCGCCAAGGCGAAGCAGGCCATTGCCTTGAAAAAATAATCGCAGCGCGATTATTTTTTCCCCCATAGCCAGGGCGATGCGCGGGCGCGGCCCGCTGCCGCCCTTTCAGACGCAAAACAGAGGAGCGCCGGGCGCTCCTCTGTTTTTTTGATTGCTAAAATAAGAACCGCCGGCCATGCCGGCGGTTCTTTTAATCATATAGAGGCAACTGATTTAATCCGCCCTCTTATACGGCACATCTTCGAGCGCAGCCGTAACGGCTCACGCCCGCCGGGTACATAAAATCCCTTTCAGAAGCCGCTGCCCCACTATTCGCGGCGCAGCCGGCGAAAGTTTTTAGACATACCTTTTTTCAAAAAAGGTATGAAGTTTTTCGCCGAGGCCTTTTTTCAAAAAGGCCGGAAAAAGGCCGGGGCTTAGAAGCGGGAACGCTCCGTGTAGCTTGTATGCAGGATCCGATGCGCAAGATGGCTGCCGAACTCACCGAAATACTCCTTGTAAATCGTGAGCAGCGCCGGGTTTTCATGGCTCTTGCGCAAGGTCTTTGCCTCGTCGGCGTCATACAGTGCCTTGGCGCGAATGGACTTGAGGTCGACAAAATTACGCACGCTGGCCGGCTGGACAGGCTGGCCGCCGCCGTTGACACAGCCGCCGGGACAGCCCATGATCTCGATAAAGTGGTAATTTTTCATACCGCTCTTGACCTGCTCCAGCAGCTTTTTCGCGTTGGCAAGCCCTGAGGCGACAGCCACGTTGACCGTCAGATCGCCGATCTGGTAGCTGGCCTCCTTGACGCCGGCCGTACCGCGCACGTCGGTGAACTCGACCTGCTCGAGCGGCTTGCCGCCGACCCATTCCGCCGCTGTGCGCAGCGCCGCCTCCATGACGCCGCCTGTCGCGCCGAAGATGACGCTGGCGCCGGTGCTCTCGCCCATCGGGGAATCAAACTCCTCATCGGGCAGCTCTGTAAACTGAATGCCCGCGCGGTCGATCATACGTGCAATTTCGCGTGTTGTCAGCGCGATATCCACATCCGGGATGCCGGAACCGGCCGCATCCTCGTCGTCGCGGCGCACTTCAAACTTCTTGGCCGTGCAGGGCATAACGCCCACAACAACGATATCCTTTTTATCCCATCCCATCTTTTCAGCGTACCAGGTCTTGACCGTTGCGCCGAACATCTGCTGCGGCGATTTCGCCGTGGACAGGTTCCCTGCCAGTTCCGGGTATTGTGATTTTATGAAACTGACCCAGCCGGGGCAGCAGGACGTAAACATGGGGTATTCGTGTTCCACACCATCGGAAAGCCTTCGGAGCAGTTCCGTCCCTTCCTCCATAATCGTCAGATCCGCGGAAAAATCAGTGTCGAACACATAATCAAACCCAATCCGCTTCAAGGCGGATACCATCCGCCCCTCCGTGGCGACGGATGCGGGAATGCCTAACGCCTCCCCCCATGCGGCACGTACTGCCGGCGCTACCTGTACCACGGTTACGGTCTCCGGGTCCGCCAGCGCGCGGAACACTTTCGGGAGATCATCCCTCTCCCGCAGCGCCCCCGTAGGACAATGGGTTATACACTGCCCGCACAGGCTGCAGTCAGATTCCTCGATGCACCGGTTTCTGCTGACGTCCACCGTAGTCCTGGAACCGGTATTCTGTACGTCCCATATATGTAAATCCTGCACCTTATCACAAATCTGCACACAACGCATACATTTGATGCATTTCGCCGAATCCCGGATAAGCGGAAAATCCTTGTTCCAGGGATTATGCTGTACTTCTTTTTCATACGGCAGTTCCAAAATCCCCAAATCATTCGCCAGCTTCTGCAAATTGCAGTTGCCGCTCCGCACGCAGGTGGCGCAGCTACAGTCGTGCTGGGAAAGAATCAGTTCCACATTCGTCCGGCGGACGGAACGTGCCTTCGGGGAATTGGTATACAGCACCATTCCCTCCTCCACCGGGTTATTGCACGCCGTAATTAATTTCGTCTTCCCCTGCATTTCCACCACGCATACTTTGCAGGCGCCAATTTCGTTAATGCCTTCCAAATAGCACAGGTGGGGGATTTGGATTCCCACACCGGCTGCCGCCTTCATGATGGTGGTGCCCTCGCGCACCCTTAACTGTTTTCCGTCAATGGTCAGATTTACCATATCGCCGCACGCCCTCCTTTCAGGTTCCCGTAACCGTAATGGTCACAGCGCAGACACCTGCCTGCCTCCTGCGCCGCTTCCTGCTTCGTCATACATTCCTCGATGGCACAGAAATCTTTTTTCCTCTCTCCCGCTTCCCGTTCCGCCATGTTCACCCTGCCGCATGGCGCCCGGTCCGCATAGCTCACCTGCGGAATCTCCACCTCACAGGGAATGACATGGTGGTACCCCAGGTACTCATCGATGTTCGCAGCCGCCACCTTGCCCGCAGCAATGGCGCGTATTACCGTAGCGGGACCGGTCACGCAGTCGCCGCCCGCAAACATGCCCGGAAGGTTTTCGATGCTGCTCTCGCTCATCGCCTGGAGCACGCCCCGCTTGATGGGGATTCCGGCTTCCTCAAAATGCCGGGACTCTATGCCCTGCCCGATGGCTACCACTACGATATCGCAGGGAATCCTTTTTAACTCCACCGCCGCCCTTACGGGTCTTGCCCTTCCCCATGCATCGATGGTTCCGATGATCTGCGGCTCCACCCAGATTGCCGTCACCTGCCCGTTTTCATCCGCTTCGATTTTATGGGGCGCTTTTAAGCTGTATAACTCGGCGCCTTCCGCAATCGCCCCTTCGATTTCCTCCGGCAGCGCCGTCATATCTTCCTGTCTCCTGCGGTAAGCAATTCCTACTTTCTTTGCCCCCAGCCGGATGGCGGAACGGGTACAGTCCATGGCGACATTTCCGCCGCCTACCACAACCACCGTTTTTCCCGTAAAATCCGGCGGATTATCGTCCCCGATGCTGCGTAACATCTCCACGGCGGAAATCACCCCTTTGGCATCCTCGCCTTCAATGCCGATTTTCTTGTCCGTGTGTGCGCCGATTGCCACATACACCGCATCGTATTCCTTCCGCAAATCGCTCAGGGATACGTCGTCCTCCTCGTTTCCGATGGTTACATTGGTATGTACCTCAACCCCCGTGGATAAAATCGCCTCGATATCCTCGTCCAGCCGCTCCCTGGGAAAACGGTAATTCGGTATCCCGTACCGCAGCATCCCGCCCAGTTTTCCTTTTTCCTCGAACACAACGGCATGGTGTCCCATCAGTTCCAAATAATATGCCGCCGACAGACCGCCCGGACCTCCGCCTACGATTGCCACCTTCTTTCCCGTGGAAGCCGGCTTTTTCGGCACGGGAACCGTATTGGCGCGGGCATTATCCACCGCCATCCGCTTCAGCCCCCGGATATTGACGGAACTGTCTATCATGTTCCGGCGGCACCTCGCCTCACAGGGATGTTCGCAGATTAAAGCACAGGCCGTAGGGAACGGATTGTCCTTACGGATTAACTGCACCGCATCCGCATACCGTTCCTCTCCCACCAGCGCGATATACCCCGGAATATCCACCCCTGCCGGACAAAGCGCCACACAGGGCACCGGCTGGGTGATGGTATAGGAACACTTTCCCGTTTTGATATGGTGCAGGTAATCTTCCTTAAACCCCTCCAATCCCGCAAGCACCATATGCGCCGCTTCATATCCGATGGCACAGTCCGCCGAATCCGTGATATTGTTCGCCGTTTCCTCGATTAAGGAAATCGTATCCTCCGTTGCCCTGCCTTCCAGCACATCTTCCATCAAATGCTGGAGCTGTAAAAGCCCAACGCGGCATGGAACACATTTTCCACAGGTCTGCGCATGGCACAGCTTTAAAAAAGACAACTGCAAATCCACCGGACAAAGTCCCGGCGGGCTGGCAATAATATGCCGCTCCAAATCCTTGTACAGACGTTCCACCGTCAACTGCGCTACATTGGGCGTGCTGATTTTTAACCGGCTCATTCTTCTACCTCCTCTTTTCTTCTTACTGTTTTTTTGCTATAATTCAGGGTAGTATGTAAGCACTTACATACGGATTGGAAACAGAAACAAACACTACGAAACCCCCAATCAGAAAGGAGCGGAACACATAATGCAGACCATTTACTTAACCCCAAAAGATTCCATCCAGGCAGCCCTGGACAACCTTAGCGTACCACCGGAAGACCCCGTCCACATCCGGCTTGCCCCCGGCACTTACCGGGAAAAGCTGGTTATCCAAAGACCCCGCCTGCTTCTTACCGGAGAGTCCGCCGAAAATACCGTCATCGCTTATGACGACTATGCGAAATTCCTCATGCCGGACGGCACCAAACGCGGCACCTTCCGTTCTTACACGGTACTTTTGGACACCCATGACGTAACCATGGAACACCTTACCATCGCCAACCTCGCCGCGCCGAGGAAAAAAGCCGGGCAGGCCATCGCCCTCTATGCCGACGGCGACCGCCTGGTCTTCCGGCACTGCCGCTTTACGGGAAACCAGGACACCCTTTTCACCGGTCCCCTGCCTCCTGCCCCGAAAGAGGCGGGCGGATTCACGGGACCGAAGGAATTTTCCCCCCGCATCAACGGCAGACACCTTTATGACCACTGCCAAATCAGCGGCAACATCGACTTCATTTTCGGCAGCGCCACCGCCTACTTCCGCAACTGCCAAATCGAGACCGTCGGAGAAGGAACCTTCGGAAGCAAAGACGGGGAACCGCCCGTCTGCGGTTATATCACCGCAGCTTCCACGCCAAAAGGACAACCCTACGGATATGTTTTCGATCGTTGTACCCTCACGGGAACCAACTGTCCAGCAGGTAGCGTCTATTTGGGACGCCCCTGGCGCAATTACGCCAAAACCGTATTCTTAAACTGCACCATGGATGCCAGCATCCATCCCGCCGGTTTCCACGACTGGAAAAAACCGGAAGCCCATGACACCGTATATTATGCGGAATACAACAGCATGGGAGAAGGCGGCGCCTGCATCAACCGCGCCCCGTTCACCCGCATCCTGACTGACACGGAAGCCGGAAACTATGCCATCCGGAAAGTGCTCGGCGAAGATTTCCCGCTGCCTGCGGACTGAGCCCCTGCCGGCGCAGGCGTACCGCCTGCGTTGGCGCGGCTGCAGCCATATTCCTCATGCGCACAGTGCACATCCCCCGAAGGACACAAAAACCTATGCTTCCTCCCAAAGCCTTTGGATATGTGCTCTCGCCGCCACCGCGTTCTCCGGCACCGTATCCTCCAACGTGGCATGAATGTAAGGTTTCTCTTTCTTCATAAACCGCATCAGCTCCGAATAATCCATCTCCCCGGTTCCGGCCGCCACCGACTTTAACGTTCCGTCCTTCACCTGGTAATCCTTAATATGAACCACGGCAACATCCTTCCCCAAAAGCTCTACCGCTTCCTTCATAATTTCCTTCTGCTCCTTATAATTGCTGATATCCAGCATATTTACGGGGTCAAGAATAATCTGAAGGTTCGGGGAATCTATGGCATCCAGCACCTTCCTCGCCCGCGCCGGGTTATACACGATATGCTTAAACACCGGCTCTATGGCAAGAATCACACCCATCTGCTCCGCATACCGCACCACGGGCGTCACGTTCCGGATAAATACTTCCAACGCTTCCTCCCCATGGCATGCTTCCTCATAAGAATAAGTCTCATTGGGCGCCCCCGTCTCGGTACCCACCACACCGCAGCCAAGCAGCGAAGCGAAACGGATATGCGCCTTATAACGTTCCTGCGTCTCCTTTAACTTCCCGGCATTGGGATTTGCCAGATTCAGGTAACAGCCCAGCACTGCCACATCGATGTCATACTCCGCAAACAGTTTCTTTAAGTACATGGCATAACCGGGAGTTAATGCGCTGTCCGCCACGCTGTATTCGTCGATGACCTTGGACAGTGCTAAATGGCCGCAGGCAAACCCCTGCTCCCTGGCAATGGCAAGACGTTCGGGCAAGGTGCCTTTGGCAATATCATGTAAACGGATTCCTAGTTGCATAAAATATCCTCCTTTTGGTTTTGTGGTAGGAGCGGGAATGATAATGGGGACGATTCCGGCGGGAGAGCAGGGCTTGGTTTTCCCTGCGCGATTTTGGATGGGGTTTTCTAAACAGAATGGGTTGGGTTTCACAGTCTTCCGGGCCGCCCTCAAGCGGCATCCATGCCGCTTCGGGCTAAACAGCGCATCCATGCGCTGTTTTCCCTGTTTCTTCCAACATTCTGTTAAGAAAATCCTCCATCCAAACTCCAGCAGGGAAAACCAAGCCCTGCCCTCCCGCCGGAAGCTGGTTATCATTATTCCTTCTCGTTCCTGAAATGTTATATGTATCGGACCGTCCCGGTTATGTAACATAAAACAGAATTTCCGCCCCTTCATCTGCCAACCGGGACTTCACAATAATCCTACCGGCATTGAGAGCCAGCCTGAGTGGGAAGTCCATGTCCTGGTTTTTTATGCTGGAGTTTGGATGGAGGATTTTCTTAACAGAATGTTGAAAAACCAGGGGAAAAAGCGCATGGATGCGCTTTTTAGTCCGAAGCGGCATGGATGCCGCTTGAGGACGGCTTGGAAGATTGTGAAACCCATCCCATTCTGTTTAGAAAAACCCATCCAAACTGACGCATAAAAAACCAGGACATGGGCTTCCCACTCAGGCGTCCCCTCAATCCCCCCCACTAGCAAGATAGAGGGTGAAGACCACCCTCTACCTTACACAACATCATATCTGTAATTTTTTAGGAGAAGCCCATTCATTCCAAAACAGGGAACACTTACCTCTGCACCCTGCCGGATGCATCCCCGCCTGCCAGTTTCTTCACTTCATCCACCGACACTTGGTTAAAGTCGCCTTCAATGCTGTGCTTTAAGCAGCTTGCCGCCACCGCAAATTCAATGGTGTCCTGCGCACCCATATCGTTCAGACATGCGTAAATCAGTCCGGCTCCAAACGAATCGCCGCCGCCTACGCGGTCCACGATGTGCATGGTGTATTTCTTGCTGAAATAGTAGGCGCCGTCCGTGTAAAGCATTGCCGCCCAGTTGTTGTCGTTGGCGGAAAGGGATTCCCTAAGGGTGATTGCCACTTTTTTAAAACCGAAACGGTCGGCAAGCTGTTTCGCCACGTCTTTGTATCCTTCGTGGTTTACTTTTCCGCTGGTAACGTCGGTATCCGCTGCCTTTATGCCGAATACGTCCCCGGCGTCTTCCTCGTTCGCGATGCACACGTCCACGTATTTGCAGAGTTCGCCCATGACTTCCCCTGCTTTTTCCTTGCTCCACAGTTTGTTCCTGTAATTTAAGTCACAGCTTACGGTAATGCCTTTTTCTTTTGCCTTTTTACAGGCTTCCAGGCAGATTTCCGCCACGTTGTCGCCGAGCGCCGGCGTTATGCCCGTAAAGTGGAACCAGTCCGCGCCTTCAAAAATTTCGTCCCAGTTAAAATCGGCTTTGACCGCTTCCGCAATGGAGGAGCCTGCACGGTCATAAATGACTTTGGAGGGTCTTTGGGAAGCGCCTTTTTCCAGGAAATAAATGCCTACGCGGCTGCCGCCCCTTACGATGTGGGAGGTGTCCACGCCGAACCTGCGCAGGGAGTTGACGCCTGCCTGCCCGATTTCATGCGCCGGGAGTTTCGTCACGAAACTGGATTCCAGCCCGTAGTTTGCCAGCGATACGGATACGTTCGCTTCCCCGCCGCCGTAGGTTGCGCCGTAACTCTCCGCCTGTACGAAACGGTAATAGCCTTCCGGCGCCAGTCTTAACATGATTTCACCAAATGTTACTGTTTTCTTTGCCATTTTATTTTCCAAACCTTTCTTTATTCCTATATTCCTATTTCATTTCTCTTTATCCGTTTTACTGTTTCTTGTTGTTTCCTTTGTTCCTGCTGCCCGGTGTCCGGTCTTTACATGCCGTCCGGTTACAGGGTTACGCCCTGTTTAAAGATTGCCATGTCATGGAACCCGGCTTCCTCGCTTCTCACTTTTTTGCCGGATGCCACCTCCAGCACAAATGCAAAGAATTCTTCTGCGGTGGTGTCCATGTCTGCCCCTTCGGTCAGCACGCCCGCGTTAAAGTCAATCCAGCCGCTTTTCTTTCCGGCAATCCTGGAATTGCTGGAAATCTTCACAGTGGGAACCGGGGATGCGAAAGGGGTTCCCCTTCCCGTGGTAAACAGGACAATATGCGCGCCTGCCGCCGCCAGCGCGGTCGCCGCCACCAAATCGTTGCCGGGAGCGCTTAACAGGTTTAAGCCGTTTTCCTTTACGGTCCCGCCATAGGGAAGCACTCCACGGACCGGTGCGGAACCGGATTTCTGGGTGCATCCAAGGGATTTGTCCTCCAGGGTGGAAATGCCGCCTTTTTTATTTCCCGGGGACGGATTCTCATAGATGGTCTGGTTATGGCTCTTAAAATAATTTTTAAAGTCATTGATCAAATCCACCGTCTGACAGAACAGTTCCTCGTTTTCACAACGGTTCATTAACAGTGTTTCCGCACCGAACATCTCCGGTACTTCCGTAAGGATCGTGGTGCCTCCCCTGCCGATTAACAGGTCGGAAAACCTTCCCACCAGCGGGTTTGCAGTGATGCCGGAAAAGCCGTCGCTTCCGCCGCATTTAAGACCTACCACCAGTTTCCCTGCGCTGATTTTTGTCCGCTCCGCCATGGAAGCGTAATCTACCAGTTCCCTGATGAGTTCCAGCCCGTCCGCCATCTCATCGTCACTTTCCTGGCAGACGAGGAATTTTACCCTCTTTTCCTCATATTCGCCGATATATTTTTTCAGTTCGTCGATATTGCTGTTTTCACAGCCAAGCCCAAGCACGAGTACGCCGCCCGCATTGGGATGGTTCACGAGGTCTGCAAGAATCTGTCTCGTATGCTCCTGGTCGTCCCCCATTTGGGAACAGCCGTAAGGATGGGGAAATGCCACCACTTCTTCCACGCTTCCTTTTACAAGGGAAGCTGCCTGTTTTGCCATCGCCGTGGCGATGTTGTTCACACAGCCCACCGTGGGGATAATCCATATCTCGTTGCGCACCCCCGCCTTGCCGTTCTCTCTCTCAAAACCCATGAAATATGCTTTTTCCGCAGCCTCCGCTTCCGGTTTCGCCCCCACGGGCTCATACGTATAGGTAAGCAGGTCACCCAAGCCGGTTTTTACATTATGGGTGTGTATCCATTCGCCCTTCGCCACCCCGGCGGTGGTATATCCGATGGGACAGCCGTATTTTATGACGGGTGTTTTCTCCTCCATATCGCACAGAGCCACTTTGTGTCCGGCAGGCACGTCGGTAACGGCTTCGATTTCCCCGCCGTCCACCGTGAACTTATCGCCCTGCTTTAATTCCTCAACCGCTACCGCCACATTATCCTCTTTATGGATTTTAATGATTTTTGCCATATGCGTCTCCTGTCCTATTTTACGAAATTCTTTTCCATGGCTTTACGCATTCCAAGTTCCCTGATTTCAGCCAAATAAGCGGAAACCTGCGCTGTCAGTCCTTCCACTTTGGTCAGGTCCTGTCCGAAGAATTCTTCATTGGATAAGAAAGCGTTTACAAATTCCGCCGTATCCCCGGTACTGTTTTCCGCAAAAAACCGGAGCACCGCTTCATCATCCAAAATCTTATATTCTTCTTCCCCACGCTTACCGATTAAAGCCTTATCCCTGATTTCGCTGCCTGTATAGAATGCCATCAAAGCCGCGAGGGAGAAGGTCAGGTGCTCCGGCAGTTTTCCGGTCTTTTCCACACATCCCAAAAAGCTGGGCATACACCTTGCACGCCATTTGGACACGGAATTCAGCGCAATGGATAACAGCGCATGTTTTACATAAGGATTGTTGAACCTGGTTACTACGGCTTCCGCAAATTCCTTAAGCTCTTTTTCCGGAAGGGTCAGGGTCGGAATCACTTCGTCATAAACGGTATGGTACATAAAATCATAAACCAGTTTGTCTTCCATGGACTGCAGCACATAATCGTTGCCCGCAAGATAGGATGCCAGCACGAATGACGTATGCGCCCCGTTTAAGATCCTTACCTTCCTTTGTTTGTACGGCTTTTGGTTATTGGTGAAAATAACGGGAAGTCCTGCTTTTACAAGCGGAAGCTCATCGGAAATATCCTTTTCGCTTTCGATAACCCAAAGGGCAAACGGCTCACCCGTCACGATTAAATCGTCTTCATACCCGAATTGCTCCCACAATTCCTTTTCCTCATCCTTCGGATAACCGGTAATGATGCGGTCCACCAAAGTAGAACAGAATACACATGCGTCGTTTAACCATGCCTTAAAACCGTCTTCCAGCTTCCATAAATCCGCCAGTTTCATCACGCATTCCTTTAAACGGATGCCGTTATCGTCAATCAGTTCCACGGGCAGCATCACAAGCCCTTTGTCTGCCGCACCGTTAAAATGTTTGTATCTTTCATATAAAAATTTCGCCAGTTTCCCCGGATAACTGTGGGGCGGCTCCATCTCCAGCCTGTCCGTATCGTCGTATACGATTCCGGCCTCGGTCGTATTGGAAACGATGAAACGAAGGGAATCCAGTTTCGCATATTCGCTGTATTTACCATATTCCTCATGGGCAGCCACGGCATCCGTCACGCTGGTAATGATGCGGTTTTGTACCGCTGCCCTGCCGTCCACGATTCCGCGCAGGGAAACCGTATACTGGCACTCCTGCTTATGTAACCGGTCCAAAGTACCGAATTCAATCGGCTTTACCAGAACAATATCGCCGTCAAAGTATCCCTTCTCGTTTGCTATGTCTATCATGTAATCCACGAACCCCCGGAGAAAATTCCCCTCCCCGAACTGCAGCACTTTCACGGGTCTTTCTTTCTTCTTCGTCAACGCTTTGTTCAACAATTCCATCTTCCTACACCTTTCCCTTCCCATATGTTTACGGCTTTATGAAAGCCCTTACATTTACAATCTTACAACGTTTTCCTGCCATAGTCAATAGTTTTTTTGTCTATTTCCTATACATTTTAAAATATTCTTGAATTTAATTAATGACTATTGTATAATGGTTTTGAATTCACGGATGTAACCATTTACACAAAATGTTTCACCGCATCTGAAAATACGATGTATAGGGTTTCATTTCCGTCTTACTCTTTGGAAAGCGAATCCCGTAATCATCCGGGGATTTTTACAGGACAAACCCGTGCCTGCCCCACTGCGGGAGCCAGGCAGGAATGGAGGAGATATATGACCATTTACGACATTTCCAAAATGGCCGGTGTTTCCATTGCCACCGTTTCCCGCGTGCTCAACGGCAACACAAACGTGACACCCAAGACAAAGAAAAAGGTTTTGGACATCATCGAACAAAGCGGCTATACCCCCAATGCATTTGCAAGGGGGCTTGGCTTGAATTCCATGAACACCATCGGAATCCTGTGTGCGGATTCTTCCGACCTTTATCTTGCAAAGGCTATTTACCACATTGAGCGCAACCTGCGCGCCGGCGGTTATAATTCGATTTTATGCTGCACCGGTTATGATCTGGAAAATAAGAAAAATTCCTTAAACCTGATTATTTCACAAAAAGTAGACAGCGTCATTATGGTAGGTTCCAGTTTCATAGAATCCCGGGATGCCGACAACCAGTATATCCGGGATGCCGCGTCCCAGGTTCCGATTATGCTTTTAAACGCGGATTTTGACTGCCCGAACGTATACTGTACGCTCTGCGATGATTTCAAGGCGATGCAGGAGGTAACGTTAAACCTGATTGACTCCGGCATACAGGATATCCTTTACCTCTACAATTCCAAATCGTACAGCGGCATGAAGAAGCTGACCGGCTGCCAATCCGCTTTCCTCATGCGCGACCTGCCCCTGGACAAGAAATACCAGCAGCTTTTTTCCGGCAGCAGGGATGACATCGACGGGGTCTGCCGGTTTTTAAACCAGTTAAGGGAGAAAGGGCTTTCTTTCCGTGCCGTCATCTGCGCGGAAGATATGCTCGCCATTGCGGCGGTAAAATACGCCCGCATGAACCGTTTGGAGATTCCTGCCGACCTGTCCGTCATCGGATACAACAACTCCCTGCTCACCATATGCAGCGAGCCGGAACTGACTTCCGTGGATAACCGTCTGGAAAGCATCTGCCAGCAACTGGTAAAAACGCTGATCGATACGCTGGGCGGCAACGAAATGCCGCAGAAAACCATCTTTTCCGGCGAACTGGTGAAACGGGGCACGACCGCTTTTTAGTATTCTGCAGCTTTCAAACAGACATGGATGTATCATTTTTTTAATTTATTCACTATATATTATTTTATCTTTTATGGGAAAAGGAGGATGAACCCCAATGAAAAACTTTATGAACAGGGACTTTATGTTAAACAGTCCCACGGCACAGACACTTTACCACGAATATGCGGAAAAAACGCCTATCCTGGACTACCACTGCCACATCAATCCGCAGGAGATTGCACAGGACAGACAGTTTGAAAACATCACGCAGGTATGGCTGGGCGGCGACCACTACAAATGGCGCCTGATGCGCTCCTGCGGCGTGGACGAACACTACATCACGGGAGACGCGCCGGACAAGGAGAAATTCTTAAAATGGGCGGAAGTCCTCGGCAAAGCCATCGGCAACCCTTTATTCCACTGGAGCCATTTGGAGCTGCAGCGCTATTTCGGATACAACGGCGTCCTGAACAAAAACACGGCGGAGGAAGTATGGGAGCTTTGCAACAAAAAACTGGCAGACCCTTCCATGAGCGTGCGTTCCCTGATTAAACAGTCAGGCGTAACCTTAATCTGCACCACGGACGATCCCGTGGACAGCCTGGAATGGCATAAACAGATTGCGGAGGATGCTTCCTTTGACGTACAGGTGCTTCCCGCATGGAGGCCGGACAAAGCGATGAACCTGGAAAAACCCGAATATCCGGATTACCTCTCAAAGCTCTCCGAAACAAGCGGGATTACGGTAAACTCCTTCCAAACGCTGAAGGAAGCCCTTGCAAAGCGCATGGATTTCTTCGCTTCCATGGGATGCAGCGTATCCGACCATGCGCTGGAATACGTTATGTACGCTCCCGCTTCCGATGAGGAAATCGAAGCCATTTTTACAAAAAGATTCCGGGCGGCATCCGGTGATGCCATCACCAAAGAAGAAGAACTGAAATTCAAAACCGCCTTTATGGTTTTCGTGGGCAGCGAATACCATAAGCGCAACTGGGTCATGCAGCTCCACTACGGGGCAAAGCGCGACAACAATAAGAACATGTATGCGAAACTCGGTCCCGACACCGGCTACGACTGCATCAATAACTATGCGCCGTCCTCCCAAACCGCCGATTTCCTGAATGCGATGGAAGAAAACAAGGCGCTGCCCAAGACCATTATTTACAGCCTGAATCCCAACGACAATGCCGCTATCGGCACCATCCTTGGCTGCTTCCAGGATTCCACCGTGGCAGCAAAAATCCAGCAGGGAAGCGCATGGTGGTTCAATGACCATAAACAGGGCATGACCGACCAGTTGACCTCCCTTGCAAACCTGGGGAACCTCTCCGGCTTCGTCGGAATGCTGACGGATTCCAGAAGTTTCCTCTCCTATACCAGACATGAATACTTCCGCCGCATTTTATGCAACTTCATGGGCGGGCTGGTGGAAAACGGGGAATTTCCCTGCGATATGGATATCCTGTCCGAAATCGTGACCGATATCTCCTACCGCAATGCGGTCCGTTACTTCGGATTCCGCCTTTAAGCCGGGCGGGAAAAGAGCCGGGCACGGCAGTCCTAATAGCTGCCGTGCCCGGTCTTTTTTCGTCCTGCCCAACCGTTCCTTCGTCTTTAAAACCCCTCCACTCTCCTCTGCTTCCTCATTTCCCGTCTTTTCATCCCTGCTTCCCATTCCGCTTTTTCTGCCTCTGTCTCAATAACCAGCCCCGGTACCCTTACAGGATTTCCGTCCGCATCCACCGCAACCAGCGTCAGATAAGCCCTGTTGATAGGCTTTCTGGTTCCGTCCAGGCTTTCCACATACGTATCCACCCGTACTTCCATGGAAGTCTTACCGACAAATGTCACTCTCCCAACCAGTACAATCAGGTCTTTTAAGTAAGCGCCCCGGATAAACCTTAAATTGTCAACGGAAGCCGTTATGACATCCTGCTGTGCATGCCTGATACCGACAAGCCCTGCCAATTCGTCAATCCACTCCATTAATTTTCCGCCGAATAATCTTCCGGCACCGTTTAAATGCTCCGGGCGCACCTGATATACCTGTTCGATTCTGGATTCCTCCACTTTTTTTTCCATATTATTTCCCTTCTTTCCGACAAGAACCGTTTATTTTTAAGTTTACACAACAGAAAACATGGAAACAACCGCAGATACAATGTTGGCTATTCCATGCATAATCCAGCCCGGCAGAATGGAACCGTCTGCTTTTTCTTCATTTATATATCCCATTACCCATGCCGATGCTCCCGTAAAAACAGTCACGGTAACCGTTTTGACGGTTCCAGTTCCAACAAGGAAAAAGAACATTCCTCCATGCAATGCGCCAAATAAAACGCTCTGAATTATATTTGCACTCCAAAACCCCAATTTATTTTTCAGTCTTTTCAGAAGAAAACCCCGAAATAAAATTTCTTCAGGAAATGCCGTATTAAAAAAAGCATAAACAAAAACTGCCGGAAGCGCTTTCACACCCATCCCCCTAAATTCCGCCGTTGCTGTTTGAGTTCCTTTCAGCAGATAAAAAAGGAATATCGACAAAAGTAAAAAAGGAATTGCCGTACATACCGTCATTTTTACCGTACCTGCCCTGTTCCCTTTTTCAACCTTTTTTATACCCGTCCATTGCGTAAACGGTATCTCCCCCTTAACCGTAGCCAGCCACCAAATAAACGGCAGTAAAGCAAACAGGATAGTCTCAATGACACTGCTTATTACCTTGTCAATAAATAAACCCATTTCTTCCCCCATATATTTTTTTCTTTTTATACCGCAATTATATCATACTAATACCAATATTACTTTTGTTTTTTTCCTTTTTCCTATATCCAATTTCCGCATATCCCCAAAAGAAACACTATCTCTTTTCCCGCTTATCATGTATAATACATATATTACAATACATACGGATACCCCGTCAATGAAAGGAACCGCCCATGTCTGAATTACAGCCGCAACAGGAAATCCTTACTTTTGAACAATACCGGAGCCTTCCCGATTATCCAAGGGCAGAAGTCTTCGGCGGACAGTTCCGCTATCTGCCCGCCACTTCCAGGATACACCGCGCCATCCGGTCGGAACTTACGGAACGGCTTTGTTCCTACGCCAGCCAGAAACAGGAAGACTGCGAAGTGATTCCCGCGCCGTTTGACGTCGTCCTGACCAAACAACCCCTTACCATTGTCCACCCGGACATCATGGTCGTATGTAACCGGCACAAACTGTCCGGAACCCTCTGCATGGGAACCCCTGATTTCATTATGGAAATCGTATCCCCCGCCAATGCTGCAGACGTTTATGTCCGCAAACTTCACTGCTATTATGAACACGGCGTACATGAATACTGGATTGTGGACCCGAAAAGGCGGAGCGTGTCCGTAAATTATTTTAAGGGAAACCTCTTTCATGTCCCTTATACCTTCGATTCCATTATCAAAGTCAACTTGTTTGACGATTTATACATCAATTTTTCCAACATTGCCACATTCCTTAATTTATAAGGAACCGTGCGCCAATAACTTTGCAGTTTTCCCTGTCTGAGCCGGTAAATACAAAGCGGCAGTTTCCATTATTTTTCCGCCTGGCTATTTTCCGTCAGGTTCCGCATCCATCCTTCCCTGCCAAACACGCACCCGGCAATCAGAAGCCGCACCACTTCCTCCTGAGACAAAATAAAATAGACCCAATAAACCGGCAGTTTCCATACAAATGCCCCCAAATACGCCAAAGGAACGCCAAACATCCATGTCCCTATGCAGTCGATGGCCA
>ERZ808054.1156-NODE-1156-length-16788-cov-4.203698_pt1 | contig 16788 bp, 18 predicted proteins | sample MGYA00380201_ERZ808054 | MGnify/ENA primary metagenome ERZ808054 (study PRJEB31490, sample SAMN06133419) | mouse gut metagenome | isolation source: Z5_2 | host: mice | place: China: Chengdu | collected 2015-05 ... | reverse complement strand
CGGCTCTTATGCTCCTTTGCCTACGCTTAAACCTTACCTCACGGCTTCGGCTCCAAGGCTAAGTACTGGCTGTTCGCCAGACTTTGCCAGAGTGGGTATTTCACCCACTTATATTTCAAGCACCGAACTGGCGCACTCCTTCTTAATATTATACCTGTTTTCAGAAAAAAGTCTATGTATTTACCAAAAACACCTTCCATTATATTGGTAAATTACAGACACAGCGGAAGACTCATGAGCCTTCCGCTGTGTAAAAAATACCTCTTGTTTTAGTTCCGAAATATCCAATCAGATCTTTTCCGCCAATACGCTGCGCCTGATCTCTACCAGCAAAAGCACCATGCTGACTCCCAGCAGGATATGACCAATCCCTGCAACACCGGATATTGCTGCATTCATGCCGGAGGAAAGCGTGGGTATCAACACCTGTGCTACTCCCCGCACAACTAGCATTACAGCAGTCAGATTCAGGCCGGTGTGATAGATTGCCAGTACCCGCCCGGTTTTTGCACTGGTGAAGGAAAAATTCTTTTCCAACAAGAGCAACAATAGAAAAAATACCATACCAAGCATAAAATAATGGGTATGTACAACTGAGAGTGTAGTTTTAGCGGTAAAGCCGTTGAATTTGGTAAACTCCCGGTAAAACACGCCGCCAGCCATCGCAAAAATGGCATACAGCAAAGCCGAATTCATATAGCGTTTCATGATCAACCCTCCATTAAGTATGGCACTAATATTAGCAAACTGCACTGTATTTGCCAAGTTTGCCCATATTGTTGACCTAAAATCAGGAATCATATACACTTTAACTATAAAAACACTTCCAACGGAGAAGCACATTTTATAAATGGATAACGAAGCGGAACATTGATGCGAAAAACGGAGGTTTACAATGACAGAATTGGAAAAATGTATGGCTGGGGAATATTATGACTGCCACGATCCCGTCTTTTTGGAATTTAAACGGCAAGCCCGGGAACTGCTGCAAAAATACCACTTGCTTTCCTACGAACAAAAAACAGAAAAAACAGCTATCCTGAAGCAGCTGTTCGGCGGGATCGGCACAAATGTCTCTGTCGGCCAGCCTTTTATCTGTGATTACGGACGTAATATTTATCTTGGGGATAATGTGTCCGTCAACATGAACTGTACGTTTGTGGACTGTAACAAGATTACCATCGGAAGCAATGTATTGATTGCATCCAATGTGCAGTTATACACCGCCACCCACCCTGTGGAGCTTTCCCATCGGCTGACCCCGGATTGGGATGCCGAATCCGACCAGTACTTTTGCCGCACTTATGCGCTTCCAATCCATATCGGAAGCGGCTGCTGGCTTGGTGGCGGCGTGATCGTTCTGCCCGGCGTGACGATCGGCAACGGCTCCGTGATAGGCGCGGGCAGCGTCGTCACAAAAGATATCCCCGAAAATACGCTGGCAGCAGGAAATCCCTGCCGCATCATCCGAAAAATCAATGGTTCTTTTGACGGAACTTTTTAATATTGAGAAGAAAGTCAGCAAAAATAGATTTCTTCCACAGCTTCCGGAATCGTCAGTTTATCATTTTTGAATTCACAATTCAAAGTAATCATTCCTTCTTTTCTGAAAATCACCACCGCTGTCTTTCTCCAGGTCGGACATGCCCGAACCCACACATAACGGGAAAGAGAATGGTCATAGTGCCTCGGATAACCGTGTGTAATCTCATACCTTTTCTCCATATCCTCATCAGCCAGATGCATCAACGTACGCCTGATAGCAATGTCACCTCCCCCGACGAAATAATCTGGCTGATAACAGGAATAGGATTCCCCGTCTCTCGTTATCTTGGAAAAATTTGTCATATACCCATTCCATGAACTGAGAAAAAAATCCGCTTTTCCCGTCAAGACTCCCATATGGAAATCCGCCTCCGCACGCCAGATGCTCCATGCATGTCCGGCACATATCCCGGGACCTGTTCCGTCTCCCTCCCATATAGTCTCCCACCACCGCATGGTGGACATATAAAGCCTCACATCCGGCGTATAACACCGCCACCAGTCATGCAGACGCAACACCTTTTCTGCAAAAACAACGTATTCCTCCACATACTCTATGTACCTGCAATAATAGAGCAGAGATAACGCTGTACAGGAAATGGACCCTTCTTCCATCTCCTCATCATTTTGCTCACTTACGATGCCCTCCGTTGGGAAATGAAGTCCCCGCTTTGCCAGATAGCGCACTGCTCCAGCAGCACTCTCTGAGAAATATTCCGCCCTGACCTGATCCAGATCCCGAAGTTCCACCACAAGATCAATAATGGCAATGACAGGGGCGCATACCGTTGTATAGTCGCTATATGTCACAAATGCACCATTTTCCTGCTGATAACTCTCAATCACCGTCTCCGCCGATTTCACTGCAAAATCAAGATACTTTCTTTCCCCGGTCGCCTTATACTGCTCTGTCAATATGGAAATGCCAAAAAACTGTTCCTGGATTCTCCGGGACTGGCAAACGTGATAGGCAGGGAACTCCCCTGACGGATACGGCACAATGGTATTGTGCGGTATAAGCCGCCCTTCTTCCCCCATCACGGTCTTTAAAGCTTCTGCTGTCTTTGACTGATACCTGTCACTGTTATGAGCAACCATATAAGAGAGCAGCGCCCAGCACCAAGTCATTCCCTCGCACAGGTTTTCATCGTTATGGTACGGCTTTCTTATCGTCTCACAGCTTTTCTCAAACAGCCAATCCATATCCCTGCCAAACCAAAGCGCTGTGCCAAGCCCCGGTCTGCCATCCCTGTAAGGTATGACATGACAAATTCCATATCCGGCAGACGCTACCTTCACCATATCGCCTGTCACCGGAAGTTTCCTTTCCCCTTCTCCGTCCAAAACCATTACATAGTCCGCCGCACCAAGAACCTTTACATCAATGAATTGTCCAAAAGTGCCTGTTATCTCCGAATATAACATCGGACAGCCATAACTTTCCTGAATCTTGCGATAGCATTCCGCTATCGTGCTTGCAAAAGCAATCTCCAGAGTCACCCTGCCGCTTCCTCCATTCCCATACCTGTCATCCAGTGCAGACAACATTTGAAAACGCTGAATGAAATGTCCATAGGAATACTCCGAGTAATTAATCTTCCATGCCCTGCAGTTACTCTTTGCCATCACAATACAGAATCCACAGGCAATCACCGGCATGATACAGTACATCTTATCCCCATCCAGAGATGTATACGGAGAACTTGGAAGCAGCTGCCCGACATAAGTACCATTCTTCTTACTTAAAAAGTTCAGGTTCAGGTCTATCCCAAACTGCGATATTTCCGTATTGTCCGTATGAGATTCTATCATGAGCAAGTCCTGCTTCAACGTATAGATTGTTTCAATGGACAATTTCTCATTTCGACATCTGACCCTGTTTTTTTCCGCTGTTATGCTGTCATAGGAAGCAAACCGTTCTTTGTAGGGCGTGAAGGGACGTTCTGTCCGTATATCATCCCCTTTTTGCGTATAGCAGACGCTTCCCATACCCTTTAAATCCGCAAGATTGTAAGCTCCCAATCCCGAATACAGCCCACAGATCAATCCATCTTTTTCCCGTATGATAATTTCCAGTCCACGGTTTCTTATTGTTATCATTTTATTCCTTCCTTTCCATTTGACCCGGAAACGCCCCTGAACCACATTGTTACATTTACGTCTTTTATTGTTCTATATCCGCTTTTATTCTTATTGAATTCCGATTACCGTCATTATATAATACATACATAAAAGAAATTTAGTGAAAGGAAGGGATACCGTGCGTTTCAATACACCCATCAGCATGCGGAAGCTTCTTTCCGTTGCCTTTCTGTGCTTTTCGCTCCCCGCCATGGCACTCTTGCTTGTCCTGTCCTTCTTTACCGTCCGGCGTCAATCCGATGCAGAGATAAAGTCATACCAGAATAATCTGGCAACCTATGCAAGCAATCTGGAACGCACCCTTTACAATACAAACACTCAGCTTTCTTACACTGCCTTTACCAATCCGAAATTCCGGATTTTCTCCTGGTCGGATTCCCTTTTTGAGAAGCATAGCTATGCCTATGAGATTATGAATCCGTTTACGGTAATTCTCAACCAGGAACAGCTCATCGGCGGTTTTTTCCTTTATAGCTCTTCACCGTCCTACTATTATCCGACCTATCAGATTGATTATTCCTATGAGGACAAACAGAGAGTCTATGCCTTTTTATCAGAGACTGCCGGTCTTGCGTCCGAAAGGGAAAATTGGGTTACCCTTGAACTCTCGGACCGGCTGGTGCTCATCCGGACCAGCCGGATTGAAGATAACCTATGTGCCGCCATGATAGACCCTGCCCTGGATCAGGCTGTAATCTCTGCTTCCAGCCCGCAGGATGGAACTCTTTTCTTCTATGCGACCAAAGAAGGGGATGTATTTTATCCAAAAGAGTTTCATCCCAAGTGGGAGGACGGCTTTGATTCCTCTCCCGTCACGAATATAAAATACAGCGGCCACTCCTACTGTTTAATCAAGACTCCCGTGAAAAACAGCAGTGTCTTTTTGTGCTGCCTTATCCCCCGGAAAGGATTCTGGTATACCTTAAGTTCCTCCGAAAAAACAGTCCTGCTGCTAATCCTGCTTTTGTTCTGTCTGGCTCCTTTTCTGTGGATGGCACTTTATAAGCAGTTACTCAGTCCTCTGACCATCCTTTCCAGTTATATGAACCAGATTGCCGACGGCAACTATTCCCTGCTCGTACCGGAGGATCAGAAGATCACGGAACTGCAGGATTTCAGCCATACCCTGAATCATACTCTGCAAAGCATTCATCGACTGAAAGAGGAATCCTATGAACGGAAGCTGGACCTGCAACAGGCGCAGCTGCAATATCTTCATCTGCAAATCCGGCCCCATTTTTACATCAACTGCCTGAATAATATCTACAGCCTTGCCAAAAACAAAAAATATGACGAAATTCAGGAAATGATTCTTTCGCTTTCCGATTATTTCCGTTATGTATTCCGCAACAGCCAAAAGCTTGTCACCCTCACAGAGGAACTCCACTGCGTTAAGAGTTATGTCCGCCTGAGGCAGAACAATTTTTCCGCCACGCTCTCGCTGACCATGGATATCGATGCGGCTGCTGCAGATATCCTCATCCTCCCGCTTTCCCTGCTCACCTTTGTGGAAAACTGTATCCAGCACTCCAAAAACATAACCGGTCTGGCAATCCACATCAGATCCCGCCTGCTGACCACTCCAAAGGGACGCTACCTGAACCTGACCGTTTCCGACAATAACGGTGGATTTTCCGCTGAGGATCTGGAATATCTCAACCATATCGGGGAGCGCAAATCCCTCTACGATGATTATCATGTCGGCATCTCCAATATTTATTACCGGATGAAGCTCACCTGGCATCACGAAGGAATGCTGTTCTTCTACAACCAGGACCACGGAAGCTGCGCAGAAATCATTATCCCTGCCGAGAAGGAGGAAGAACCAAATGACCATTTTGATTGTTGACGACCAACCCAATGTAGTTTCTGCCCTGAAAGCGGGAATCCGCTGGGAAACGCTGGGGATCACACAGGTTTTTACCGCCCTGAACGCCCCACAGGCCAAAGACGTCATCCAAAGCCACCCCACCGATATCCTGATAACCGACATTGAAATGCCTGTGGAAAATGGGCTGTCCCTTTTACGCTGGTGTCGCAATAACAATTACAATTTTGAATGTATTTTCCTTACCTCTCATGCGGATTTTTTTTATGTGCAGGAAGCTCTTCAGCTTGGCAGCACTGACTATATCCTGCAGCCGGTCCGCTACGAAGATATGGAAAAACTCCTTGAGAAAACCATCCACAAGATCACAATGCGCCAAACGGAACAGACCTGGTCCTCCTGGGGCAAGGCAGTCTATTCCCAAAAACCTGCTTTCTTAAAAAGCGTACTGCAAGAGTGGTTTGAGGGAACGGAGACCAATGTGGCGGAGAAGCTAAATGTCCTGCAGGAAATGGGGATCTTCCTGACACTGCAGACCCAGGTCTATCTTTTCAAAATCCAGATCCTTTCCTGGGTATCGGAGCCCCTGCCCTTTTTACAATGGCATCCATTGACAGAGGAAGCAATTTGTGCACATTTTGGCAGCCATCACTGCAATGTTCTCTCCTGCTGCCCGGACAAGCTCTCCCTTCACGCCCTTATCTATAGCACCGGAAAGGAAATCATACCTTTCGACCTGTACCGCCGTCTCCTCGACACGCTTTTAACACGGCTTGAAGCCAGGCTGGGCTGCCGTCTGGCACTTTATTCCGCACCTTCCTTTCCTCTGGAAAATCTGTCCGCATGCGCCTTGCTGATCCATAAGAAAGCGACCGACAATGTCCTGCAAAAGCCGGGACTCTATCTCCACACGCCCCAGGATTCCTCCAAAGCCGTCACTTATTGCCCCACACAGCTTTTGGAGTTCTTCAGGCTGCAGCTTATCGCCTGCAATACCACCCAGATCCTGGAACGTGCCAGAGAATATCTGCATGAGCTGTGCAAAAACAACCTGCTTGATTACGCCACTTTGCTTTCCTTCTGCAAGGATTTTGAGCAGACCGCTATCCAGGCTGCCAACTCCCTGGGGCTGGACATCCATTCCTTTCCCACCAGGGCTGTTGATGACTCCATTGACAATATTTCTCCTTTGACACTGGATTCAGCCCTGCTGTTTGTCCAGAAAATAGCTGACTATTTCCATGAGACGGCATCCCAGTCGACGGACCCCGAACAGAATTTCCGGCGTATATCCAACTATATCCACCAGAATCTGGACAAGCCGCTCAAATGTGCCGATATCGCCCATACCGTTTTCCTGAGCCCTGACTATGTGACACGGCTTTTCCAGAGAGAAAAAGGACTTTCCCTGAAAGAATATGTAACTTTGGAAAAAATGAATGCCGCCAGAGAACTGCTGCAGACCACTACGCTCCCGATCAGTGCAATCGCCATCCGGGTAGGCTACGATAACTTCTCCCATTTTAGCCAGGTCTACCGGCGTGTCATGGGGATTTCCCCTTCGGAGGAAAGAAGCTTCCGGCCATCCGAAAAAAAGTGAGCGAAAGAAACCGCTGCGCTGATTGCCCGCGCAGCGGTATCCTTTTATTTTGTACTCATGAACTCACTGAACTGCTTCTGGTATTCCTCGATATACCGATCCATCCCCGCTTCCTTCAATTCCTCAAGCACTGCCGGAAAATCCTTCTCATAATCACCAACTCCCCAGGCAATGGGCTTCACCTTCTCACTGATAATGGCAGCAATTCTTGCGCTTTCCGCCGCCACCGGTGTCTCGTCGAAAGCAAATCCTACTTTTTTACTATATACAGCCTCATCGTCGAAATGGATAAAAGCCTCAATCTCCTCGGGTTCAAACCGTTCTGTTGATATTTCATCATAATACAGAGTCTGATGCATCCATGGATAGAAGAAAGCATCCTGGGTAAGGGTTTCCACAGAACCGTCTTCCCGATACTGCCAGTCCTTGTTCTCCACGCCATACAGGCAGAACATATAATTTTCTTTTGAAGCATACATCCAGTCAAAGAACCTTACCCAGTCCCTGACCTTGTCCTGTTCCGGTTTGGTAAACATCCACGCACTGTTGGAATCCGCCATCAGGAGATTGGGCAGCGTATCGATCTTCAGATACTGCACATCCGCCTCCTCAACACCGTTTAATACATGGTCATAGACCGCATAGGGATTCCCATATTGCATCAGGCAGTTTCCGCTGTCCCACGCCGCCGCTTCCGCCGTAGGATCCGTTAAATTCTCTGTTGTAAGATAACCAAGCTCAAACCATTCTTTTGTGATTGCACAATAATTCTTAAAATAATCCGATTCCAGCAGGCTGATCACCTCGTCACTGTCAGGCTTCGACTCGTCCACCACGCAGACCGATACAGGAGTGTCTTTAATAAACGCACCGTCCGGGGCTGCCACCGAAATCAACGCCTTAAAAAGATTGTCTACTCCTTTCATGATCGTCATATCCGGGTATGCGGCATGTACTTCTGCAATCGCCGCCATGAGATCGTCATAGCTCTTAATCCGGTCAACATCCCAGCCCACCTGGTTTAAAATGTCATTCCGGATGGCGAAATTATCGTTCTGGGCACTGGACGGATAGGCTCCGCAGGGAATCGTGAGAATATCTCCCTTGTACTTTGCACAGTCAAATCCACGGCCCATACGTGCTTTTTTGTAGTTTGGCGCCAGTTCGTCGAACATCTCCTCCTCAAAGACTGCATTCAGACCTTTGCTGATATAGGCATATCCCTCTGACACGGTGGACATAAATGCAAACCCTTCTCCGGCAGCCGCCATTGTCATGATCTGGTCACCGCCGCCTCCCCAGGGAACTAAGTCCACCTTCATATCAATGTTAGTGTCCGCCAAAACCTTTTCATGGAATTCATTTTTAAAAAATTCCACATTGCGGGATCCCGCATCCCCATACATGACAATCCGGAGCGAAACCGGTTCTGCACTGTCCTGTTCTGCACTGTCCTGTCCTGCTTTATCCTGTGTCTCGTCAGCCTGTTTTCCCTCTCCTTCTTTCGTATCCGCCAAAGCCGTGTTCTCATCACCGCCGCCGGAAGCCGATTGCGCATTCTCCTGTTTTCCGCAGCCTCCCAACGCTGCTATCGCCACCGTTGTACACAACAATAGCGACATTAATCTCTTTTTGATTCCCATAAATCATTTCTCCTTCCTACTTTCCTTTGTATATGTTTAACCACACCAAAACGGTGCGGACAACACCTGTATCATTTCATTACCCCTTAATACCGCCTACGTTGATCCCTTTGACAAAATACCTCAATGCAAAAGGATACAGAACTGCCAGCGGCAATATGGCAAGCACCGCCACCGCCATCTTCGCCGTCTCCGCTGGAAGCGTGATATGGTCAAAGTATACCGACATCTCGCTGTTGTGGAGGAGCTGCTGCGCATTGGAAAGCATACTGTACAATATCTTCTGCAGCGTCTGGTATGCGCCGTCTGTGATCAGCCACTGCGGCAGGAAAAAATCATTCCATAATCCAAAAATATTAAATAAAGATACTGTCAAAAGCCCCGCCCTTGCCAGCGGAATGGCAATATGTGTAAAAATCTTCCCATGGGATGCCCCGTCCAGACGGGCCGACTCAATCAGTTCCTCTGGAATTTCCCGAAAACTCCCCCGCAGAATAAACATATGCCAGACGCTCATGCCATAGGGAATAAACAGAGCCCAAATATTGTTTTTCAGCCCATAATACTGTGTACACAGGATATACCAGGGTACCACTCCCCCTCCGAAGATCGAGGTAAACCATGCCATAAATGACAGTGGGCGCGCGAACCGGAACACTTCCTTCTTCTGAGACACAGCATAGGCAAACAGTGCGGTAACAGTCACTGAATAAAGCGTTCCCAATACAGTTACTGTAAACGTTAACCCAAAAGCTTTCAGAAGCATTTTGCCTTTGTTCCCAATCAGGAAGATATAGGTATCTAAAGAAGGCTTTAAGGGAAGCAGATGGTAACCATATTGCTGCACATACTTTTCATCCGTAAAGGACACTGACAAGACCATGATCATCGGGAACAGGCACAACAGGCTTAACACCGCGAGAGTCACCTGACAGAACCTGCTTTCCTTTTTCAGTTGTTGTTTTCCATTCATTCCTGTCTCCTCCTAGAAAAGCGCATAATCCGGGTCTATTTTTTTCGCCAGCAGATTCGCACCTAATACCATCACAAACCCAAAAACGGACTGATATAAGCTCACTGCCGAGGCTATCCCGAATTGACCGGCGCCGGTTGTCGTACGGTATATGTAAGTGGCAATGGTATCCGTCGATTCCAGAATCAGAGGGTTCATTTTCGTCATACCCATGATTTGCTCCAGACTTCCTCCCAGGATTCCGCCAATATCCAGAAGCAGAAGGATGGCAATGGTAGGCTTTAAAAGGGGCACAGTGATATGGGTGATTTTCTGCCAGCGCCCCGCCCCGTCAATTTCCGCCGCTTCATACAGCCCGGGATCAAACCCCGTCAGCGTAGCATAATAGATAATGCTTCCGTATCCAAAGCTCTTCCACAGTCCCGCAATAATTAAAATCGGCCACCAGTACCAGGCGTTAAGGCTCCACCCTATTCCTTCCCCGCCCAGCGACCGAATACATTGATTGATGATACCGCTCTTATCATTCAGAATGGTATCCGAGATCACGCCTACTACGATCCATGAAAGAAAATTAGGAAATATCATGATCGTCTGTGTTGCTTTCCGGTAACGTTCGTTTCGAATCTCCCCAAGCATGACCGCCACAGAAACCTTTAGGATTGTTCCCAGAAAAATTCCGCCCAGATTAATGATTACCGTATTTCTGGTGGCTCGCATGACGTATTTGATATTGTCAAAGAATATCTGAAAATTCCGAAGCCCCACGAACTCGCTGCCAAACAGACCACCGTCGTAAGAATAATTTTCAAAAGCCATATAAATACCCGCCATAGGAAGATAGCTGAACAAGACCAGTGTTATGATACCCGGTATGGGAATCAGATAAAAGAATTTATTCTTCTTTATTTCCTCCCACAAGCCCCGCTTTCGAACAGTTCCTCCCATCTGTACAAAATGGCTGTCTTTTTTCCATTTTGACATATCCTCCATTCCTCCTCACTGTCATTTTGCTTTCCTTTGTTTCTCACAATTCTATATTAATATACATTTTATACATAATATCTTTTTTCATCTATCGATTTTCATTAGACTTATTGTTCAATTTCCGTCGCGATCACGAAGACAAAAATTCTCTGTTCAAAATCCGCTTTCCCACTATTCAAATAACGGACATCAGACTTTGTCGGATATCCGTATCTGTCATACACCATAGTAAAAACGGAAAGTGAAAGACCACAAATTCCAAACCATAAAAATATTGAACCAAAACGCATGATTTAAAATAAGCTGTCCACACTATACCAAGGAACGGAAGCGCTATGAAAAATATCGTTTCACAGGTAAATTTGTATGCAAAATGGAGGTTCTTATGGGAAATAAACAAAATGATTCAGAATTAACTGCCTCTCTGGCAAAAAACACGCTGGATGAAATCCCCCAGCCCAAATCAGACGCAAAAGAAATCGTGGGCCTGGTCCGCCACAGCGGAAAGATTGACGGCTACCAGCTCTCCGACAACTCCACCGTCAGCAAAGAAGAAGGAGTCCAAATGGCAAAAAATGGCGATATCAAAGGGGTTGGCGTTGCGCACCGGGGAGACACGGAATATTTAAAGTCCATCCCTGACGGCTCGGAAAACAATAACCTGGGAAGTCTTCCTACCGTATCCGGCTAAAAAAGGGCTGGCAAAAGAAGCAAGCTCCTGCGAAGAGTCATTTTAATTCTCACACAGGAGCTTGTTTGTACAGACAAAAAACGGAAAATACTTTTTGAAAGTTGATTACTGGGATCATCACAAAAAAGAATTTCAAAACAGCCTGCCTATTATCCAATATATGACTGACAGCGGGATATCTTTTATTCCGAAAATCATTAAAACGAAAGACGGTCATCTGTACAGCAGTTTCCGGCAGGGTACAGCCGTTGTTTTTGAGCACATCCCGGGTATGCTGTCCGAAGATTACCCAACTGCACAGCTATATAACCATCTTACAAAGATCTATCGGTTAAAAACAGAAACTTTTGGTACTGGACGAATTGATACATTTCTGAATCTCCAATGTCTGCCGGAAGTACCTGCTGAAGCGAAAACAGCACTTGCTAAAAAAGAACCGGATATCATCAGGTAGATGGAACATTTGAAGCAGTTTTCCACTGCCTGCAAAGGTAACAGAGAGAATTTTCACATCACACATGGCGATGCCGGCGGAAACTGCATTCTGAACGGAAACCAACTTACTATTGTCGATTGGAATTCTGTTACGCTCGCACCGATCGAGCGTGACGCATGGATTTATATATGTGACAAAAATGAAATGAAAAAAATCAATTCCATACTGGCAAAAACGAAGGACAGAAAGCGGAAATTACCCAAGATCTGATTGGATATCTTACCGATTGCTGGATATATAAACGGCTAGAAACAGCAGATGCAAAAATGAATTGAGATATATCCAGAAATTGTTTATAATGGAAATAACATAATGCATATAGCAGAAAGGGGGAAGCATTTATGTATAATATCATTACAATTGAACGGCGTTATGCCAGCGGGGGGCATGAAATCGGAAAAAGGCTGGCAAAAGCGCTGGGATATAAACTTTATGACCGGAATATCCTGCTGGAAGCGGCGCAAAAGCTTGAAATACCGTTCTATAATATCGAAGAGCTTGAGGAAAGCAGTTCGGGCAATATCCTTTTAAACCTTTCCAAAACTCCTCTGGGCGGATTTTCCGGGAACAAGAACCTGCCCCTTGCAGACCAGCTTTTTCTGGAAGAAAAACGCATCATTGAAAAAGCCGCCGAGGAAGGGAACTGTGTGATCGTGGGAAGAGCCTCTGGATATATTTTGAGGGAAAGAGAAAATAGCCTGCGGGTATTCATCTATGCCGACCACGAAAAAAGGGTACAAAGGGCTATCGAGCGGGAAGGTCTCCAAAAAGGGGAGGCTGAAAATGCCATGAAAAAACACGATAAGAGAAGAAGAAATTTTTATAATTCCCTCACCGATCAGGAGTGGAGCGATCCGAAATTCTATGAAATATATCTGAACGCCGGGAAGCTGGGACTGGATCTGTGTGTCAATCTTTTGATGGAAGCTGCCAAAGGATAATTTATATGCGCACGTCCACATGGGAATTCTGCTGCATTCGCAGCATGCGGACGGTGCAAATAAGAGCCGGTGGATTTTTCACCGGCTCTTTGATATTGTCCTGATCAGCCGTTCTCCAGCCTTCCACGGTCCATTTCATACACTTCATCACATAAGACTTCTATATCCTCTTTATTATGGCTCGCCAGCACAATCGTTTTTCCTTCATCCCGCAATTCCTTCAGAATTCCCCGGACCTCCTCCACTCCCTGTTTGTCAAGGCTGTTCATCGGCTCATCCAGAATCAGTATCCCAGGATCTTCCATAATGACCTGCGCTATACCCAGACGCTGTTTCATTCCCAGAGAATATTTCCCGACCTTTTTGCGGCTGTCCGGGTCAAGCCCTACTTTTTCCATGCTCGCCCTGATTTCCTCTTTACCGATCACATTGCGTATGCTTGCCAGATATGCAAGATTCTTAAATCCTGTATACCCCTTTAAAAATCCGGGATTTTCTATGATAATCCCTATATTTTCCGCAAAATCCGTATCCTTCCCGATCTCTTTTCCGCTTACAATGACCCTCCCGGCAGTGGGCCTTAAATAGCCTGCTATGAGCTTAAACAAAACGGTCTTTCCAGAACCGTTTCTGCCAACGACTCCGTAGATCTTCCCTCTCTCCATGCTCAGATTTACATTTTCAAGAGCGGTAACATCACCAAATTTTTTCGTTAAATTCTCGATTTTAATAATCTCTGCCATACATAAGCCCCTTCCTTTACAATAATCTCTCCGGTCAGATAACCAAGCATAATCAATATCCCCTCGCTAATCAGGGAAGGCAGCACGGAAACTCCCCTGTCGCCGCGATACCATCTGCTCTGGAAATACATCCCCCACATTCCGAACATAAACCGGGCTGCTCCCATATATGCAAACCCTGCGAGAAATGTAAGTCCTTCCAGTAACAGCAGGACTGCCGGCGCAGGCTTTCCAAGCCCGGACAAATCCAGCACCAGCAGAAAAGACAGAATTGTTGCCATATGTGCAATCCATAAAACGAACACTTTCCAGCCTTCATCCGGGATTCCCCCGGCATTCACAAGATCCGCCGCCATTGCTATGATAAACAGAATCGCTGCTGCCAATATACCGTATACCAGACCTCCGAAAAATTTCTGTCTCCACCACATCTTTATCGTTTCATAACGGTAACATGAAAGCTGTTCTATTTTTCTCCATTTTTCCAGCCGGACTCCTTCCGCCAGCAGACAGATTCCAACCGGCAAAAGCCACCTTGCCAGTTCATATAGCACTTTATCATAATCAACCGCCCAGCTTATGCCATCCTGGGAAACGCCGCCAAAAAAAAGAAAAACCATGCTCTGATCCATATATATTGTGCCTCCAGCCTATCTTGCCTGAATATCCACTCTCTCTACAGCAGCCAATGATACCAATGCCATGACGAAAACCAAAACCAGCATCATGCCGGGATACCGCCACCAGCTACCTGTACCGTATGCATAATATACCGGACTCTGATGCAGCCCGGCAGCAAATGGCAGGACAGTACCGCCCAAATGTACCGCCGCCACTGCCGTAAATCCCCAAAAACCGCCAAACACGAGGTTGCAGACATACAAAAGAACTCCAAGAAAAACAAAATAACAAAGCAGATATAAAAAAGTTACCCCAAATGCCTGCAAAACGGTCATATGCTTCATCATCACTGCACCGTCAAAGAAAATATGATATTTTTCTGCAATGGCGTTGGAGCCATTGACCGCCAGCAAATAAACAGGGCTGCTCCAGAGCCTCCCCGAAAAGCCACAAGGAATGCCTGCTGCAACGGAACCTGCAGCCAAACAGCCTGAATACATAAATGCCTGAACAAAAACATATAACAGCATGCCCATATTCCAGACTCGTCTGCCGCTGCGATATAGGAGCATATAGGTATTTTTCCCGGCAAAAGGCGCATCCGCAATGACCAGCAGATAGCCCAGCACCCAGAATCTGCCTGCGACGCCCTGATTCTCCATGACAATAAATGCCTCGCAGATGTTGACGGGCTCTTTGATATCCATTGCATATCCGAAAAAATCATTTAACGCAAGCGCCAGAAATGTCGTTCCCAGCAGATATCCCATCATCACCCTGAGGCTGCCCATTTCCTGCCGCAATAATCCCTTGGCAATTCTTGGAACCGTAATCAGCCTACGCATCCCGGCACCTCCTCTTAAATCCCGCCATGGAAACGGCTGCGGCTGCCAGAAGCCAGACACACCCCAGTGCCACTGACAGCAAATGTCCTGCATCATCCCCGCGCACTAACAGGGCAGGATTCAAATGGTTTGGCATCAAAATATAAAGGGACTGGTACAGGACAAAGGGCGCGATCAACGCCACATACTGATTGGGCATCCATACCGCAAATGCCAGTCCTGCCAATGCCCATACGGCTCCGAACAAAAATCCCAGCAATACCTTGAGAGCCACCATCACGCCAATTCCATAGGCCATGCCGATCTTTGCCATTTCAATATCCTCCGGGATCTTCAAAACATTCACCCCGGAAGCATCCAGTCCCATTGAATTCATGTCAGCCAGCTCCGGCGCCTCCAAAGCCACAGCCGCAAGGCATATGAAAAGATAAGGCAGCGCAACGATCACCCCGCCCGACAATGCAACGCTGATGATCCTCACTTTGGCAAACCTCTGCGGTTTCAGCCGGGCAAGAATCAGCCTGTAATATCCGCTTTCATACTCCCTGCAAAAACAGGACGCATACCCCAGCACCGGGAACACTGGCAGAAACACGGTAAAGCCTGATACTGCCAGTATGTTCACAATGGCATAGTAAGGACTCCCCGAATGGAGCGATTCCGTGACAAAATTATATGTAAGCAGCGCCCCAAACCCGAAAAGTCCTGCAAAAAATCCCGGATTGGCAAAGCTTCTCTTTACATCCATCCATAAAAACTTCATACACATACTCCCTGCACTTGCCTAATCGGTCTCTACCAGTTCCCCAGTAACCGCATTTACACAGATGTGTGACGGTCCTACTGCATTTCCATAGCCTCCGTTTACATATTCGTCTATCGGCATATAAATATGCCATATGGGCGTAAGCGTAAGCTCGGACTTATACTCGATCGCATCCGGGTCAGGCGCGGGATCAGGCACCGGATAATAATTCAGTTCCACCCTGTCATATGTGATCGTCCCATCCGACGCTATCATGCCGCCTCCCAGATACTGCTCCAGTATTTTCAAAACCTGTTCAAACGAAATCGCCGTAACAGGCTCCTTCTCCGCCGCCTTTCCACAAAAATCCGTAAGGTTTACCTCCGCAACGCCTTCCTCGGAAACAAGCGCAAATCCGATTGGACATACTTGTCCAAAAGTATAACTGTCGCTCCCAATGTCCACAACGATCCCATCATAAACAGGTGCGAACTGCATCTCATAATAGCTGTAACCGTCACCCTTGATATAATAGATTTTTTTCATGGCAATGTCGCCCACTCCCGCAGCCTTCAGCTTGTCTAAAAGAATTTCCTTTGCCCTTTCTGCGGAAAAGCTGCCTTCGCCCATCTGATCCCGGGTGATAAGCATTTCGCTGTAATCCCCGCCATAAATCCCATGGCATTTTTCCATTAAATCATAGTCAACATAATAGGCACCTGTATGGTATGAAAACGACGCATTCTTTTTCCCATCGCCAAGCTGCAGCGCACTGTGGTCGCCGAATTTAGAATACAGGCATCTTTCACCGTTTTCATCAAATGTGGCATTTGTTATGTCGTTCTCCTCGATCTCTTTTAAAAGTTCCTGCGAGGTGTCCTCTGCGGCGCCGCTTTCGCTGTCAAGAAAAGCATGAAGAGCGTCCATATCAAGCCCATCGTCCGGCTGCAGTGTAATGATGGACAAGTTGTCTGGTACTGCTGGAATC
>ERZ808054.1155-NODE-1155-length-16817-cov-4.196595_pt1 | contig 16817 bp, 18 predicted proteins | sample MGYA00380201_ERZ808054 | MGnify/ENA primary metagenome ERZ808054 (study PRJEB31490, sample SAMN06133419) | mouse gut metagenome | isolation source: Z5_2 | host: mice | place: China: Chengdu | collected 2015-05 ... | reverse complement strand
CCCGAAATATGCTGTATGTACTATGAATATCATCTTTGCATGCTTCCCTAAGGAAATCCACAAGTTATAATCTACTATATATATACCATTTTGTCAATATTATTTTTAATAAAAATAGGAAAAATCGTAACTATTCAGCCATACCCATTCATAAGTCACCGGAATATACAATTTGGCAAAACCAAAATTCATCGGCTGGTGACTTACTTCATGTCAAGCGTCCGCCCTATAGAAATGTGACTATATTTGAAAAATTCGCTCATAAAATGTGAAATTCATCAAAAAGTTCGCTCATTTTTTGTGAATTTAATTGATTTTTCCTCTTGATGCGGATATACTATAGAAAACGACTAAAGTTGTTTCCCATTAAATTGATGGAGGTCTATGAAAATGCTGTACTTGAATCGAAAAATCGATGTTTTTCTGGAAAAATGGAAAACGAATTCTGACAGGAAACCCTTGATCGTCAAGGGACCGCGGCAGGTGGGCAAAACCGAGTCTATCAAACGCTTTGGAAATATGCATTATCAAAGCGTAATCATCATCAACTTTGTGGAAGAACCGAAGTATAAAATGATCACGGCAGACGGATATAAGGCAGAAGATATCATTAAGAATATCTCCAGAATTGACCCATCCAAACGGTTTATCGAGGGTGAAACACTGATATTCTTCGATGAGCTTCAGGAGTTTCCGCTCATCGCTACGGCACTAAAATTTTTTAAAATTGACGGCAGGTTCGATGTCATTTGCAGCGGCTCCATGCTGGGCATCAATTATCAGAAAATCGAAAGCAACAGCGTGGGATACAAATCTGACTATGAGATGTTTTCTCTGGATTTTGAGGAATTCCTGTGGGCCAAGGGCTACGACGGAAGCTTTGTGCAAGATATGCTGAAGCATATGCGTGATCTCACCCCGTTCAATGATGTGGAAATATCGGTATGTAGCGAACTCTTCCTTGACTACTGCATCCTTGGAGGAATGCCTGCTGTTGTCCGCGAGTTTATCACAAAGGGCACCTTTGAGGGATCGCTTGAAACGCAAAGACAGCTCATTGCGGACTACAAGGAGGACATACGCAAATATGCTGAAGGTTTGGATCAGACCAGAATACTGAATGTCTTTAATCATATTCCCTCACAGCTTGCCAAGGATAACAAGAAATTTCAAATTTCAAAAGTTGCCTCCGGCGCCCGTTTCCGCGACTACAGGGGATGTATCGAATGGCTGGATGATGCCGGAATGATCAATATTTGCCACTGTCTAAACTTCCCGGAGCTGCCGCTTCAGGGTAACTACGATGATACAAAATATAAAATCTACTTTGCAGACAGTGGTCTGCTTGTCGCCATGCTCGATGAAGAAGCGCAAGAGGACTTGCGTACCAACAAGAATCTTGGAGTCTATAAAGGAGCACTTTACGAAAATGTTGTCGGCGAAGCGCTGGTCAAGGCAGGCTACAGGCTCTATTACTACAAGCGAGATGATTCTTCTCTGGAACAGGACTTCTTCATCAGAACAGCAAACGCGCTAATTCCGATTGAAGTGAAGGCAAAAAACGGAACCGCCAAATCCATGAGAACCTTGATCAGCAGCGAAAAGTATGCTGATATTCATTGTGGCATTAAGTTCACCGGCGGGAATATCGGATATCATGATGATATCTATACATTTCCTTACTTCTGCGCCTTCCTGCTGAAACGATACATGGCAGGAAACGGCTAAAGCGTTTCCTGTTAACTTCCTTACACGCCCCTGCGCATAAAATTCAGTCGGAAGGCGGAACGGTATCTTCTTTTATGGGCAGTTTCTCCTCTGCCGGATATCCGTTCCTCTTATTCACATCTTCCTTCAGCAGCACATAAACCGTGGACAAAAGGGGAATGAACACCAGCATCCCCAATACCCCCATCAGGCTTCCGCCGATGGTTACTGCCGCCAGTACCCAGATGGAAGGGAGCCCTACGGAATTCCCCACTACATGAGGGTAGATCAGGTTTCCCTCTATCTGCTGGAGCACAATAAACAAAACCACAAACCAAAATGCCTTTATGGGATCATCCACCATCATTAAAAATGCCCCGACGAAACAGCCGATAAATGCCCCGACGATTGGGATCAGGGCGGTAAACGCGATCAGGACCCCGATCATCACCGCATAATCAAATTGAAAAACGGTCATACATACTACAAACATCAACCCAAGAATCACCGCTTCCGTGCACTGCCCGGTGATAAAGTTGCTGAAATTCTGGTTCAGCAGCCTGAAAACCTTAAGGGTAGACTTATATATTTTCGGCTTCATATAAGCCCGAAGCAGCCTTTGGAACTGGTCCTGCAGCTTTTCCTTCTGGACCAGAAGATAAATGGAAAAGATCAGCGCAATAAAGAAATTAACAGCACTGCTGATAATGCTGCCGGCTACCGTAACCGTTGAGGAAAGCATGCTTCCCAAGCCGTTTTTCAAAAAGCCGATCACCGTATTAATGATCCCCTGCCAGTCAGCATTCGGCATTTCCATACTTTCCAATACTGCAACCGCCTGAGGGTTTTCTTCCAAGATCACTTCCAGCTTTGCGATCACGTCAGCATAAAAGACCGGAAGCTGATTGGCCAATATCCGCAACGTAGCGACCAGCTGCGGGATCACTGTCACGATCACCAATGTGACTGCCAGAATTACGGACAAGTATGCCAGTACCAGGCTGATTCCCCGCCTGCACTTTTCCAGATACTTTCCGATGCCCTTTTCCTTCTTTTTAGCAAAAAGCTTTCTTTCGTAAAACCGCATAGGAAGATTGATCACAAAGGCGATCATTCCGCCTGCCAGAAAGGGTCTTATGATCCCCAGCACAAACACTGCCGCTGCACACAAAAGGTCAAATTTCATCAACGCCAGAATCAGCAATGCCGTAAAAAGAATCAGTCCCCGTATTTTCTTGATGTTCTTTCCGCTTAAACTCATCCTTTATCTCTCCTTAATGCCAACGTGCTACATGCATTCCAAAAGCTCCACCAGATAATCCCACACTCTTCCGGTTGAGGAAATGCTTAATTTTTCCTCAAATGTATGGATATCCTTCATATCCGGTCCTATAGAAACACAGTCAAGCCCCGGAATCTTAGAAGCCAGAAGTCCGCATTCCACACCGGCATGGATCGCCCTGATCTTTGGCTCCATCTGGTAGATCCTGCGGTATACCTCTGCCATCTTTTCACGGAGCGGTGATTCCTTCCGGTAATTCCATCCCGGATACTCCCCTGTCACATCCACTTCTGCGCCGGACAGACTGGCGATACTCTTTAACCTGTCGATCAATGCCTCCTTAGCGCTTTCTACAGAACTGCGCACGGAAATCCCTATGTGGAGCTTTCCTTCCTCCAAAGAAAGGAGACCGGGATTTAAAGAAGTTTCCACAAGTCCCTTCATGGCACTGCTCATAGCCTGTACCCCCCAGGGAAGCGCATTTAAAAGGTATGCTGTGTTCAGGCTTTGTTCCTCCGAAATCACATGCAGTTCCCCTGCTTTTCCATAAACGGTATCTATCCTGATATTTTCATCCTTATCCGCCAGCTCCTGTGAAAGCTCCCTTTCCAGCTTATCACAGGTAAACTTAAGAAGAGCAAGGCATTCCTGATCCACAAAACCGTCCTTCATGACCTTCTGGCTTCCGTTCCTGTTGTCATATCCGGTGATCAGGATCCGCGCCTGCGCCGCAGCGGGAATGGCATTATCTGCAACACCCCCTGACAAAGTCTCGATTGCAAAATCCATTTTCCCTGAAAGCTTCACCAGAATTCTGCCCAATATGCAGATCGCATTGCCGCGTTCCTTTTGGATCTCTTCCCCGGAATGACCGCCTTTCAGCCCGCTCACACGTACCACGCAGGGAATCCCTTTTCTGCTTTCCGTCTCATGATCACCGGAAAGATTTACCCGCGCACCGCCTGCGCAGCCTGCCAGGAAGATTCCTTCTTCCTCAGAATCCAGATTGATCAGCCTTTTTGCTTTAAGAGGCGTCACGTCAAGCGCCCTGGCGCCATCCATGCCCACTTCCTCATCCACAGTGATCACCAATTCTATTCTGGGGTGCTTATAGTTCTCACTATCCAAAAGCGCCAGTCCGTAAGCAACCGCTATGCCGTCGTCTCCGCCCAGGCTGGTACCCTCTGCCCGCAGATCATCGCCGTCTATCGTAAGCAAAAGCCCATCCTTCCCCATATCCAGCGGACAACCCGTTTTTTTTACCGCTACCATATCCATATGCCCCTGCAGCATCACAGGCTCATGATCCTCATATCCTTTTGACGCTTCCTTGATAATGATCACATTTCCCAGCTCATCCTGATAATGCTCCAGATTTCTCTGCACGGCAAATTCCTTCAGATAATTGCTGATCTGCTCTGTGTTCCCTGACCCATGCGGTATCTTACATATCTCCTCAAAAAAGAAGAAAACATCCTTTGGTTCCAAATGCGCTAATGTTCTCATCATTACACCTCTCTATCTTAGTCGCTTTGCTCTATACAGCCTATCATACCATATTCTGCCAATAGAAAAAAGACCTTAAAATGAACTGTTCCTACTCCTCCGGAGCATGTCCACCTGTAAGGTCTTTTGTCTCTTGTTCTTTATGCTTATGCAAGCTTGCCCTTTGCAATGTCCGCCAGAGCCTTAAAGCCCTCTGCATCATTTACAGCCATCTCTGCAAGCATCTTTCTGTTGATGTCAACCTCTGCAAGTTTAAGTCCATGCATAAACCTGCTGTAGGAAAGTCCGTTCAGCCTTGCTGCTGCATTGATACGCGCAATCCAAAGCCTTCTGAACTGACGCTTTCTCTCTTTACGCCCTGCATAGGAAGAAGCAAGCGCTCTCATTACGGACTGTTTAGCGATTCTGTACTGTTTGCTCCTTGCACCTCTGTAGCCCTTTGCAAGCCTTAATACTCTATTGTGTTTTCTTCTGGCATTCATGCCGCCTTTAATTCTTGCCATCTCTCATATCCTCCTTACGATTTCTTATAAATATGGTAAAATCTTCTTCATGTTCTTAACGTTTGTCTTATCAGTAATCGCAGGCTTCCTGAGATTTCTTTTTCTCTTGGCAGACTTCTTGGTCAAGATATGGCTCTTATAAGCTTTGCTTCTCTTTAATTTACCTGTTCCTGTAGCTTTGAAACGCTTTGCAGCAGATTTGCTTGTTTTCATTTTAGGCATAACTGTTTCCTCCTGTATCCTTCATCATATTTTCTGCCGACAGGCAAACGCCTGTCTTTTATTTTAACTGGCAGGCTAACGCTTTTCAGTTAAAAACATTGTCATACTTCTACCTTCCACCTTCGGCGCTTTCTCCACAACACACACATCGGAAAGAGCCTGTGCAAAGTCATCCAAAATGTGCTTGCTGTTGGCCATATGTGCCATCTCACGCCCGCGGAACCGCAATGTGATTTTGACCCGGTCTCCTTTGCTTAAAAACTTCCGGGCTGCATTCACTTTCGTGTTCAAGTCATTGGTATCAATGTTCGGCGATAAACGGATTTCCTTGATTTCAATGACTTTTTGCTTTTTCTTGGCTTCCTTCTCCTTACGGGTAAGCTCATACTTGTACTTTCCGTAATCTACCAGCTTACATACCGGCGGTTTGGCTGTAGGCGCTATCTTGACCAGATCCACACCTGCCTCCTCTGCCATCTGTAACGCTTCCCTCGAAGACATGATGCCAAGCTGCTCACCGCTTTCACCAATGACACGCACTTCTTTGTCTCTGATCTGTTCGTTAATGAATAATTCGCTAATGGTTCTATCCCTCCCGCATAAAAAATGAAAAGTGGACAGCATAACTATCCACTAAAATACACTCCGCAAGATCCTGCCGTGCACAATCCGTGTGCGTACAGCAAGACTCTGGACATTGTGAACGCCTGTAAGCTCTATTGCCACAGGGTGAGAGTGGATACTCTGCTTGATTGCCCATGCATTAACCGCATGCTTTATCACTATAGCACCTGATGCCATAAAAGTCAATACCCCAAAAAATTTATTTTGTGGTGGCAAGTTTTACTTCTTCATCCCTGACCAGACGGATCTGCCCATCGGTAACTTCAAAGTCCACCAGCAGCTCATCATCCGCCAGCTGGCTGTATGTGATTGTATAGGTATCTTCCGCCACGATCAGGTAAGTAAGCTGCTCGATCCGGTTATCCTCCACTTCATAGGAGCTTTTGATCTTGAATCCTGGCACGCCTTCCATGTCGATCTCTTCAAAATCTTCCACTTCCAGATCCACATCCATTCCCTCTTCCCTGTAGGTCTGCTCAACCAGCGCCTCGTAAGACTTTCCGTTTAGCTTCCTGGAAATCTTCCCGGCACCGTCTCCCTCTGAAACAGAATAATAAATATTGGAAGAATCCAACGGGCTTCTTTCATGGATGTACATGCCGTCAATCTCTTCTGACTGACGATATCCTGCCGGAATCAGCACCGTACAGCAGCGCACCTCTTCTCTTCCGCTGGCTGTATTTTTTTCCTTTAGCTCAAACTGCTCCATTTCTATGTATTCCGGCTCCTGCCCGTCCTCATTCTGGATGTCAGCCACCGTGATCACCTTCTGCCCACAGCCGCTAAGAAGAAGCCCTGCCATGGCGAGTAACATGATTTTTCTTTTCATTGCCCTTCATTTCCTTATGCTTTTTAGCGTATTGCCGCTACCAACTATTTAAGCACAAAAACAGGAATAATTCAAGCCATTTAAAAATCCGTCCAATGACCGCAGGTTACGACCACTGGACGGAACTTCCATCCGACTATTATTGTTCCCTGAAAGTTGAGCAGGCGGTCTCCCTGCAGTCGCAGGCGCCGCAGCCCTTGATATCCACATGTTCCGCAGTACATTTATAGTTGCTGTTATAAACGCACTTTACTGCCTCGCAGTCAATACTGATCACCGAACTGGGATGATTGTTCACAGCATTGGTGAAGCGATCTGTCTTGCTTTCTGCAAAGCTTTCACAGCAGGTATCATCATCACAGCATGCATGTTTTCCGCCTACAAGGATATCGCCCTTGCAGCAGCATTCACTTTTGTTATACGCGCAATTATCCACGTAACATTTTAACTCGGCCATTCTTTTACCTCCTTTACCAATCGCAAAAAGTACAGTATCAGTATGACCATTTTCTTTTTTTATATTCACATTTTTAATTGATAAATTTTAAACCAATACCGCTCCAGCAAAACGTCAGAAACCTCCGCGGCGCATATTCCTTCCTCTTCCCACTTCTGTATGATTTCTTCCCTCGCCTTGCCGCTTCCCAAAAACCATACCCGCCGTCCGCTTCCGACCAGTTCTTTCAGCCGTTTGATTCCTTCCGAATCCTCGAATTCCCCTTCCACCAGACTATGGTTTTGGGGATACATCCTGCAGATCAGCTCTTCCGGATTTCCATACCACAAATAGGAATCATTGGCAAGATAATAAGAAACTACTCCCTGTGCCTGGTCAAAATTAAAAACCAGAATATCTCCCGGCGAAATCTGCGCAAGCGCCTCATTGGTCTGTTCCATCTGAGTACGCTTCCACATTTCTTCCCCATAAAAAGAACGATAATTCCAAATCCCCGCCACAGCCAGGATCACCAGTATGGGGATACAGATTTTCTTATCCATCTTTATCTGAGAAAAGGCAATGGCAAAAGCCAGCCAAAACACTCCCATGGCAGGCAGCATATAGCGGTACACAAAAACCGGACGGACCAATATAGATGCTGCAAACCCAAAAAGAAGGATTCCGCCCAACACACTGATGCAGCCCAGACAAAAAAACGCCTTTTTCCGCTCCTCCTGCCCTGCCTTTTTCATGCTGCGAAACAAAAATGCCGAAAGCACCGCTGCATATAACAAAAACAAACCCACTGCCGCTATGATGCCCAGCCACTCTTTTCCCAATGCGGGCTGGAATAAAAATTTCACGCATCCGCCCAGCGTCCTTATAGAAAGAGGCATGATCCAGTAGTTTTCCTTTACGGCTTCCACCTGCGAGGTTACTACCGTGACCAGCCACGGCAAATATCCTGCCACGCACACACATCCGCTGATCAAAAAAGCTTTTATCCGCCTTTTTAACCGGCGGCTGACCAGCGCTTCCAAAAATAAATACACATAGATCATACAGGCTGCCACACAGGCAAAATAGTGGGTATAGCAGGCGGCAAGAGAATAAATAGTCAAGGCAGTCCAATGTATTCCCCGGGGTTTTTGCCTTTCCTCACTGGTCAGAAAATAGGCATGGACCATTCCCGCCGTAATAAAAAACAGCGCATAGCCGTACATCCTCATCTCCACCGTATAGTCCGCAAGCTGCGGCATGGACAGCAGGAAAAAGAAATAAAGCCCTGCACAAAACAAACCGAACGCTTTCCTGATCTTAGTCACTGCATAAAAAAGGCACAGGAAAAATGGCAGCACAGAAACCAGCTTGGCTGCCACCACCTGATCCATGCTGCTGTTTAATGCCTTCCCTGCCTCCAAAAAAAGCCTGACTATCATGTAATAAAGCGGAGGATGCACATCCTTTGCCGTAATTGCAACCAAGCCGCCAAGGGGCTGGCTTGCCAGCCCCATCGTGAACAGCTCGTCATACCAAATATCATTACTAAAGCACAAAAATACAGAAACACCCAGCATCACGATCCCGGCTGCCAGCAATAATATTCCGGCAATATCCTGCCATGATACCTTTGCTTTCATTTACTGCTCCTTACCTGTCCTTATTTGGACTCTTCCTTTATTTCTTCCTTACGGATTTCTTTCGTCCTGATCTCCTTGCAGATCTGGTCAATAAATTCACCAAGAGGCTTAACGCCTTCATCTCCTGCAAAACGGCTTCTCACGGATACGGTTCCGTCTGCCTCCTCCTGCTGCCCGACTACCAGCATATAAGGAAGTCTCGCCATCCTTGCTTCCCTGATCTTAAACCCGATCTTCTCGGAACGGCTGTCAACCTCCGCCAGTACGCCATTGGCTTTCAGCTCACTGCTCACCTTCTGTGCATACTCCTCATATTTATCGGAAATAGGAAGCACCCTTACCTGTACCGGGCAAAGCCATGTAGGGAACTTGCCCTCATACTTTTCGATCAGCCATGCCAGCGTCCTCTCATAGCATCCCATAGACGTCCTGTGGATAATATAAGGACGTACCTTGTCGCCGTTCTGGTCAATATAGTACATATCAAACTGTGCCGCCAGAAGCGCATCCCACTGAATGGTGATCATGGTGTCTTCCTTGCCGTACACGTTCTTGGTGTTGATATCGATCTTTGGTCCATAGAATGCCGCTTCTCCCACGTCCTCAACAAAAGGAATCTGCAGTTCATTCATGATATTTCGCATATGCTCCTGAGTCTCTTCCCAAACCTCCGGCTCGCCAATATACTTTTCATGATCCTCCGGATCCCATTTGGAAAGATGATAGGTCACATCCTCCTCCACGCCCAAAGTTTTCAGACAATACTGGGCAAGGGCAATACACTTTTTAAATTCTTCCACCATCTGGTCCGGTCTGACAATCAAGTGGCCTTCGGAAATGGTAAACTGGCGCACTCTGGTAAGTCCGTGCATCTCGCCGGAATCCTCATTCCTAAAGAGCGTGGAGGTCTCTCCGTAACGCAGCGGCAGATCCCTGTAGGAATGCTGGGTTGCTTTATACACAAAATACTGGAATGGGCAGGTCATCGGGCGAAGGGCAAATACTTCCTTGTCTTTTTCCTCATCACCAAGGACAAACATCCCTTCCTTATAATGATCCCAGTGGCCGGAAAGCTTGTACAGGTCACTCTTTGCCATTAAAGGGGTCTTGGTCCTGATGTAGCCCCACTCGTTGTCCTCCAGATCCTCGATCCAGCGCTGCATAGTCTGGATGATCTTCGCCCCTTTGGGCATCAAAAGCGGAAGTCCCTGCCCGATCACATCCACGGTGGTAAACAGCTCCATCTCACGCCCTAACTTATTATGGTCGCGAAGTTTAATGTTTTCCAGATATTCCAGATACTCTGCAAGCTCCTCTTTCTTATTAAAGGCAGTGCCGTAAATCCTCTGGAGCATGGTGCGGTCAGAATCCCCTCTCCAGTATGCGCCTGATGAGGAGGTCAGTTTAAATGCCTTGATTCCCTTAGTATTCATCAGGTGCGGTCCTGCACACAGGTCCACAAATTCTCCCTGGTCATAAAAAGAAATCTCTGCATCCTCCGGCAGATCCCGGATCAGCTCTACCTTGTACGGCTCGCCTTTTTCTTCCATGAACTTGATTGCCTCTGCCCTGGGAAGGGTAAAGCGTTTCAGCTCATGTCCTTCTTTGATGATCTTCTTCATCTCCGCCTCAATCTTATCCAGATCCTCTCTGGAAAAAGGCTCATGCTCAAAATCATAATAATACCCCGTATCAATACTGGGTCCAATGGCAAGCTTTGCCTCAGGGAAAAGGCGCTTTACCGCCTCCGCCATCACATGGGAGCAGGTATGGCGCACTACCCGAAGCCCTTCCGGATCATTTGCCGTCAGGATATTTAAAGCACAGTCCTTGTCAATAACAGTCCGCAGATCCACCACTTCACCGTCCACTTCACCGGCACATGCCACTCTGGCAAGACCCTCGCTTAAATCCCTGGCAATCTCATATACACTTAATGCACTGGCATATTCTTTCACTGAACCGTCTTTTAACGTGATCTTCATTTCTTTCCTTCCTTTCTATTCCTCTTCGCTCCAGTCAGCGATCTCTTCCTCATCTTCCCGATTTCTGGCATTTCCGCTGCCGTTTCCGTTATTATTCCCATTATTGCTGGCAATCATGGTCTGTCTTTTGGGAGAAAACATTAACCCAAATACAATTCCTCCCAGGATGCAGACTGCCGCGGTGAGCAAAAATTCCCTCTTGCTCATGGAGGTCGTTTCTGTCAGTGATTCCTTAAATAATTCCCATTTTTCTTTCATTTGATTTCCTTCCTTTCTTATAATTGTGTGCATAAAGAAAGTCCCATGCACTACGACATGTAATGCATGGGACGTACGTTACGCGGTTCCACCCTGCTTGCCCTGTAAAGCATCTGCCCTGCAGGACCACTCATCAAGAACTGATCACAGCTCTTTACCCTTAACGCAGGTACTACGGACCGGATTGGGGTCACTCCGAGTTAGTTTTCATCTGTTTCCCACAAAGACATTTCCAGCACAGCGCATTAACACCGATGTCTCTCTCTGCTGCTTTCCACAGATTACTCGTCTCATCAACGTTTTGACTTAATTCTATTCCTTATCATATGACACTTTTCCAAATCTGTAAAGAGGGCAAATTAAAAATTCGTCAGCCTTTTTTCCCACAACACTTCTTATACTTCTTCCCGCTTCCGCAAGGACAGGGATCGTTCGGATATACCTTGTCCGGCTTCACAACCGTCATGGACAATTTCTGTTCTCTGTAAAGCTCTTTACGCTTGTCCTCATCAAAAATCTCTTCCCACTCAGGAAGCTCATATAACCAGTCCGCTCCTGCTGCCACCATATTTTTGTAAAGAAGCTCTTTCTCAAATGCAAGGCTGACCTTGGTGTCCTCCTCCATCTCTTCGATCGGGTTGGCTTCCTTCAGGCTGTCATTGATCCCATCCAAAAATCCGGTCATGGTCATAATGTCAATTCCGTATTTTTCAGCAAGCTCTGCAACGGTTCCTGTTACCTCTTCGTCAGGATTTTTCAAAAGCTCTGCGTATATATCCTTTTCCTTCTGGAAATAATCAGTCCAAAGCCGCTGTAAATCCCCTTTATTTGCTGTTTCTGAATACGCCATATCGCGCCATTTTTTAAGCAATGCCATAAAACGGTTCCTCCTCACCTGCTATGTGCAGATTTATTGTTACTTGTGGTGACCAGCACCTTTAGACATTATATATTACTTTTCAGAAAAAGTAAAATTTTTTTAGATAAATTGAATAATCCCCCAAAACCGGTCAATAATACTAATAGTCAATGGATCCCCCTCCTTTGACACAAGTACTTTCAGATAAATGAATACTTATCCTCCCCTTGGGGAGGTATATCCTCCCCTAAGGAAGCCTCCAGGGCTGCAAAGGCGCAGCTTTGGGGGCTTCCGCTATGTTTTGATCAATTATTAAATAACTTGCAATATAACAATAAAATGTTTTTTATCTTAAGCTTAAATAAAGTTTGTCACACCAATATTTCCAACATTCCAATTATTTCTTAAAATTTGCAAATGGATATTCACCACATTTGTTATGATAGTCAATCAATAATTCTCTTTCTTTTTCTCTTGGATTTTCGCGATAAATCACTTCTAATAAAAGCTCTTTGTTATTTTTCAACTGCCAAATTGCACGTCCGCCTCGATGATTGTCACATTCACCATAACCATATCTTATAAGTTCTGTCACTCTTTTCCGAATATGTCTTTTGGACTTATTGTTCTTATCTGCCTTACCTATGTATATAATTTTCTTGTCAACCTCCCCATGACAGATTGTCTCCCATTTAGCTTTCAATCTCGCTACCTCATACAGCATAGATCATTCTTTATAGAAATCAATGGCATCTGTGCATGGTCTTATATCTAGCTTAAAATTATCAGGCATACGAATCAAATAAATTCCGCTTGATTCTTCAATACTATTTTTATTCAATAAAAACATTCACACACAATACAAAACTTCTACGTAAATTATCCTATATCTTTCCACTCATATTTTGTACTGCCAATTTCCACTACTTTCACATTTATACACTCAAACTTCTTCTCATTGAATATGGCATAATTGACCCCACCATTTAATAATGTGCTCTTATATTTAATGCCATCATACCCTAAATGCTTAATATAATCACATATGTATTGTGTGGGAACATAATCCAACGAACTATCAAATCTTCGCATCGGTTTAGCGACCTCATTACCCAATTTCCTAATAATGTCTATATTTATCGCAAACCATGTCATATCAAAATCTGGTATAGAAAATGGTCCTATATGATCAAATAAACTTAAATCCACTAATTTCAAATCTTTAATCTGATGGAACTCTCCGACTGTAACGTGATCATTATCTCTTGCCCTAACTTCATGAAGTGTAGTTTCCTCGTTATCAGCCAAATACAAACACTGTATTCCCTCAGAGTTTGTTCTGCCCGCTGTTGCAAACGTAACCGGAGGTGCTCCCATCTTTTTTGTTGTATATCCTGATAAATAGTTGCTCTCATCACATATTCTTGCACGAAATAACTTCAAAGTTCCTTTTCCTATGTCAATCATCATATTTCCCAATAACTTTTCCAACTGCACAAAATTCACTTGTTGTGAATGAAACCGGTTAATATGTTTTATATGATAAGAAAAGTCTTCCCAAGTATAATTCTTTAACAGGGAAATCCTATTCATATTATCAGGAGAAAACAATTCTGCTATGGTAACTTTTTCGTCAAACAGTTCTTTTTCGTCCAGATAACGTTCTTTACAAATCCCTTTAACTATTTTGCATATATTATCAGCATCTACTGAAAATAAACCCCATTTTTCCAAGAAATCCTGTAAATAACCTACTCTTATATCTGTATCAGCAATTTTTAAATATTTAGCAACTGTAAATACATCCAAAATTTCATTCAAATATTCTTTCAAATAACAATCATCTTCTGTATCATAGACCAGACAATCTTTATTATTCGTAATATCACAATTTCCAAGACGATTATTACTTGCAATCATTGAATTAAGCTGTTCATCTTTAAAACACTCTAATCCAATTTGCATTTATAACTCTCCTCCCAAGAAATCACTGACCAATTCCAAATGATGCATAATTGACAATTTTTTTACAGTTCCCAATCCCGGATATTTTCCAGAATTGAAACACTCATAGAATCCTTGTAATCCCAATGTGCTCTTAACATTATTTTCATCACACCAGTATACCAGCTTTTCAAGTGCCTCTCCAAATTTTCCTCCCGGGTCGTCTATTCCATCATTGGAATCCGACACAAAATGATGAATTCTCAATTCTTTCTTATTTCCAAAATAAACAATATGTATTGCTACCGCTACCGGTGCAAAACCAGATTCATTAAATTCTTCCCCCACAACAGAATAATCTGAAAACCCTACATAACTCTCATTTTGAAAAAATAAGTGTGTATCTGAAAAAAATTCGTCGGGCTTTTCCATATAATCAATGTTCCTGGCCTTTTTCTTAAAATTATCTTCTAATAATATTTTTGTATCCGGTATTATGCATCTAAAAGCTCTGTCGTCCGGGATCAGCGTATAGCGTGGCAACGATCCGTCATACACTTCAAGGAAATCATCTAATGAATCTCTGGTCAAATTAATAATCATATATTTCTCTTTATTGACATCTGCCTTTAATCGCCTTGACCTTGCTTTACTCATTACATACGTCTTAATAATCTTATCATTATTAAGTAAAAGCTCATACAATTCATTTGCTACTTTTGAATCCTCGGCTCGCATCTCCTTGATTTCCTTGCTGAAAGCTCCAACTGTTGGATTAAAAACAACTGCTATTTCTTTATCATTTTCAGCAAATGCCTGTAATGTTTTTAATAAAGTGGATGAAGGCTTTATTGGCTCAATAATTGGAATAACTTTCTCATTAATACGATTTTCCTCAGCCAACTCACGTAATGCAACCAGTTCAAATTGCCTGCCTCTTAAATATGGAAAATACATTTTATCCTCCTCCATAAACACTGTTCAAAAAAGCACTCAGCTTTTCATATTCAAAGTCTCTTAGTTCCATAAAATAAACCAAAAACTTTATTTCATATGGAATATCTTCCAACTCCTCTTTAACAATATGACTTCTCTTCTTTAATTGCTTCAAAAACAACTCATAAACTTCATCAATAGCAATCCTCGAAAATAATTTCCTACATTCACTGTAATACTTAAATTGTGTTACCCTCGGTAAGCTTTCGTATTTAGATAAAATAATATCCTCATACTCTGCTTTTCGCAATATCTTGAACAATGTTCCTTTATCTATTAAATCACTATATTTACCTGGCATTCTGATTAGTGACAAACTTCCTTGTTTTTGCAACACATAAATTCCGACCGGTTTTCCCAACATAGCTATCTTCTTTTCTAATTCCGGCAGATTATCTTTGCATGTTACTACCGCAACATGATCAAACGCTTTATAATAATCATTAATCTGGCTCTCTAAGCGATCTAAATTATCTAACTCTGTTTTTATCTCATATACTACTGCTTTACCATTTATCAAAACAAAATCAGCTTTAGAATGCTCTATCGGTATTTCAGTAAGTGCTGTTGTTGTATTAATACTATGAACACCTAGTAATAATTTGTTTAGTAAAGTATTTTTATAAAAATATTCATTTCTGTAATTTTTCCTTAACACACTATATATTTCACTCACTAATTCGGCATTCATTTTGTCATCAGGTGTATCAATATATCTCTTTATAACTGATGTGTATGCAATATCATTCCCTTCTTCTATAAGATGTCGGAAAGTATTACGTGTGAAAAATTTATTTAAAATATTAAGCTTGCCATTTTCCATACTTTCCGCCTCCTTTTCTGAGTTTAAGTAATTATACCAAATTCTGATTTCTTTATCTACCATCAATTTGTTAATAATGTCTATATAAATTAACAACACTACACATAAAACATATTCTATTAAGTATTATCCCATATGCCACCACCAGCACATGGGATATCTTAACGTCATACCTACAAAAAATTTTTATTTTAATCGGATATAATATTGTATAATATTCAGTTGTCTTCATCTTTCCCATATGGGAACCTTACCACAACTATTCAGAAAAATGTGTTGCCAAGTGTTGCCAACACCCATTAGAGGACGCGCAAATGCCCATTTTATCGGGTTTGTCATATGATGTTGCGGGAGGAATAACTCCGGTGGAGAGTGTCATGCTCGCTCCTGGAACCGGCGGAGTGATAGTAGCTGATAGTAGCCTGCTTAATTGAATACCATCTCCGGCAGAGACTTCAACGACAACTTGTGTACAGGCATGCTGGAATACAATGGGAATATTGATCTGTGCACTGCTTACATCCTGGTCGGTACTACCCCACCAAAGATAATCGATGCCATTGAATAAAGGTTCTGACTCTTGTCCGGTAAAAGAAGGTGGTATGGTTGAGAAGTTGTCGGATACGGCGTAAAAATTATAGATGCCGTTCGCAAGATACATTTTATACCCGTCTTTTCCGGATAATACCCCCGGAGAGGAAGTGATGTACAACCCTTCGGCAAACAGAGTTTCCTGACTGGTGGTACTCTGTGCCTTTTGATAGGCGTACAAAGTGCTTTTGATTCCTTTTTTCATAGGAGACATGGCACGGGTCAGGTTTCGGCTTTCGACAGAAGCATTGAAAGTGACGAGTGTCGTCTCCTTTTGTGGAGTTTCGGGAAGGTTATCTTCTCCGTTGCCATAAATAATGGTGGTATTTTTGGCACAACTGCCCATAAACAAAGCAATACCGGCGAAAGCAATGAAATACATAGGTTTAGGAATTCTAAGTCTCATGATATTTGTTTTTATAGTGATGTTTCTGTATTATACGTTTGAAATGGGATTTAGTTCACAGCTTTCGGAAATATTGCCGGAAAGTACTGTTTAAAATCTATCTAATAGTATCAAACTTCATTAACAGAGAGAACTTTTTCTATGTTTTATTGTCATTATAGCATAACAATAAAACGTAGAACATATGGCTAAAGTAATTAATA
>ERZ808054.1154-NODE-1154-length-16817-cov-27.582736_pt1 | contig 16817 bp, 13 predicted proteins | sample MGYA00380201_ERZ808054 | MGnify/ENA primary metagenome ERZ808054 (study PRJEB31490, sample SAMN06133419) | mouse gut metagenome | isolation source: Z5_2 | host: mice | place: China: Chengdu | collected 2015-05 ... | reverse complement strand
CAGATCCTTGTGCTGGCCCCCAGCGAGGGCATTGTTCCCGCCGATACCTGGCTGCGGTGCCGGAAAAAGCTGATGGCGAACATCACGTTCCAGGGCGGGCGCAAGCCGAAAAATACCTGGCTGGCTGGAAAGATGAAATGCGGCCACTGTGGGCGGGCGCTGAAAAGCGTAGGCAACCGGGCGGGGACCCACTACCTCTATTGTACCAAGCGGGCGGACAACATGAGCTGCGAGGGCTGCGGAACGCTTCGGACGCCAGAGTTTGAGCAGTTCGTCTATGAGGCCATGGTACAAAAGCTGTCCGAGTTTCAAACCCTGACCGCCCAGGCGGAGACGATCAACCCCAAATTGACCGCCTTAAACGTGGAGCTGGCCCAGGTGGAGGACGAGATCGAAAAGCTGCTGAACACCCTGACCGGGGCCAGCGCGGTTTTGATGTCCTATGCCAACGGGAAAATTGAGGAGCTGGACGCTCGCCGTCAAGGGCTGATCAAGGAGATTGCCGCGCTGAACGCTGAAAGCGTCTCCCCGCAAAAGATTGAATACCTGTCCTCCCACCTGGGGAATTGGGACAACATCGACTTCGACGACCGGCGGCAGGTAGCCGACATCATTCTCTCCCAGGTCCACGCCACGGCTGACCGTGTGTCGTTTGAGTGGAAAATCTAATTTCTTACCCCCAGCGCCCTATTCAATGGTGTGTTTACCATTGTCAAGCGATGTTTTCAAAATAAGTTAAAATTAGATGATATATAAAAAGGTCTCCATGTTGGCCAAAAGCAAGAGAAGGACGGCCTTTTGGCGAGGCCGTCCTTCTCTTCTAATCTTCCGGTATTTCAAATTTGTATCCCATTCCCACCACCGTCTTGATAAACGGAGGTTCCCGTCCCAACTTGTTTCTTAGCCGCCAGATAATGGTTGGGACGGAATTGGAATTGTATGCAAACTCGCCATAGACCGCTGTATACAATTGGTCACATGTAAAGATATGTCCAGGATACTGCGCTAAGTGGCAGAGTATACGGAATTCGCTGTTGTTAAGTTGTAGCTGGAGGCCATCACGCTCGACAATGCCAGTCTTCATATTGATTCGGAGTCCTGGATAGATCAACTCAATATTGTTGATATGCGAGTTCTCGCTAATGCCGCTGTTGACTGCATCTACTATTTTGGGAAAGATACTCCCGTTTGGGTCTGGCACACGAATAATAATGATGTTCTCCATATATCTAACCTTTCTTCGTCACATTAGGCGGCCTTTTTCAATAGTAAACGCTCCTTTCTGGCTATAAAACTGACTTTCCTTTGCTACGCTATGAAAAAGCAATATTCTATACATAATAGTGGCTATCTGTATGCAGTTACTTACACTGCTGCTTCGATTCTTGCCCATAGTAGGCGTTTGGCCCATGCTTACGCATAAAATGCTTGTCCTGAATGCACTGTGGAGCGGGACTAATCTTGGGATTGACAGCCTCGGTAAACATCGCCATCTTTGCAACTTCCTCCAGCACCACCGAATGGTACACCGCCTGGGCGGCATCCTTCCCCCAGGTGAACGGCCCGTGGTTGCAGCAGATGACAGCAGGAACATGGGCTGGGTTGATATTCCGCTGGCGGAAGGTCTCCACGATTGCGTGTCCGGTATTGGTTTCGTAATCCGCCTCGATCTCCTCCGGTGTCAGATTCCGAGCGCAGGGGATGGGGCCGTAAAAGTAGTCGGCGTGAGTGGTTCCGTAGGCAGGGATGTTCCGGCCCGCCTGGGCCCAGGCCACAGCGTGAGGGCTGTGGGTGTGGACGATTCCCCCAATCCCCGGGAAAGCGTTATAGAGTACCAGATGGGTTTTTGTGTCAGAGGAGGGATTCATCTCCCCTTCCACCTGGTTGCCCCGGAGGTCCATCACCACAAGATCTTCCGGCTTCAGCTCCTCGTACTCCACGCCAGAAGGCTTGATGACAAACAGACCCCGCTCCCGATCGATGCCGCTGACGTTTCCCCAGGTATAGGTCACCAGCCCCCGCCGGGGCAGCTCCATGTTGGCCTCGCAGACCTTGATCTTCAGTTCTTCCAGCATAACACGCCTCCTACTTCAGTTTCCAGGTCAGGTCCGCCAGGAGAAGCTGCTGCTTGAGGCCCTCCATGGTGGTATCCTTCCCGATATGGACATATTCAATATCCATCATCTCCGCCCAGTCCTCCAGCATCTGCGCGGTGGCATCGTAGCTGAGAACCGTGTGGTGGGCCCCGCCGGCGAGGATCCACATCTTTGCGCCGGTGCAGAGGTCTGGGTATGCCCGCCACATCACCCGCGCTACAGGCAGATTCGGCATATCCATGATCGGTTTCACCGCCTCAATGTCCTGGACAATGAGCCGCAGACGGCCGCCCATGTCGATGAGGCTGGCCACCACGGCAGGGCCCGCCTTGCCCTCAAACACCAGCCGGGCGGGGTCCTTCTCGTTCATCCCGATGCCCAGGTGGTGGCACTCGATCCGTGGCTTATCCGCCGCCACGGAGGGGCAGACCTCCAGCATATGGGCTCCCAGAGAATACTCCTCCCCCTCCTTGAGATGGTAGGTATAGTCCTCCATGAAGGCGGAGCCGCCGCCCATGCCCTCGGTCATGGCCTTGACGATGCGGGTCATGGCGGACACCTTCCAGTCGCCCTCGCCGCCGTAGCCGTAGCCGTAGCCTTGGTCCATGAGACGCTGGCTGGCAAGACCGGGGAGCTGCTCCATGCCGTAGAGGTCCTCAAAGGTGTTGGTGAACGCCCTGGCTCCCACCCGGTCCAGGAATCGCTTCATGGCGATCTCTTCGCGGGCCTGATAGCGCACATTTTCCACCTTGTCTGTGTTCATATCATACTTCCGGGCATACTCAGCCATGAGCGCGTCAATCTCAGCATCGGTGACGGCATTTATTTCCTTCACCAGATCGCCAACCGCCCATGTATTCACCTGCCAGCCCAGCTTCCGCTGCACCTCTACCTTGTCGCCCTCGGTGACAGCCACATTGCGCATATTGTCCCCGAAGCGGCAGACCTTCAGGCCGCGGCTCTCGGCCACGCCCACGGCGGAGCGCATCCACAGTCCCAGCTCCTTCAGCGGCCTTTTATCCCGCCAGTAGCCCATCACGATTTTCCGGGGCTTGCGGAGACGGGCTCCAATGAACCCATGTTCCCGGTCGCCGTGGGCGGCCTGATTCAGATTCATGAAGTCCATGTCGATCTCATCATTGGGGATCTCACGGTTATACTGAGTGGCAAAGTGGCACCAGGGCTTCTGGAGCAGCTCCAGTCCGTTGATCCACATTTTGCTGGGGGAGAAGGTGTGGCACCAGGTGATGACGCCATAGCAGTTATCGTCGTAGTTGGCCTCTTTCATGAGGGCCGTGATCTCCTCGCAGGTCTTGACGGTGGCCTTGTAGACGATGGTGCAAGGGATCAGGGGGCTTTCGTTCATTTTCGCCGCCATCTCAGCGGCGCGGGTGGCTACAGTTTCCAGGACCTCGGGGCCGTAGAGGTGCTGGGAACCGACAACGAACCAGAATTGTTTATTCTTCATATTGATTTACCTCGTTTCAAAGTATCCACCGCCGCCCGCTCCATGGCAAGTCCGGCGGAGTAACGGGCAATGTAGGCGCTGAAGCCAGCCAAATCCTCCGGCGTGGGAGCAATGGTGGTGCTGGGGGCATCGAAAAATACTCGGTTCTTCAGAAAGTCCTCCAGCGTTTCACTGCCTGCCTTGCAGCACATATACGCCGTCAAAAGGGCCATTCCATACGGTCCACCTTCCCCGGCTGTTTCCATCACCGTCACAGGCACGCCTGCCGCAGCGGCCATGATCCGCTGGCCCACCACAGGCGTCTTGAACAGACCGCCGTGACCCAGCAGGCTGTCCAGAGTGACGTGTTCCTTCTGGAAAAGGATGTCCAGGCCCAGCTTGAGGGTGGCAACGGAGGAATACAGGTGAGCGCGGATAAAATCTGAAAGATTCATACCGCTGGGATTCCGGGCGAAAACCGGACGGCCTTCGTCAAGTCCGGTGATGGGCTCCCCGGCGAAATAGTTGTAGGCCACCATCCCGCCGCAGTCCGCCGCGCCGGTCATGGCGTGATTATAAAGCAGGGCATATAGGTCTGTCTTGGATATATCCGTGCCGGTCAGCTCCGCAAACTGATCAAACAGGCCCACCCAGGCGTCCAGATCGGAGGTGCAGCTGTTACAGTGTACCATGGCCACAGGTTTGCCGGTGGGGGTGGTCACCATGTCAATCTCCGGATAGCATTTGCTGAGGGCTTTCTCCAGCACGATCATGGCAAACACACTGGTTCCGGCGGAGACATTGCCGGTGCGAACGGCTACGGAGTTGGTCGCTGCCATTCCGGTACCCGCGTCGCCCTCGGGAGGGCAGAGGGGAATACCCGGCTGGAGTTTTCCGGTGGGATCAAGAAGTTTCGCCCCCCCAAAGGTGAGCGTGCCGGCATCTTGGCCCGCCGTCAGAACCTCCGGCAAAATGTCCCGGAGTTTCCAAGGATAGTTGGACGCCTTCTGGTCAAATTTAGCGATCATGCCGCCGTCGAAGTCGCTTTTCGGACTGTCGATAGGAAACATACCACTGGCCTCTCCGATGCCCAGCACACGGCGGCCGGTGAGTTTCCAGTGGATATAGCCTGCCAGGGTAGTGAGATAGTCGATGTCCTTAACGTGCTCCTCGCCGTTCAGCATGGCCTGGTACAGGTGGGCAATGCTCCACCGCTGAGGAATGTTGAAGCCGAAGAGGGCTGTCAATTCCGCTGCGGCGGGGCCAGTGGTGGTGTTCCGCCAAGTACGGAAGGGAGTCAGCAGCTCCCCACTTTTATCAAAGGCCATATAGCCGTGCATCATGGCGGAGAATCCGATGGCGTCAATGGAGGTCAGCTCCTCCCCGGTTTTTGCCTGGAAGTCCTCTTTCATTTTGCGGTAACTGTCCTGGATGCCGGACCAGACAGCATCCAACGAGTATGTCCAGTAACCATTTTCCAGCCGGTTTTCCCAGTCGTGGGCTCCGGTGGCGATGGGCTTCATGTCCGGCCCGATCAGTACCGCCTTGATGCGGGTGGAGCCAAGTTCAATGCCCAGATAGGTTTGCATTTTCGATCTCCTCCTCGATTTTCAACAAATATAAGAGTAGCTGGTCATGTAGATGCCGGTGAGCCGGCACACCAGATAGTCGCCATAGATGTAGCAGCAGTCAGTCAAAGCAAAAATCAATCTCCTGCGCTAAGATGTTCCGCGACCTGCCGCTGCATACTGGCAAAATAGGTGTCGAATCCAGCCTGCCGCAGAGCTTCGTTTGCGTCCCGGATCGCTTGGGACGTGTCGGCCTGGTAGCCGCACAGGATGGGGAGATAATACTGCACCCACACGTTGTCTATCTCGTCTGCCACGTCCTTCAGACCGGACATGTCCCGGCGGAACCCGCCCAGAGGATCGATCTTTGCCTGAGCGGCCACCTTATCCTGCCATTGACTATAGGGTACTTCCAGATCCTCATACCACTTCCGGTCATCAATCTCCCTGTCGCGGCTGAGGCCCTCATCCGTGATTGGCGTCCAGCCGAAGGCGTTGGCGCTGGGGATCTCGCTGTAATCCAGCAGGCCGTCCGTCAGATTGTAATGGATGCCCTCCACACCATAACGCAGAAGATCGTAGTACCGCTGATCGGTATGGATCTTCTCCAGCAGCCTGATGGCCGTCTCCGGGTATCTGGTCTTGGAGGAAATCGATATAACGGAGGCATCTGCAAGACTGTCCAAGTACCAGCTCACATCATTCGTACAGTATGGGAAAAAGGCAAACTCCCATGTGGGATGTGCCTCCCAAATTTCCCGGATCACACTGGGATTGATCGACCAGAAGGGGCTGTTGGTCTCGCATGGGTATTCCCCGGAGATCAGCATGGGCCACCTCTGGGTATTTTCATTGCTGGATGGAGACAGCATCCCGATCCCTAATATGCCCGCCTCCTGCCACTCCCGGAGATAGTCCGCAACCGTCTGGAACTCAGGCGTCTCCATGCGGTTGACCAGCGTTCCCGGATCATCGGCCAGCGCTACCAGGAACGGCGTCTCCAGGATACTGTCCAACTCCAGATATTTTCCCTGACTGACCATGAACCACAGACACGTCCAGATGCGGTAGTCGGTGATGAGATGCTGCTCCCGGTATTCCTCCGTCTCCTTCGCCCTGTACAGATAGGCCTCCATGGTCTCCAGATCCGTGATTGGCTCCAGCCCCCATTTTTTCCGCAGGTCTTCCCGGAAAAAGAAGCCCTCGTCGGTGTTTTGAACGCCGGGGCTGTACTGCGGTATCCCATATAGGCCGCCGCTGATCTCACAGCTTTTCAAAAGGTCTTCGGAGTACGCCGCGTAATGGGCCTGTAAATCCGGTACCAGAGGTAAGTATTCGTTCAGATCGAGGAGTGCATTTTTAGCTACCTGCAGATGATAATTGGAAAACACGCCATTAGGGATGAAGTCGTATTCTCCCGATGCTGCAGCGGCGTCCAGCTGATTTTCGCTCTCTTTCCTGGGGATATAGACGAAGCGCAAGGTGCAGTTGAGTTCCGGTATGGTCAGTTCATCCAACTGCCGGTACAGCTCATCCAGTCCCTCCGCCGGCGGCGTGCCTTGGATGACCGCCCGGAGATTTGCCACCGGCTCGTCCCTTGGCTCCTCAACAGGAGGAGAGGTCTGTGGCATACAGCCGCAGATTGCCAGCAGCAGGCTTCCAGCAGCAAGACACCCCCAGCGCTTGAGCTTTTGGGGTGTTTTCCCCCTTTTAAGCCACAGCTTATGCATCATTTGGAAACGCCCTCCTGTCCCCCGGCGGCCTTGGCCGGAATATTGATGATGATACATGTACCGATCCCCGGCGAACTCTCCACACGGATGGGGATCTTCTCTCCAAAAAACAACTCCAGCCGCTGAGCGATATTCTCCATCCCGTAGTGACTGCCTGTGTGGGGCTTCGTCTTGTCCTCCTCCCGCATACCGGCGCCGTCATCGGTCACGCTCAGCGTGATGCGGCCGTCCTCGATCCAGCCGTTCAGAACCACAGTCCCCCGGGCATCCTCCTTCTCATTGATGCCATGGATAATGGCGTTTTCCAGGAAGGGCTGGAGGGTGATCTTGGGGATCAGATAGCCCTCGATCTCATCGTCTACCTCCACCTCGTAGAGGATCTTGCCGCGATAGCGGCGATTTTGTATCTCCATATAGGCGCTGCACATGGTCAACTCATCGCCTATGGTCACGATATCGTGGCCCTTGCTCATGGTCAGCCGGTAGAATTTGGACATGGCCAAGACCACATTTTGGATATTGTCCGTCTCATCCTTCAGTGCCATCCAATTGATCATATCCAAGGTGTTGTACAAAAAATGGGGATTGATCTGGGATTGCAGAGCCCGCAGCTCCGCCTCCGTCTTTTGCTGACCCAAAGCATACTGCTCCTGCAGCAGCTCCCCGATTTTATCCACCATGTCGTTGTAATGGCTGGTGAGCTGTCCAATCTCGTCATGGTAAGCCTCCTGACCCTCCAGCTTACTGATGATTCCGTCCTGAGTACGCATCATTTGTTCTTTCAGCAGGAAGATACGTCTGGTAATGGAACGGGTCAAGGGGATCACGGCCAACAGACTGACTAAGCAGATGAGCGCATAGGTCATCCGCAGCCTTGCGTTCACCGCGCCCACTTCCCGCTCCAGGGCATCCTCCGGAACAAGGGATACCAAATAAATACTGGTCCCCTCCATCATCTGGCTGCGCAGCAGGTATTCCGTGTCCTCCAGGCGAATGGGGGAAAAATCTCTGTCCTGCAGTCCGCGCTTTCCCAATGGTACGCATGTCAGGTCCTCTTCCCCCGTGTTGGAGGTTAATACAATGCCGTCCGCTGTTTCCAAATACATCATCTGTGTCCGTGCGGAAGGGACCAGCATCTTCTTCAAGTCATCCTGAGCCAGGACTACCGCCAGTACGCCCAGCGTCTCATGGTAATCGTCCGGGTTCCAGATCTCCCGGACAATGGCGATGTCATGGGTGTTGGAGTGCGGCTCCTGAAACCTGACCCAGGTGGAATTCCCGTTGTTGCCCCGCAGCCGGTCATACCAGCCCGTTTGCAAAAGAGCGTCCATAGAGCGGAAACGCCCCGCTTGATTGCCCGTCTCAGCCAAATCGGAATCCACGAAAAAAACAATATCGTTTGGCTTGAACGCCAACTCCATGCTGTTAAGGTAGCGGGATAAATGATTAAAATGGGCCAGCTGCTCCGCAGTGCTTCGGGCCTGGCCTGCCAGCATGATGTCACGGGTAACATCATCGTCCATCGCCAGCAGGGCGGCAATATTCTTCATCCGCTCCAATTTATCTTCCACGGCGCCAAATACCTGGGTAAAGCCCTGGTTTTCCGTATAGGACTGCTGTTCCTGTGTGATCTTTCCCATCTCTGACAGGGAGAACCAAAATGCCAGCCCAAGTGGGAGTATGCCTACCGCAAATACCAGGATAATGATTTTCCTGTTGAGGGAAGCACTTTGAAACCAGTTCAAGATCTTCTTATAAATGTTCATGGTTTTCCCTATATTCCGTTGGCGTCATGCCCGTGGCTTTCCGGAATGCCTTGGCAAAATAGTTGGCGTTGTCATAGCCGCACAATTCGGCGATCTCCGTCACCTTGTAGAAATCTTTTTCTAACATAGCCATGGATTTTTCCAGGCGGTAATTGTTCACATACTGCTTGATGGTCAGCTTCGTCTCCTGCTTGAAAAGAACGTTCAGGTAATCCGGAGAGAAGTGCAGATAGTCCGCAATCTGCGCCACACTTAAATCCTTCTCACGAAAATGCCGGGCAATATACTCGATCGCGCTCTGGACGATCCTGCTGAACTTTTTCTTCTCCATATCCCTGTCCTGGATGCAGGGCAGAAGATCAAGGATAAACAGCTCCATCTCCTGCAAACTTTCCATATTGGTCAGGACCAACTGGATGTCTTCCTCGTTTTTAATTGCCGGATGCTTGCCGTACAGGCCTGGATATGCCCGGTACAGCGCGAGAAGCAGGGAGGCCACGAGTGTGCAGACCTGCTCTCTGGGACAATAAATATTTTCTTGCAGCTCCTTAAACAATGTACAGAACCTATCCTGAATCTTTTCCGGCGGCTCTGACAAGATCTGCAGGAACTCGCCGTATATGCCAGGTTCTACAGCGTGTTTTCCCCGTATTTCCCTGCTGATGCGAAAGATCTTTCGCTCAGTCTGATAAAACGCGCAGTTGACAGCGGCAGCGGCCATCCGGCTGCTGTTTCTGATCTGCCGGTGATCCTCCACCTCCGCGCCTGCTCCCACCCAGCACTGCGGGAACTCCGTGGACAGTGCGGCACAGATGGACGCCAACTGGTGCTGATTTCTAGCGGAAAGGGCAAGAACCATCTGAAATTGCCGCTTCTCCTTGTCCCACCGTCCCAAAGCCTTTGCGGAGCAAGCCTGTATCGATGCCATGAGTCTGTCGTCATCTTCTTCCGATAGAGGCTGTTTTGCCGAATACTGGAGAAACACACAGACATAGATTCCCGTCAGCGGGAAGCCCACTTCCTGGGCCAATTTTTCTATTGTCTTGGGATCGGGCTGTTCGCTGCACAGAAGCCGGACCAGGGTTTGCTGCCGGATATTCCTCTGGTCCTCCACCGCCGCCCGGTGGCGCCGGATCTCCCGCACCTCCTCGACGGCCCTTGCCAGCGCCCGCCGCAGAGCGGACCGGTCAATGGGTTTTTCGATAAAATCCACTGCGGACAGCTGGATAGCGTCCTTCAAATAGTCGATCTCCATGTAGCCGCTGATAAAGATCACCCGGCTCTCCCGGCTGCCGGCCAGCAGTTCTCGGGCGAAGGCGAGGCCGTCCATCTGGGGCATCCGGATATCCGTCAGGATAATGTCCGGGTGAAACCACCGGGCGGTGGTCAACGCATCCTGGCCGTTGACCGCCTGCATGATCTCATCGATCCCCAGCGTCTCCCAATCAATGCTCTCTACCAGTCCTTCTCTTGTGTAGGCGTCATCATCTGCAATCAGTATCTTCATACAGAATGTTCCCCTCCTTTTTCCTTCGCGCCGTCCTGCCGTCTCCGGGGGCGTCAAAGCCAGATTTCTTCCACAGGCTTTATCGCCAGCCTTCCCTCCGTCAGTTCCAGGGGATAGACCACATAGCTGGAGGAAAAATACGCCTCGCCGTCACCGCCCCATCGGTCGCCAAAATATAAGGTGCGTCCATCCTTTTGTAGAAGGAAGGCGGGCTGACTGTGGTACGTCGTCTCATCACCGATCTCCAACAGGCAGCTCCACCGTCCCTCTATGGCATCCGCCCAGGCGTACTTTGCCTGATTCGGCTCCCAGCCGGTGCAGAAGGATGTCAACATATAGTACCGCCCCTTGATTTTCGCCACAGCCGGGGCTTCCCGATATTCCCCCTGCCAGAGACGATGAACCAGGCGCTCCACATTCATGTAATCATCCGTCAGCCGGTAGACGTGCAAGTCGGCGTTGTCCCGGGCGGCGGAGATGAAATAAGCCGTCCCATCATCGTCCTGGAACAGAGTGCAGTCCCGTGACATATACCCGTAGGGGTTGAAGTGGCCGTGGTAGGTAAAATCCCCATCCGGCGTATCGCAAGTGGCCACAGCAGCGGCGGCGGCCGTGTAATCCCTCCCGTTCTCAAAATGCGCCCAGAGGACAAATTTTCCTGTTTTCTCATTAAAGAGTACCTTTGGCCGCTCTAAATTGACCTTCCCGCCGTCCTCATTCTGGAGCTGGAGCTTTGTTCGGACGCGGTACGCTTCCATTCTGGAATCCATGGTCAAGATGTGGCGGCGAAACTCCCAGTCTCTCAGATTTCGGGAACGGTAGCAGCTGACGTAGTACCGCTCCCGGCGATCCTCTCCGTACCAGTAGTACCAGCCGCCGTGAAATAATATCCAGCCACCGTGGGCGTGGATGGGATTTCCATTGATGTCTTTCCAGACTGTTCCGTTTATTGACTCTTTCATTTTTGATATGTCCCCCGTCCATATGTGTACACAAGGCGATCATACTCGTCCTCTGTAATTGGAAGAACACCGCCATGCCGCTTGAAAGATTTCCCCAAATTATACTGTCTCGGGTCAAGAATTTGAAATGTTCCTGCCGATAGATCTCGAGAGACCATCGGCATATATCCTTTTCCTAGCATAAACTGGTCTACTATCAAACACCAAGTTCGCCCATCCGGCAATAGATACATCTCCGGCCCCTCTACTCCTTCCAAGGATTGCAGCTGCGGAGAATCAATCTCCGTATATTCTCCTAGCAATGCGTCTGATGATTCCAGTATTAGTCGCTTGCTGTCCTCATCCTTAGATATGCGATAAAACAGGCCTTTGTCCACCCAAATTGTGGTGTCGATGATGTCGCACTTTTTTTCCATGTATAGAAATGTCTTGGAAAAATGCCTGAAGTCCCTTGTATACGCCGCATAGATTCTGTGCTTTGCTCGTTCATCTCCATCATTTTTCACGTTGGAAGAAAAAAACATAAAAAACGCATTCTTGCTCTGGTCATATAGTGCTTCCGGAGCCCAGACGCAGCCCGCGTTTGAAAGTCCGACCATGCAGGTTCTCTCCTGACTCCAATGGACGATGTCTTCTGTTTCCCACACAAGTATATCACGGCTTCCGCTCGTCTGGGCTGCACCCCAATCCGCTTTCGCCCCAATACATAAGTCGGTAGCTATCAGATATATCTTTCTGCTTATTGGGTGCCGCACCAGAAACGGATCACGTACACCACAGGTTCCTAGGGTTGAGCATAGAACAGGGTGTCCATCATTGAGATCCTGCCAATGTAGTCCATCGCGGCTTACTGCGAAGTAAACCTGTTCGCCATCTGATTTTTCACCGGCAAAATGAGAAAATAAATATGCCGCCACAATTAAAACACTCCTCAGCCGATGTCCGGCGTATCCCTCAGCGTAATGATCCCCCCGGTCCTGCCCTCCGTCTCAAAAAAGATGATCTCATTCATCCCCGGACGCAGAAGCGGCGCGGGAATATACAGCCGTCTCTGCGGCCCGATCTCCCAGAACCGGCCGATATTGTACCCGTTTACAAAGGCGCACCCTTTCCCCCAGCCGGAAAAATCCAAGAATGTGTCGCCCAGCTCCGCCGCATCAAAGACAAACCGGTAAAACCCGGGAAGCCCCGGCTGATACGCCTTGGAGAAGTCCAGCTTCTCCAGATTGTCCAGCGGCAACGGATATTGCCGCCAGCCGGTGTGCCAGTGGCCGTTGATGACGACTCCCTGGCCGATGCCCTTTCGCTGCTCCTCCAGCCGGGGGCCGAAGTTGACCCGCCCCATGTTCTCCACCAGAATATCCAGAGATGCCCCTTTTTCAAAGGAAGCGTCCACCTGTTTCTCCTCCAGCAGCTCCCGGTCATAGAGCGTAACCAGAGGTGTGCTGTCCACAAAAACCTGGGCGCGGTCGTTGGCACGATACAGTCGGAGCCTCCCGATATGGTCCTCCGTGTCCAGGTTGGAGCGGTAGAGGATATAGCCGTAATTCTGCCCCAGCCGCTCCATGGACTGGGTGTGGATGCCCTCCACCGGCGCGCTCAGATCCTCCAGCACGGAGAACAGTCCCACCTTGTCTTGCACCGGCAGTTTACCGTATGCTATCCGGCGGATGTTCGTGGAGAGCTTCACCTCCGGGACCTCCCGGTACTTGGCAATCACGTCCCGATAACGGCGGTATTTTTCTGTGATCTGACCGTCCTCCGTCAACACTGCGTCATAGTCATAGCTGGTCACATCCGGCGTCAACCGGTCATAGTAGTTGGCCCCGCTCATGAAGCCAAAATTGGTGCCGCCCTCGAACATATAGATGTTCACATGACCCAGTTCCAGCATCTTATCCAAATCCTGGACAGATTCCTCCAGGTTCCCAGTCATATGCCCACCGTTGCCCCAATAGTCGAACCAGCCCACCCAGAACTCCATGCACATCAGCGGACCGCCCGGCCTGTATTCCCGCAGGACTCCGAACCGCTCCTCTGTATGGGAGCCAAAGTTGACCGTGGGGGTGACTCCCTCCAGAGTCCCGCCGTCCAGGCACTCCGTCTCCGGGCCATCTGAAGTCACCAGCGGGACAGTGACTCCCTCCGTGCGCATCAAGTCCCGCAGCCAACGAAGATATGTTTTGTCATTGGAATATGAGCCGTATTCGTTTTCCACCTGCATCATGATGACCGGGCCGCCCTGGTCGATTTGCAGCGGGACCAGCTTTTCCATCAGCACATGATAATAGTCCGCAACGTGCTTCTGAAATGGCGGATAGGCCGCCCGGAGCCGCATCCCATCCTCCGCCAGCAGCCAGGCCGGCAGTCCTCCCAACTCCCACTCCGCGCATATGTAGGGCGCGGGCCGCAGGATGACATACAGTCCCAGATCCTGGGCCAACCGGACAAAGCGCACCACATCCAACATTCCGTCAAAATGGAACTCGCTCTTTTTGGGCTCGTGGAGGTTCCAGGGAATGTAGGTTTCCACAGTGTTGCAGCCCATGGCTTTCAGCTTCTCCAGCCGGTCCCGCCAGTATTCCGGAACGACGCGGAAATAGTGAATAGAGCCGGAAATGATCTGCATTTGCTGATTATCCAGATAGAAGGTATCCCGGATTTCAAACTTCATGACTTCCTCCTAAAAAATTACCAGATCAAATTTTCCCCGCCGGCCAGCTTATACAGTGCCTCAATGAAGAAATAATCCGCATACACCATGGGGAAGTGGTGTTTCTCATCGTGGTACGCCGCCGTACAGTTCTGCACGACGGCGTCGCAGTTTTCCGACCAGTCCGCCCTGGTTTCTGCGATGGCCTTCAGAATTTTCACGGCGGCGCAGGTATACAGCGGTTTCTCACAGTCCGGCACAAACCTTGCCACCTCCAGCAGCCCATCGGCGATGACGCACGCGCCGCAGGAGTCCTCCCATGCCGGGTCCTCTGGCTGGCGGAAGTCCACCGGGATAATGCCGTCCTCCTGCAGATTGGCAATGCAGTAGTGCGCCACCCGTTTGGCTGCATCCAGATAGGCCGGATCGCCCGTGTGGGCATAGCTGTTGGCGAAGCCGTACACCGCCCAGCCCTGCCCCCGGGTCCAGGAGGAGCCCTGCTCATAACCCTGTCCGCCGTAGTCCCGCACAAACGCGCCCGTCTCCGGATCAAATTCCACGATATGGCGGACCGAGCCGTCGGGGCGGAGGAAATGCTTCAGCGTGGTGTCCGCGTGCATCACCGCGATCTGTCGGAACCGGGGGTCACCGCTTTCCTGGGAAGCCCAGTATAGCAGGGAAATATTCATCATGCAGTCAATGATGGCCCAGCCCCGCACATCTTTGTCCTCGGTCTCATTCCACGCCCGGATGAACCGTCCCGCCGGATTGAACCGCCCCGCCAGAAGATTGGCCGCGTGGAGGGCGTTCCGCCGGGCGTCCCCGCTGCCGGTGAGCCTGTGATTCGCCGCAGAGGTGAACAGATACATGAAGCCCACATCGTGGTGCAGACCGCAAAAATCGGAGAAGCACTGCTCCAGCTTTTTCTCCGTGCGCCTGGCGATCTCGGCATACCGCTCCTCCCCAGTGTCCCGATACAGCAGCCACATCAAGCCGCCCCAGAAGCCGTTGGTCCACCAGTTCAGCCCGTCGTCCCGATTCCAGGAAACAGTTGGATCGGAGCGGTCATCATAGCTGCCGGTTTCATCTGTGGTGTAGGGGATCTTATTCTTGTTTTTCTCGCTGACCCAGGCCATTTTCCTGCGAACCTTTGCCAGTGTTTCCCCCGCCCATGCCTGATACTTTTCCATATTCCATATCCTCCGTTACCGCTGTACCCTGCCGGAGCCGTCGCCCCCGGCCAGCTTCTCCACCTCGGCTACAGACACCCGGTTGAAATCCCCCTCGATGGAGTGCTTCAGCGCCGAGGCCGCTGCGGCGAACTCAATAGCCGCTTGGGAGTCCTTACCGGAGAGCAGGGCATAGATCAGCCCTCCGCCGAAGCTGTCCCCTCCGCCGACGCGGTCTACGATGTGCAGATGGTACTCCTTGGAGAAATAGCCGTCTCTCCCATCGTACAGCATCCCCGCCCAGTCGTTATCACTGGCGGAAATCGAGGTGCGCAGGGTAATGGCGACCTTCTCAAAGCCAAATCTGCCCGCAAGCTGCCTGGCAACGGATCGATACCCGTCCTTGTCCAGTCTCCCGCCGTAGATGTCTGTGTTCTCCGCCTCGATGCCGAACACATCCTTAGCGTCCTCCTCGTTGGAGATGCAAACGTCCACGTACTGGCACAGCTGCGTCATGGCTTCCCGGGCCTGCTCCCGTGTCCAGAGCTTTCCGCGGTAGTTCAGATCGCAGGAGATTTTTACGCTCCGTGCCTTCGCCGCTTGGCAGGCATCCAGACAGATGTCCACCAGATTCTGCCCCAGCGCCGGAGTGATCCCGGTGAAGTGGAACCAGTCCGCATCTTCAAAAATGGTACCCCAGTCAAAGTCCTCCCGTTTTGCCTCCTGGATGGCGGAGTGGGCCCGGTCATAGATGCACAGGCTGCCCCGCTGGCTGGCGCCCTTCTCCAGATAGTAGATGCCTACCCGATCGCCGCCCCGGACGATCCTGCCGGTGTCCACACCGAAATGCCGGAGGGAGTCCACCGCTGCCTGTCCAATGGCGTGGTTGGGCAGCCTGGTCACATAGGCGGCATCCAGACCGAAGTTGGCCAGAGAGACTGCTACATTGGCTTCACCTCCGCCGAATGTGGCCTGGAGCTGGTCGTTCTGGAAAAAGCGGTAGTAGCCGTTGGGAGCCAGCCGCAGCATGATCTCACCAAATGTCACAACTCTTTTTGCCATGCTACCTGCCCTCCCGGACCAATCTCACGATGGCGGCGGCTTCCGCCGCCATCGCTTGGATCTCATCGAATTTTCTGGCGTTTATCAAGTCCTTCTTGACCATCCAACTGCCGCCACAGGCCAAAATCTTTGGATATTTCAGGTACTCCCCCACATTGGCGGCGCTGATGCCGCCGGTGGGGATAAATTTGACCTGCGTATAGGGTGCGGAGAGGGCTTTGATCATCCCCAGTCCGCCGGAGGGTTCCGCCGGGAAGAATTTCAGCGTGTCCAGTCCAAGTTCCATAGCCGTTTCGATTTCCGTGGGCGTGACCGCACCGGGGATGGGGTGTGCGCCTAACTCCTGGCAGTGATAGACCACCTTCGCGTTCGTACCGGGACTGACAATGAATCTTGCCCCGGCGTTCACGGCGCGGTCTGCCTGCTCAGTGGTCAGTATCGTCCCCGCGCCCACCAGTACCTCCGGGACCTCTTGGGCAATCCGGCGAATCGCTTCTTCTCCGGCTTCGGTACGAAATGTAACTTCTGCCGCTGGAATACCGCCTGCGGCCAAGGCCCTTGCCAGCGGAACAGCCTGGGCCGCTTCATCCAGGGCAATCACCGGCAGAATACCGATGGCGTGGATTTTCTCAAAAACATTGTTCATCACAGTCTCCTTACGGCTGCTTGCCGATATAGGCCAGGATGCCGCCGTCCACGTAGAGGACGTGTCCATTGACAAAGTTGGAGGCGTCGGAGGCCAGGAACACCGCCGGACCCGCCAGATCCTCCGGGTCTCCCCAGCGGCCCGCCGGGGTCTTGGCGATGATGAACTGGTCGAAGGGATGGCGGCTGCCGTCCGGCTGGCGCTCCCG
>ERZ808054.1153-NODE-1153-length-16825-cov-5.096131_pt1 | contig 16825 bp, 11 predicted proteins | sample MGYA00380201_ERZ808054 | MGnify/ENA primary metagenome ERZ808054 (study PRJEB31490, sample SAMN06133419) | mouse gut metagenome | isolation source: Z5_2 | host: mice | place: China: Chengdu | collected 2015-05 ... | reverse complement strand
AGATTTAGAGTGAAAAATGCTTATGAAAACAAGTTTTCAACGCTTTTTTCGCTCTAAATCTTCGCATGGCTGAACTGCTACCATAATTTACGATTTTAAAGTTTCAGGAAATACCACCCGTATTTCCGTTCCTTTTGAAATCTGGCTATCCAGAAAAAGCTTTGCCCCATGCTGGGCTACAATATGTTTTACAATGGCAAGTCCCAGGCCAGTGCCTCCGGTTGCCTTGGAACGGCTTTTATCTACCCGGTAAAACCGCTCAAATATCCGTTCCTGGTGTTCGCCCGGAATGCCGATGCCCGTATCTTTTACAGAAAGGAAAGGGGCACCGTTTTCTGTTCCTGTGGTAACCGTTACCGTCCCCCCCTGGTTATTGTAGCGGATAGCATTGTCACAAAGATTATAAAGCAGTTCCTCCAAAAGCTGCCTGTCACCGGAAACCACTGTGGTTCTTCCCCGGACCTCCATGGTCACATTCAGCTTCCGGGCATTCATACTCAGCATATCCACACATTCCTCTGCCAGCTGAAACAAATCCACATCCCGATATTCCATCTGGCGTTTTCCATCATCCAGCTGGGAAAGCTGGATGATATCATTAATCAGAGACAAAAGCCTCTCCGCATTTTTATGAATCTCCCCGGCAAACCGTTCCGTATTCTCTTTTCCGGCCATCCCGTGTTCCATCAGCTCCGCATAACCAGATATGGCAGTCAGCGGTGTCTTTAACTCATGTGACACATTGGCAGTGAATTCCTGACGCATCTGTGCGCTCTTTAAAATATCCTCGTGCTGCTGCCGGATTTTAGCCGCAAAGGGCGCCAGCTCACGGTATGCCGCCTCCTGTCCCGGCTCGGATAAATTTTCCGCCATCCGCTCTATGGGCTCCACAATGCTTTTCGTAAAGTAGTGGGCCAGAAAAATGCTCAGCAAAAAAAGGACGAAGAAGACTCCGGCCACCGTTGGCAGCAAATTCCATAACACAGCAAAAAAGCTGTCTGCCTCTCTGGAAATTCTCAGCACGATCCCGTTTTTAAGCTTCACCGCATAATAAAACAAATTTTTATCCAGGGTCTCCGAACGTCTGGTGCCGCTCCCTTCTCCGGTCTCAAAGGCCCTCCGTACCTCCGGCCTGTCCTCGTGGTTGGACATGGCTGCCGCATCCGCATTACTGTCAAAAATTACAGAACCATCCTCTCCCACTACTGTTATCCGAAGACTTTCCCCGTTCAAATCATAGGTATCCGGATGGACGTCCGCGATATGGTCAAACACATGCATATTCTTAAGAACCCAGGCATCTGCTTTCAGATCCCCCACAATCTGTTCCTGAAACAGGCCATAAAAGACAAACAGTGCAAACAGCAGTGTCAGTACAATAGCCAGAGCCGACGTCGCAAGAAGCTCAATGTGTATCTTTCGTTTCATTCTGTCCTCCGCCTACTCTATCATGTATCCCACGTTCCGCACAGTCCGGATCATGGCTCCCGCGTCCCCCAGTTTCTGTCTCAGCGTCCGGATATGCATATCCAGGGTTCTGGATTCTCCCTCGAAATCAATCCCCCAGACCCGCTCCAGAATCACTTCTCTGGTCACAACGATCCCGGCGTTATAAAGCAGCAGTTTCAGCAGTTCATATTCTTTAAAAGTCAGGCTGCAGGGGATGTCCTTCACATATACCATACGTTTCTCATTATCCAGAAAAATATCCCCCAGGCTCAGGAATTTCTCTTCCTCCACTGTGCGCCGCAGAACGGCCCGCACCCGGGCAATCAGTTCCATAACGCCAAAGGGTTTCGTGAGATAATCATCGGCTCCCATATCCAACCCCTTTACCTTATCGATCTCAGAGGTTTTCGCTGTCACCAGTATAATAGGCAGCTTCTTTGTTTCCGGACGTTTTCTGAGCTTCCCTACGATTTCCAGACCATCCTCGTCCGGCAGCATCACATCCAGGAGGACCAGATCCGGCTGTCTGGACTCCAGTTTCTTATAAAAATCTCCGGCACATTCAAATCCTTCCACCTGATAGCTGCTGTTTTTCAGAGCAAACATCTCAATTTCCAGTATGTTTTTATCATCTTCCACCACATAAATCAATGACATTTGAGTTCCTCCTGCCTGGACTTTTACTCAGCCTTCACATGCACAGTATATCAGTATTTTTCTTAAGTTGGAAGAGTGTATTTCCTCCGATAGCTCTCCACCATCGCATGGAATCTGGGATCATTGTCACGCTTTAAATTTTTAAGATATCCATGAGCATCAAAGCCGTCCCTGTCAATCTCAATGACGCTGATGGCAATATTGGAACAATGATCTGCCACACGTTCCAGGTTGGCGGAAATGTCTGAAAGCACAAATCCCTGCTCGATGGTACACTTTCCCTTTTGGAGGCGCCTGATATGATTTGCCTTCACATAAGTATTGATATCATCAATCACTTCCTCCAGCGGCTCCACCAGAGACGCCTGCTGTACATCGTTACTTTCAAATGCAGCGAGAGAAAGATCAAGAATTTCCCTTACAGCCGCCAAAAATACATCCAGTTCCTTCCTGGCCTTTTTAGAAAATTCCATTTTCTTTTCTTCAAGTTCCCTGGCAGCGTCCAAAAGATTCATACCATGGTCAGAAATCCGCTCAAAATCTCCGATACAATGCAAAAGAAGGGAGACCGTAAAGCTGTCGTTTTTCGATAAATTCTGACTGCCCAGTTTCACCATATAGGTTCCCAGCTTATCCTCATATTTGTCCACAAGATTTTCCAGGAACTCTACCTGATCTGCTTTTTCCTGATCATAACGCTCCAACAGCTCAGCAGACATGAGAATACATTTCTTTGCCAGCCTGGCCATGCGGATCGTCATGTGCCTGCATTGCTCCACCGCATAGCCTGGTGTCTCCAGAAAACGTTCGTCCAAAAGGCGGAACTCTGTGGAAGCGGCCTCTGCATCTTTTGTCTCCCTGATTTCCGCCATATCCGGAATTGTAAGACATGCCAGTTTCACAAGCCCGTTGGAAAATGGTAAAAGCACCAGCGTGGCTGCCACATTGAAAGTGCTGTGCACCACTGCAATTCCCATGGCATTGGCCGGGTTATTTAGAAATTCAAAATGAACAAATCCATTTACCGTATAAAACACCAGCATAAACACGAATGTTCCAATGACATTAAAATACAGATGTACCAGAGCTGCCCGTCTGGCATTTTTGCTGGCGCCGATGCCGGAAAGCAGGGCCGTGGCACAGGTACCGATATTCTGCCCCATGATAATGGGAATCGCAGTTCCAAAATTGACTGCTCCGGTGGCACAGAGCGCCTGCAAAATACCAACAGATGCCGACGAGCTCTGAATGACTGCGGTCAAAACAGCCCCGGCCAGCATTCCCAGAAACGGATTAGAAAACATGGTGAGAATTCCCCTGAATTCCGGCACGTCAGCTAAAGGCTTCACCGCTCCGCTCATGGTCTCCATTCCAAACATCAGAATCGCAAAACCCACCATGATGGTCCCCAGATCCTTCTTCTTCTCCTTTTTGGAAAACATGATGAAAATAACGCCAATCATGGCCAGAACCGGAGAAAATGAAGATGGTTTAAAAAGCTGTACAAAGAAACTGCCGCTTTCAATTCCCGTCATGCTGAGGAGCCATGAGGTTACCGTGGTTCCTATATTGGCACCCATGATAATTCCCACAGCCTGAGTTAATTTCATAATTCCGGAATTTACAAATCCCACCACCATGACAGTCGTGGCCGACGAAGACTGAATCACCGCGGTCACGCAGGTTCCCAGGAGTACCGCCTTAATTGGACTGGATGTAAGCTTCTCCAGAATTTTTTCCAGGCGGCCTCCGGATAATTTTTCCAGACCCTGTCCCATGGTATCCATTCCATAAAGAAACAGAGCCAATCCTCCAAACATGGTAAGCAAACCAAAAAAATCCATATGTTCCTCCGTAAAATTTTGATTTATATTAAAAATATTGAGATACCAGAATCAAAAGATCATGTAATACCTTTTAACTCCCACATCATATCATCAGTATGTAAAATGTCCGCCGCCTGTATGTAAAATCTATGTAAATTTTCAGGGATTATACGAGACCGGCCGTAAAAAAGTCCAATCAGAAAAAGCAAAGCCGCCATCCGGCCTTATTTAGGTCAGATGGCGGCTTTCATGCTGAACCGCTGCCTGAGTATCATTATAACAACAGACGCTCCACGTCCAAAAGGCCCCACCCCTGTTGATTTTTAGGGAGGCCAATATCCCGGGACGTCTCCATAAGCTTTAATTTTACATCCCTGTTGCTCATCTGGGGATATTTTTCCAAAAGAAGGGCAATGGCTCCTGAAACAATGGGCGTACTCATGGAGGTTCCACTTTTTATGGTGTAACGGTCCGGACGGTTAGAGCAGCTTACCACACTGCATCCCGGTGCCACCACATCGGGTTTGCACACACAGGCTGCCGTAGGGCCCCGTCCGGAATAGTCTACCATACGGTTGCCTCCCACCAGCACCTCTGTGCTGTCATCAGAGCAGCCCACAGTAATTACTTTCCGGCTGATTCCCGGTGTTGTAATGCTCATCCGCCTTGGGCCATTGTTCCCGGCCGCCACCACAACAACAAGGCCTGCATCCCAGGCCTGATTAACCCCCTTTACCAGCGCTGAGTTCTCACTCATTCCCCGTTTTCCGAAAGAACCCACTGAAATATTTACAATTCGGATTCCCAGCGTATCCTTTCTATCTATGATCCAGGAAATGCCTGCCAGAACATCCTTCGCATATCCATTCCCTTTCCGGTCCAGAACTTTTACTGCTATCAGATTGCATCCGGGCGCCATGCCCTGATATCGCCCATCTGAAAAGGCGCCGCTGCCGCCTATGATGCCGCAGATGTGGCTTCCGTGACCACAGTCGTCATATGGTCCCGCCTTCCTGTTCACCATATCAGCAAATCCAATGACGCGGTCCTCAAAATCCCGGTGCAGAAATACGCCTGTATCCAGGACCGCCACTCCCACGCCCTTTCCTGTAAGCCCCATGGTAAATGCATCCCTGCAATGAATCTGCTTCTTTACATGATTCACATGACTTTCCTGATTGCCTTTTACCATAGGATATTCTGCACCTTCCATTTTGGGAATGTGTCCCTATCCGGTCATTTTCTCCAGAAATGGAAAATCTTAAGAAAATCTTCATAATTCATTCAAAGAATATACAATCATTTTCTGAAACAACATGATATACTTTAAACATAAAAATTGCACGATACAAATGAATCCTTTATCCTAAAACCTTTTTGAAATCGAAATCCTAAATGATGAATCCCTGTACAATATGTGCAGGGTTTTTTCATTTCACAGATTACGCTTTATTCTGCCTTACATTTTTCATAATATCGCAAAAATCAAATGTGGCAAAATAGTCGTCAGGCGTTTCCGCACGACGAATCATCTGTACGTTCCCGTCTTCCTTAAGAAGCAGCTCCGCGCTCTTTAACTTTCCATTATAATTATACCCCATGGAAAATCCATGAGCTCCTGCATCGTGAATAACCAGAAGATCTCCCATATTGATCTTCGGAAGCATTCTGTCTATGGCAAATTTATCGTTGTTCTCACAGAGAGACCCTACTACATCGTATTTGCAGTCGCAAGGTGCATTTTCCTTTCCCATTACAGTAATATGATGATATGCTCCATACATGGCCGGACGCATCAGGTTTACCGCGCAGGCATCCACACCGATATATTCCTTATATGTGTGCTTTTCATGAATAGCCTTTGTCACCAGTACACCATAGGGAGCCAGCATAAACCGTCCAAGCTCTGCAAACAGAGCCACATCACCCATTCCCGCCGGAACCAGAATCTCTTCGTAAGCCTTTCTCACACCCTCGCCAATGCTCTTAATGTCATTGGGCTCCTGCTCCGGGCGGTAGGGTATGCCAATTCCTCCGGAAAGATTGATAAATTTAATCTCTGCCCCGGTTTCCTGTTTAAGGCTTACGGCCAGTTCAAAGAGAACCCTGGCCAGAGTCGGATAGTACTCATTGGTCACCGTATTGCTGGCTAAAAACGCATGGATGCCAAAATTTTTCGCCCCCCTGGCCTTTAAGATTTTATAGGCCTCGGCGATCTGCTCTCTTGTCATACCATATTTAGCCTCTCCGGGATTATCCATGATATCCGTTGTGATCTTGAATAGCCCGCCCGGATTAAAGCGGCAGCAGATGGTTTCCGGAATCTTTCCAAGGATCTGTTCCACGCACTCAATATGAGTGAAATCATCCAGGTTTATGATGGCCCCCAGTTCGTTCGCAAGCTTAAATTCCTCCGGCGGGGTATCATTGGAGGAAAACATGATTTCATGTCCGGTAAACCCACAGGCTTTTGACATTAAAAGCTCTGTCTCGGAAGAACAGTCCGTTCCGCATCCCATCTCCTTTAATATTTTCAGAATGAACGGATTGGGGGTTGCCTTCACGGCAAAGTATTCTTTAAATCCCCTGTTCCACGCAAATGCCTCTTTTAACGCCTTCGCATTCTCGCGGATGCCCTTTTCATCATACAGATAAAACGGCGTGGGATATTCCCCCGCAATTGCCTCCAGCTGTGTCTTGGTTACGAACGTTTTCTTCTCCATGTACGTCTTCTCCTTTATCAGTCTACTGTAACAACACGCATAATGTTGGTATCTGTTGCCGGATCATGTCTTCTGGAATGGCTCAGCACCCCTGCTGTGACCACTGCCAGGTCACCCTCCTCAACAATTCCCTTCTCTTTTAATAAATCAATAGAATTCATAATCAGGGTATCCGTGGACTCCGCCCTTTTCGCCTGATACGGCTTTACTCCCCAGTATAACTGCATTCTCCGCACTGTCGTGATACTGGGGGACATTCCTATCAGCATGGTCCTGGGATGCCATTTGGAAAGCATTCTGGCCGTATATCCGCTGATACTGGGGGCAATGATCACCCTGGCCCCCAGAGCCCGGGCCGTGGAGACGGAGGAATAGCACACGGCATTGGAAATACTGTGGCTGTTGTCATCAGATACTTTCCTCCTCTTATAAAATATGTCGTCTAAGTGGGATTCTGTCTCTTCCACAATATGAGCCATCATCTTCAGGGCCTCCACCGGATATTTTCCGTTGGCTGTTTCGCCGGAGAGCATAACCACATCCGTTCCCTCGTAAACGGCGTTGGCCACATCTGTAACTTCCGCACGGGTCGGCCTGGGGTTCCGAATCATGGAATCCAGCATCTGGGTTGCTGTGATTACCGGCTTACATGCTTCACTGCATTTTTCAATCATTGTCTTCTGAAGATAAGGAAGTCTTTCCGGAGAAATCTCCACCCCCAGATCACCCCTTGCCACCATAATCCCATCACTGGCCTCAATAATGGCATCCAGATTCTCCAGACCCTCCGCATTTTCAATTTTCGCAATGATTCCCATATCGGAATCACCGGATTTTAAGATTTCCCGTATTTCCTCAATGGCCTCCGGGGAACGGACAAAAGATGCCGCAATAAAATCAAACCCCATCTCCATTCCAAACCGGATATCTTCCCTGTCCTTATCGGTCAGCGCCGGAAGTTTAATTTTCACACCGGGCACATTAACGCCCTTTCTCTCCCCAAGCTCACCGCCATTAACAACTTGGCATATAATCCTGGGGCCGGACACACTTTTTACATGAAGTTCAATGAGGCCATCATCAATGAGAATCCGGTTTCCTTCTTTCACATCCGCTGTCAGTCCGCTGTAATTGATATGGACCATAGACTCATCACCGTCTGTTTCCTCTGTGGTCAGGATAAATTCCTGCCCCTCCCTTAAAATTACTTTGTTTCCACCCTTCAAAACTCCTGTGCGGATTTCCGGTCCCTTTGTATCTAAAAGTGCCGCAACGGGAATTCCTGCCTCGTCAGCCACTTCCCTTAACTGTAAATATCTTTTTTTATGCTCCTCATGACTTCCATGGGAAAAGTTAAATCTGGCCACATCCATTCCATTTAAAACCAGCTGTTTCATTATATCCCGGTTGTCACTGTTGGGGCCCATGGTACAGATGATCTTTGTTTTTTTCAATTCAATCTCCTCCTATTCACTGCGCTTTGCCTGTCGGGGATCCATTCCGCCTTTCGTCACATGCTGATGTGTATACAGATGATCCTGACAATATTCATAATCACCCTCACATTTTGAGCAGTAGCGGAAAACCAGATCGGGGGCATCCACATCTGTCCGTCCACAGACGGCACAGCGGTGACGCCCATTGGCTTTCGCTGCTTTCACGGCCTGGTTTACCTGGGCTTTAAACTGCTGTTTCCGCCTTATTTCCTTCGGATTAAATTTCCCTCCCCTTGACATGGCAAAATAAAGAATGAAATTCAGTAAAGACATGGCAATGGCAATTCTGGCAGCCGCACCGCCGAAAATAAGCCCATAAACAAAGTATGCCCCGTCAAACAGCGCCAGCCATTTCGCTTTCACAGGAATGACAAAAAAAAGCAAAAATTTTGCTTCCGGAAATGTGGCGGCAAAGGCAAAAAACAAGGAAAAATTCAGATAATCAGCGGTCAGGGGATAAACCATGCCAAACAACAGATAAATCACCAGCGCTGCCAGCACATGGCCCAGAATACCCATAAAAAAGTACAGGTTAAACCGAAATGAGCCCCAGACGTATTCCAGATTTCTCCCAAGATTAAAATAGCAGTAAATCACCAGGACATTGATAAAAGGATCCCCGGAGGACGGCCACATCAAAAATGTGATCACTCTCCAGATTTGTCCATGAAGAATGGCACTGGCATCCAGCATCAGATATTGGATATAAACCTGTGGTGCAAACATTTGAATCATCATACCTGCCGCATACAGAATCACAATATAATACATCAGGTTGGGGATCGCATATTTCCCAAATTTTCGTTCCAGCTTACTTAAAATATTCATTCCAATTCCTTTCCAATACTTCTATGGACGCTATTATAATTCCCACATATTCCATTTGTCAAACCCTTTGGAATTCTTTTCCACATGCACCAGAAAATTTACGCACTTTTTACAGAATTTCAACCATTTTTGGCAAAGGAATCCCCATACTGTCGATTGTATTTGCAAAGGAATTATGATATAATGTCGCCAGACATTATATCAGCGCCGATTCGCGTTCGTCCGGAGGACGGACAAATGCCTTAACGAATCGTGCACATCCGGCGGAGCATAGCATGTCGAAGACATGATATAATGTCGCCAGATATGATTGATATCCGTGCATTCCGGATTCTGTTCCCGGAACAGAATTCCATATGCTGAGTTCCGTTTACGGAACTCTTTTTTACTATTTTGTTTTGAACTTAAATATAATGATACTGTCACCCTACAAAGGAGGTAAGAGGATTTTCCCCGCTCGTATGAATCATTGTTATCGGCTTGGAATCGACATCGGTTCCACCACTGTCAAAATTGCTGTCATAGATGATGACAACCAAATATTATTCGCGGATTATGAGCGGCATTACGCCAATATCCAAGAAACCCTGACCTCACTTCTTAAAAAGTGCAGGAAACTCCTTGGAGAAATCTCACTCCGTCCAAGTATTACCGGTTCCGGTGGCCTGACGCTTTCCGGACACTTACATATTCCTTTTGTACAGGAGGTGGTGGCCGTAGCCACCGCCCTTCAGGATTACGCCCCGCAGACCGATGTGGCCATTGAGCTGGGCGGAGAAGATGCAAAAATCATATACTTTACAGGCGGTATTGACCAGCGCATGAACGGTATCTGTGCTGGAGGTACCGGCTCTTTCATTGACCAGATGGCATCTCTTTTGCAGACCGATGCGACAGGACTCAATGAATATGCAAAAAATTATAAAGCAATCTATCCCATTGCGGCCCGCTGCGGTGTTTTTGCAAAATCCGATATCCAGCCCTTAATTAACGAGGGAGCCACAAGGGAAGACCTGGCTGCTTCTATTTTTCAGGCAGTAGTCAACCAGACCATCAGTGGTCTGGCCTGCGGAAAGCCCATACGTGGCAACGTCGCATTTTTAGGGGGCCCCCTTCATTTCCTGTCGGAGTTAAAGAATGCCTTCATCCGCACTTTAAACCTTACAGGAGAGCAGATCATTGCCCCTGACCATTCCCACCTGTTTGCCGCCGTGGGTTCTGCCATGAACTCCCCAAGAGAGCCTGTACTTTCTCTGGACAAATTGATTTCCGATCTTTCCGGCGGCATTCGTATGGAATTTGAAGTAAAGCGAATGGAGCCTCTGTTTAAAGACAGGGAAGATTATCAGGAATTCTCTGACCGCCACAACCTCCATAAGGTAAAGCGGGGCGACCTGGCTTCCTATGAGGGGAACTGCTTTTTAGGCATTGACGCCGGATCCACCACAACAAAAATCGCCCTGGTGGGTGAGGACGGATCCCTGCTCTACAATTTTTACAGTAATAACAACGGAAGCCCTCTGGCAACTGCTATTTCTTCCATTAAGGAAATTAAATCCCTGCTGCCAGAAACAGCTAAAATCGCCTATTCCTGCTCTACCGGCTATGGCGAGGCCCTTTTAAAGGCCGCCTTCATGCTGGATGAGGGGGAGGTGGAAACCATTTCCCACTATTATGCCGCCGCCTTCTTCGATCCGGAGGTGGACTGTATTCTGGATATCGGCGGACAGGATATGAAGTGCATCCGCATTAAGGACAAAACCGTTGACAGCGTTCAGCTGAATGAAGCCTGTTCCTCTGGCTGCGGTTCCTTCATCGAAACCTTTGCAAAGTCCTTAAATTACAGTGTTCAGGACTTTGCCAGAGAAGCTTTGTATGCCAGAAATCCCATCGACCTTGGAACCCGGTGTACGGTATTTATGAATTCCAACGTAAAACAGGCTCAGAAAGAGGGTGCATCTGTATCTGACATCTCTGCCGGTCTGGCCTATTCCGTCATTAAAAATGCGCTGTTTAAGGTAATCAAAATCACCACGGCCTCTGATCTGGGGAAAAATGTGGTGGTGCAGGGCGGTACCTTCTATAATGACGCCGTATTGAGAAGCTTTGAAAAAATTGCCAACTGTGAGGCTATCCGTCCCGACATTGCAGGAATCATGGGTGCCTTTGGTGCTGCCTTAATCGCCAGAGAGCGCTACCTGCACCGCCCGAAGCAAAGTACTATGCTGCCCCTGGATAAAATCATAAGTCTTTCCTACACCACCACCATGAGCCGGTGCCGTGGCTGTGTAAACCATTGCGTACTCACCATTAACCGTTTTGAGGGCGGACGTCAGTATATTTCCGGAAACCGCTGTGAACGCGGTCTTGGAATCGAAAAAGCAAAACGTGATATTCCGAACCTTTACAATTATAAATATCACCGGCTGTTTGACTATGACCCCCTGCCGGCTGACCAGGCCCCAAGAGGAACCGTCGGCATTCCCCGTGTTCTCAATATGTATGAGAATTTCCCATATTGGGCCACCTTTTTTAAGGAGCTGGGATTCCGGGTTGTATTGTCCCCCCAGTCCAACCGTCAGGTATACGAACTGGGTATTGAAACTATCCCCAGCGAGTCCGAATGCTATCCCGCAAAACTGGCTCACGGCCATATTTCCTGGCTCATTAAGAAAAACATTCCTTTTATCTTCTATCCCTGTATTCCATACGAAAGGAAAGAAGTACCGGGAGCCGGAAACCATTATAATTGTCCCATGGTAACCTCTTATTCCGAGAATATCAAAAACAATATGGAGGAACTCAGGGAAAACAACATTCGCTTCATGAACCCGTTTATGGCCTTTACAAGTGAACCTGTTCTCTCCAGACAGCTTGCCCATGAATTTAAAAAAGAATTTAATATTCCGGAACATGAAACAAGAGCTGCTGCCAAAAAGGCCTGGGAAGAGCAGGAAAGCGCCCGCCGGGATGTGGAAAAGAAGGGAGAAGAAGTCATTTCCTATTTGAAGGAAACCGGGAAACGCGGCATCGTTCTGGCCGGAAGGCCTTACCACATCGATCCGGAAATTAACCATGGAATTCCGGACTTAATTACATCCTATGGATTTGCCGTTTTAACAGAAGACTCTGTTTCCCATCTTGCCAGTGTGGAACGGCCCCTGATTGTGACGGATCAGTGGATGTACCATTCCCGTCTCTACGCCGCCGCATCCTACGTAAAAACTCAGGATAATCTGGATTTGATTCAGCTAAACTCCTTTGGCTGCGGACTGGATGCAGTAACCACGGACCAGGTAAACGATATTCTGACCGGTTCGGGAAAGATTTATACCGTATTAAAAATCGATGAAGTAAATAACCTGGGAGCTGCCAGAATTCGTATCCGTTCTCTGATTTCTGCCCTGCGGGTCAGAGAGGAACGCCGCTATACAAGGACCATTGTCTCCAGCTCCTATAACCGTGTGGTGTTTACCAAAGAAATGCGGGAGACCTATACGCTTCTCTGCCCCCAGATGTCGCCCATCCACTTTGATCTGCTGGAACCGGCCATCCGCAGCTTTGGCTATAATCTGGTAATCCTCCAGAACGATGACAAAGCTGCTGTGGACACAGGACTTAAATTCGTAAACAACGATGCCTGCTACCCGTCCTTAATTGTGATCGGGCAGATCATGGATGCTCTGCTTTCAGGAAAGTATGACCTGGATCATACAGCCATAATCATGACCCAGACCGGCGGCGGCTGCCGTGCATCCAACTATATTGGATTTATCCGCAGAGCCCTGGAAAAGGCCGGGATGCCCCAGATCCCCGTTATCTCCATCAATGCCAACGGAATGGAAACCAACCCCGGCTTTAAATATTCGCCGCAGATGCTCACCAAGGCCCTGCAGGCCATTGTCTACGGCGATGTATTCATGCGGGTATTATATGCCACAAGGCCTTACGAAAAGGTCCCGGGCTCTGCCAATGCACTCCACGAAAAATGGAAAGGCATCTGCATTCAGGCCCTCTCCAGGCCTGACCCGGGTATGATGAATTTTGTGCGGAATGTAAAGGGAATTATCCGGGATTTTGACAATCTGGAACGAGTCACTGTCAGAAAGCCCAGGGTTGGCATTGTAGGTGAAATCCTTGTAAAATTCTCTCCTACTGCCAATAACCATATTGTAGATCTTTTGGAATCAGAAGGAGCCGAGGCTGTGGTGCCCGATCTTATGGACTTCCTCCTGTACTGCTTCTACAACAGCAATTTCCGGGCAGATAACCTGGGCACAAAGCGTTCCACCGCTTACCTCTGCAACATGGCCATTTCCCTGTTGGAGTATTTCCGGAAATCTGCACGAATGGAATTTGAAAAGAGCCGTCATTTTACTCCGCCGGCAAAAATAAAAAAGCTGGCTGTGATGGCCAACGAATTTGTTTCCATTGGCAATCAGACCGGTGAAGGATGGTTTCTGACGGGAGAAATGCTGGAGCTGATTCACAGCGGCGTCAATAACATCGTATGTGTGCAGCCCTTCGGCTGCCTTCCGAACCACATTGTGGGAAAGGGAGTCATCAAGGAGCTCCGTCGTGAAAATCCTATGGCCAATATCATCGCCGTAGACTATGATCCTGGTGCCAGTGAAGTGAACCAGCTCAATCGTATCAAACTTATGCTGGCCACTGCCCACAAAAACCTGACCGTCGAACCAGACGACCATACTCTTCTGGCTGCCGCCACAGAACAGCGTATTGAAGAACTGATGTCCAGACGGGTAAATAAATGTAACTTATAGTGATTCATAAAAGGGACCTGGAGTGTTTTTCCTCCGGGTCCCTTTTATCCGTCTTATTTGATTATCTCTCCACAGCGCCTGCTATATAGTCTTCGACTTCATCTACCGGTATCCCCAATGCAACAGACAACTCCTCGTGAAGCAGGGCCTTGGCCCGCTTCATGTACTGGGTATCGGTCTTTCCTGCCTTCTTTCCAATGCGTTCCAGATTTTTCTTTTTCATATAAACGGTTTTAATTAGCTGGATTAAATCTTCGCAGTCATGAGTCATCAGCGACTCCTTATAATGATCTTCCAGTACTTTCTGATTTTTGGACTCGCAAAGATTTTCACGGATTTCCGGAATTTTTCGGATCAGACGTTCCGCCTCCTGCCTGGAGATTACGGGACGCATAAATACTTTCGTATCCACCGGAATGTAAATAGTTCCGGACCCAAACACCGGAGTCAGCTTATAATACTCTCTCCCCTCCCGGGCCACAGGCAGTCCTTCGGGGACTCCAATGTCCTCAACCCTGCAGACGCCGGTGGTGTCATAAACCATCAAACTGCCTTTTTCAAACATACCTTTCCTCCTAAAACGGACCTGCTGACGCAGGCATCAACATACATGAAAGTCGATTGCTCCGCGCTTCGCACTCCCGCAATCTCCGCCGGTATTCGTAATCCGGGCTTCCGCCCTTCTTACTCATACAGGCTTGGTTGCCCGATATCCATGAGACTCTGCATGCAAGCATGCGCTGTCTCACGGCTGCCAGGCAACACTTTCATAGTAAACCCCCATGCCCTGCTTAAGGCACCACCATGAATGAAAGTGGGGTTTCCTATGAACCCTCCGGGGGATGTGCAGAAAACGGGAGTGGAAGATGTCACTTCGTTACCCCGTTTTCGCACAGCTCAGCGACGGAGCGCTGGGCTTTCATAGTAAACGAATATGCTTCACTGTTTGTACGACTTGCCTGGAAATGTTCCAAATTTCTTCTGTATTTATACTCTGCTTTTTTGTAAGCTTTCAATACTTTTTGCGGAAACATTTCCATTTCATCATTGTATTTTTTCTACTATCTGCTATATTAAACACAGAAGGGTATATTTATGATATCACGACTTTATGATGCTGCGCCTCTGATTGCCAAAGGCGGAATTCTGGTCATAATACCCCCGGAAAGGAAGTGTTTTTATGCCATTACTGAAAAAAAATACCTATACATCTGAAGACTACTGGAGCCTTCCTGAAGGTGAGCGGGCCGAGCTGATCGATGGGCAGTTTTATGCCATGGCCCCGCCGAACCGGCTTCATCAAAAACTGGTCTCAGAACTCACACAGGCAATAGGAAATTATATGAAATCCCGGGACGGAAACTGTGAGGTATATCCGGCGCCATTCGCCGTCAATCTGGATGCTAATGATAAAAACTGGGTGGAACCAGATATATCCGTTATCTGTGACAAAAACAAACTGACCGACCGCGGCTGTTCCGGAGCTCCGGATTTCATCATTGAGGTAGTGTCCCCATCCAGCAGGAAACATGATTACTCCCTGAAAAATGCCCTTTATTCACAAGCCGGTGTCCGTGAATACTGGATCGTGGATCCAGAGAAAGAACGCACTACCCTTTACCGTTATGAAGAAGACGCTGCTCCGACGATTATTCCTTTTGATGATGATATCCAGGCGGGTATCTACCAGACTCTTTCGATTAATATCTCAGAGCTGTTAAAATAGTACCGCCTGATCTATGAAAAACCGCCCGGCGCCGCCGGCACAGAATGGCTTTAATAACAACAAACTTACTCAATTCAGGAGAGCCTGTGAACACAAAAATAGTTTACCGTGATGAAACTGGTGACGATGAGCTTAACACAGCTTCCAGTAGTCAATTCTAAATTAGTTCACATTAATGATTGCATCACTTGACCCCTGAATGATCTCATCTCCGGAACACCTTGGCAAAAGGTGTTCTTTTTGTACCTGAAAATCATATGTTTTAGGGGAGATGATCATATGGTTGCAATGTATCTGAGAAAAAGCCGCGCGGACCGGGAGGCCGAAGCCCGCGGCGAGGGGGAGACCCTGGCCCGCCATGAAGGAATCCTCACGGCCCTGGCCGAAAAAATGGGACTCTTTGTGGGCGCTGTCTATAAGGAACTTGTTTCCGGAGAAACCATCGCCGCCCGCCCCCAAATGCAGCGGCTTCTCCTGGAAGTCATGCAGGGAAAATGGGAAAGCGTGGTGGTCATGGAGGTGGAACGTCTCGCCCGCGGCGATACAAAGGACCAGGGAACCGTAGCCGAAGCCTTCAAATTCAGCGGCACAAAGATTATTACTCCTTCAAAGACCTATGACCCCAGCAATGAATTTGACGAGGAGTATTTTGAATTCAGTCTTTTTATGAGCCGCCGGGAATACAAAACCATTAACCGCCGGATCCAGACCGGACGCATTGCCGCTTTCAATGACGGCTGGTATATTGCCGGCACAGCACCGTACGGATATGAAAAGGTGAAACATAAGGGCGACAAAGGTTACACTCTGGAAATTGTGGAGGACGAGGCAAAAATTGTACGTATGATTTTTCACCTGTACACCGCCGGAGAACTTCAGGCTGACGGCTCTTACCGGCGCTTTGGCTCTCATCAAATCCGTGACCGGTTAAATGCCCTTCATATAGCCTCACGAACCGACGGCAAGTGGTCTTCTTCCAGCATCCTGGATATTTTACATAACCCCGTTTACACCGGATATCAGCGATGGAGCTGGCGAAAAGAGCAAAAGAATTTCGCAGGAAACACCATCATCAAAAGCCGCCGTAAAAACGAGCACTGCCCAAAAGTCCGGGGACGTTTCACTCCCATTATATCACAGGACATTTACAATGCCGCCCAGGACATCCTGAGGAGTAAAAAGACCATACATTTTGGAGCCCCAAACGCCCTCCGCAACCCCTTAAGCGGCCTTCTGTACTGCCAGAAATGCGGCACTCTCATGAGCCGTCAAATCAGCAATACCAGAGACAGATATGCCATCCTTCGCTGCCCAAACAATACCTGTGATAACATAT
>ERZ808054.1152-NODE-1152-length-16887-cov-5.131588_pt1 | contig 16887 bp, 14 predicted proteins | sample MGYA00380201_ERZ808054 | MGnify/ENA primary metagenome ERZ808054 (study PRJEB31490, sample SAMN06133419) | mouse gut metagenome | isolation source: Z5_2 | host: mice | place: China: Chengdu | collected 2015-05 ... | reverse complement strand
CGACTGAATGCGGTGCAAATATCACGCAAAGTGGGGCGTATAGATGGCGGGAATGATTTTTCAAACACGCTCTAGCATCTCGAAACAGTAAACAATCGAGTAGGGAAGATGAATCTTCTCTACTCGATCACAAATTTTATGCCGCCACAGTCAATATTTAAACCATCTCAAAACTCTCTGACTTTAGATCACAGTAATGTCTGCCCCTGACTGCTGTGAATCTCAGCACACAGTAATCGGGATCGGTGACGCCCTGTCTGTAGTACATCGTATCGCCGGCACACCAGATTTCGCGCTTGACCGCCTCGTCCTGCAGGACTTCCATTGTCCCGACCAGCATGATCCCCTCATACTTGAAGCGCCCTTTATGATAAAAGTAAAGGCTCGCCTTCGGATTTCTCAGAAACTGCTGTGTTCGCATGGACGAGGTGTTCGTCGAGAAATAAAATGAATTTCCCTCGATCTTGCGCGGCACAAACATCGCTTTCATATTTGGAAACCCTTCCTCGTCGACAGACGCTACAAAAGCAACTTTTTGTTTGCTGATAAATTCAAGGATCTGTTCTCTTGTCTTCATTTGGAATCCTCCAATCTCCCTTCCAAAATAATAACTTCTCGGAGCACTAGACTACGCGGCAGACTTTTCCTAATTTACTTGGATATCCACTGCCTCGACACACTTTTATTTGTAACAATTCCCGTATAAAACGCCCAAATAATTCTATATAGAATTATTTAAAATATATCACAATACCATATAGGTGTCAATGAAAAACCTGCGATTCCTTCATTGCTCCGTAACAGTTCAGCCTTCGGCTTTCTGTTACAGGCATCAAGCCATGCAAAAACCGCTTTGCGGTTGGCTTGATGCATCTCAACCACTATGCTTTCTCACGGACTTCGCAGCGTAGTGCGAATTCCTTGGTTGAACTGTTACATTGCTCCCTCTATCTTTGTATGATATACTGTAACGTGTTGCACAAATCTGATATCGAAAGGAGGCGATTGACATGAATACATATCAGAAGAATATGAGTCGTGCTAAATCTGGAAAATATGAGGTGATATCATATTGATGGATCGAAGCTTCTGCTTCAGAAGGGACTTATATGCTAAAATTAAAATATTTATATGAAAACTATGACCTTGCAAGATCTGCACTGAAAAATTGGGAATGTGACGCAGACACCCTGGACGATTCCCTGCAGCATTTCAGGATTTCATCCAATGCAGTTTATCCCTTTTATCGGCAGGGAACAAAACAGTTCCTGCGCCTCTCTCCTGCACCGGAGAAACTGCTGGAAAATTTGAGGGGCGAATTGGAATTTCTGTGCTATCTGCAGGACAAACAATACCCTGCCGTGATACCGGTTGCGTCTGCTTCGGGTGAATATGTCGTGACACTTGATACCGTATGGGGAAAATATTATGCAAGTGTATTTGAGGGTGTAAGCGGTACTTGCATTGAAGATACCGACTGCAGCGACCGCATCCTTTTTGCATATGGGCAGGCTCTCGCCAGGCTCCACATGCTTTCCGCAAAATATTCCCCCCATAACAGAAAATGGACCTACCGCGACGTGCTGTCATGGATCGGGGAAGTGCTGGCGCATTACCGCGCCCCGGATAAAATGTCCGCAGAACTGGATGCTGTCCGGCAAGCATTAGACGGGCTGCCGCAGACAGATGACACGTACGGGCTGGTCCATTACGATTTCGAGCCGGACAATGTGTTCTGGGATGAGACAAACCAGTGCTGCACTGCCATCGACTTTGAGGACGGCATGTACCACTTTTTTCTCGTCGATCTGGAGCAGGCTCTGGATGCACTGTCGAAGGACATGCCTGCGGACAGGATTCCGACCGCCAGAAATTCCTTCCTGCAGGGATATCAAAGCGAAAAAGTTCTAGGGTTCGATCCTGCTGATCAGCTGAAACTGATGCGGCGATTCTGTGATCTGTACTCGTACGCACGGCTCATTCGCTGCGTTGCGGAGACATTCTGCGACGAACCGGACTGGATGATCCGGCTGCGGGAAAAACTGAATCGAAAAATTGAACTAATAGAAAACGGTGTCGCCGGATAATCAGTCCAAACACAGCAGCCTTCATGCATATCCAGTATGGAGGCTGCTGCTACTTCAAATTCCCCTTTTTTATGTTGTCCTGAAGGATTTGATCCGTCACCTCATACAGTTTCTCCGATCCCAGCTTCGTTTTTCCCTGTCTGTTATATACCTGACTGGCAGTCACATTGTGCGCCCGCCAGTCCCCGCCATCGTTGCTGTTGTTCAGCAGCAGCGGCTGGATATTATCCATCGCGTGTGCAAATTTTGACTCTGCAGTCTCATATGCCTCAAACTCGTCAAACAATGCCACAAGCTCCGTCTTCTGCTCCTGCGGAAGGATCGAGAAGATGCGCTCCTTCGCGGCATCCTCCCTGGCTTTTTGTGTCTGCAGCCCTTCCGCGTCATATGCGTACGTATCGCCCGCGTCGACCTCAACAATGTCGTGGATCAGGCACATCAGCATTACTTTCGCGATGTCCACCTCCTCGTTGGCATATTCCCGCAGCAGATACGCCATGACCGCCATATGCCAGGAATGCTCGGCATCATTTTCATTTCTGCCGTTATTCGACAGATGTGTTTGCCGGAATACATTCTTCACCTTGTCGATTTCCAGGGCAAACGCCAGTTGCTTTTCCATACGCTCATCCATCACAATCCCTCCACGTTCGTTTCTCTATATTTTTCTGTGTCAGCTGTATCTATTCTACCACAGGATCCGCCCGGTGTCATTTTTTCCTTCCCTTTTCCGCTGCGCCCTTCCACAGCATGACCGCGCCGATCCCCGCCAGAACTGTCCCGCCTCCGAGGAGGAGCAGACCGTCCGCCAGCGAAAACGTGCTTTTATAAAACACCGGAAACACCTTCCCGATCTGCTCCGGGCAGAAGCTGATCACCACACTGAGCGCATTGTTCATAAAGTGCATCAGCATCGCCGGATAGATGCTGCCGGTCTGCCAGACCACGATGCACAGGACCAGCCCCATCAGCCCCGTCGGGAGAAACTTCACCAGACTCATGTGGAAACAGCCAAAGAGCACCGCCGTGACGGCACATGCCGCGGCAGTGCGGTGTCCCGCTTTCACAGCGTGGAACACCACCCCGCGGAACAGCAGTTCCTCACAGACTGCCGGCGCGAGTGCGATCACAAAGAGCGCTGCCGCCACGTTGTCGCCCATGATCCCCGAAAAAGCCGTCTCCATATTTTCAGCGCTGTCCGGAAACAGGCGGATCATGCCCGCCGCGATCACCAGATTGACCAGGAACATGCCCACTCCCAGCAACGCGCTGCCCAGAAATCCCCTCACACCTGCACCTGCAAAACCGTATGTCTCCCGGATATCCCTCTTGGTGTAGATCACAAGCAACAGCGGCACTGCCAGCAGGATCATCTGTGTCGCAAACAGCCCCGCCAGACCGTACTTTATCTGCAGGAAACTCCCCGCGTACATCAACAGCAGCAGCGAGACCGCCATCACAAACATGGCGTCAGACACGGTGGGAACCCCGCCCCCGGTCATGTTCTCCCGCTTTTCAAAGAGCTGCAGACCGCCTTTTTGATCCGAGAACAGGATAGACTCGCTGTCGTAGATCCTGCTCAAAAACAGGATCGCCAGAACCGCATACGCCACATTGCTGAGCAGGACAACTGCAGTCATCGCGTAATCGATCTTAAAGATCATCATATTCCGGATCAGCAGGCAGATATTCGCCACAGGCAGCATCGCGATCCCCTGCGTGAGTTCCAGATTGGGGATAAACCCGACATAGCCTGTGAACATCATCACCAGCATGAGCGGCGTTATATAGTTGTTCGCTTCCTTGTAGCTTTTGGCAAAAGCTGTCGTGCACATCGTCACCGCGCTGACAAACAGGGAGAACGCAAACACCGCCAGAATGCACACCAGGATCGCCGGTATAAATTTCGCGATATCGATGTCTGCCATCTCCGTCTGCAGATCCATGATCTGGTACATGTAAACGGCGATGCCTCCCATCGACAGCATGTTCAAGAGCGCGGAGACCATGCCGATCACCGCCACAGTCAGAAACTTCGCCGTGATCAGATCCCGGTTCCTGACCGGCAGCGTCAGAACCGTCTCGAGCGTCCCCCGCTCCCGCTCTCCTGCAGTCGTATCGATCGCGGGGTACATGGTCCCCATCAGCAGGCTGACGACCAGCATAAGGGGCAGGACCGAACCGATGATGCTCCCCAGAGACTGCTCGCTGCTGGCAGTATTTTTTCTTTCATATGATATCGGCTCCAGGATCTCGTCCGCGCGAAGCCCTTCCTCTGCGATCCGCTGTCTTGTCAGATCCTCCCGGAAATCATCGAGTACCTCCGTCACAAGATCTGCCGCATAGGAAGAATTCGTCACTGAGGAGAGATAGTACACATCGTACTGCGTCCTTCCGCCGGAATCGCATGCGGAGACATACGCATCGATCTCCTCCTTCTCCAGTGCGTCCTCCCATGCACGCTCACCGCCCCCGATCGCAGCGGCGTCGACGACCGTGATCCGATATGCCGTCTCGTCTTCCCCCGGATCCTGTTCTCCCGCCCGCACCAGCCGGTCATAAAAGGCGCCCTCGTCGTCCATCTCCACAGCGATCCGGTACTCCTGTTCCTTCATACTGGAGTTGACAAAAGCCATCACCTGCATGGCGCCGATAAAAACAATGGGATATAGCAGCACAGGCACGATCAGCATCATAATGACTGTCTTCTTATCCCGGAAAACATCCAGCATCTCTTTCTTTAGCAAGGTTCTTATGATCTTAGTGTCCATCCGGCATTCCCTCCATATTGATCAGCTCAGCGAAGACATCCCGCAGACTTTCTTTTCCCATCTGCGCCTTCAGATCGCCGGGCGTTCCCTCCCGGATGATCCTTCCCTGGTGGATCATCACGATCCTGTCACACAGATACTCCGCCTCCTCCATGTAATGCGTGGAGTACAGAACGGTTTTTCCCCGCTCCCGCTCCCTTTTCATAAAATCGATGATGGACGCGCTGCTGATGATATCAAGCCCCAGCGTCGGCTCGTCAAAGATGTAGACCTTGGGATCATGCACCAGGCACCTCGCGATCGAGGCGCGCTGCGTCTGTCCCGTCGAGAGTTTTTCGATCCGGTTATCCAGAAAGGAATCCATGGAAAGGATCTCGCTGATCTTCACGATCCTTTTGGCGGTGTCACTTTCCGACAGCCCGTAGAGCACACCCAGCATCTGCAACAGCTCCCTGGCGGAGAGCCTTCCGTAGAGTTTGGTGTTGTTGGAGAGATAGCCGATATGCCTTTTCACCTCCACAGCATCCGATATCTCCGTCTGCCCGATCCGGATGCTGACCGTGCCGCTGGTTGGTTTCATCAGCTTGGACATCATGCGCAGCAGCGTGGTCTTTCCGGCACCGTTTGGTCCGAGGATCCCGACGATCTCACCCGCATCCACCTGCAGCGATATGTTGTCCACCGCGTTGATCTCCCTCTTTTTATTTCGCTTCCCGTTCCTGGTAAATGTCTTTATTAAATGATCTGCTGTAATCACTTTGTGCTACCTCCTACAGAATTTGACGTTTTTCCTGCCTTCATCCGGCTGCTCCTCGTCCCCCTCTGCCTCGAGACGTGCCACCCTCTTCCGGTAGATCCAGAGCCCCAGTGACATGAACAAAAAGCAGCTGACCAGTATACACCCAAATACAATGCCGCCCACCTTCAAAGCCCGCCCGATATCGCCATACATGCGGTAAGCGGCAAAGACGCGGATCAGACTGCCCACAACCGCCCCGATCAGGCTCACGTAGAAATTGGTCTTTAGAGACGGGCGCAATGTCCTGTCCCAGATCCCGTTCCTGATACTTGCCGTCACCAAATATACTGCAAGACACATAAAGACGATCCATTCTCCCAGAAATACCTGTGCCCTCTCTATTCCATAGTACAATATCTGCCCGAACATCACCGCGAGCAGCCCCCAAAACGCCAGCCAGCACGCATTGTGCTCGATCTGCAGCATTTTCTGTTCCTGCATCTCATCCAGCCTGTTCTTCCATATTTTCATGTGCTTCCTCCATTCCCCGTCTCACTTGATTCCTGCTCTTCCTCCCAGAACAGATCATCCAGGCTCTTTCCGAGCACACGGCATATCGCACGGCACAGCCTGATCGTCGGATTGTATTCCCCCTGTTCAATGGCATTCATCGTCTGCCTGGATATGCCGACCGCTTCCGCAAGCGCCTTCTGCGTCATGTCCTTCTCCGCCCGCGCCACCTTGATCGCTATATTTCTCGCCATCTGCCCACCTCCAAGCCTAGATTATCATATATTTTACTATGTGTCAAATATATTTTACTTTTAGTAGGTATCGGCTCATATTTTTTTATAAAAATGTTTCATGTTTCCTGTGCCATGAAAGTATGTTATTCTGGCAATACAATAAAAATCTATGTGAGGTGAAAACATATGAGATTACATGAAAAATACCTGCAGGACTTAAAGCAATGGCTGCATGATACATCCGATTCGCCGTTGGAGGAGATGTCTGATTTTTTCACAAAACGGCTGGACGGTTATGAGGAACATATGTCTATTTGGGAAAAATCTTATCAGATGTTTGCGGAAGTCTTACCCTCTAACTGTCAAAAAATTTTAGACTTAGGATGCGGAACCGGTTTGGAATTGGATCAAATATGGCAGAGGAAATCAGACATAGACGTGACAGGTGTCGATCTATGTCAAAGTATGCTGGATCAGCTGCTGAAAAAACATTCTGACAAGCGCCTTACCACAGTTTGCCAGGACTATTTCAGATACGATCTTGGAAATGAAAAATGGGACGCTGTAATCTCTTTTGAAAGTCTGCATCATTTTCTGCCGGAGCGCAAAAAGGAACTGTACCAGAGAGTCTGTCAGGGTCTGAAACGTGGCGGTGTTTTCCTTTTGGCAGACTACATAGCCTGTTGTGACGAGGAGGAAGAACTATTGCGCAGTACATACTTAAAGCGGAGAAAGCAGTTTGCAATACCGGAAGATCGTTTCGTTCATTTTGATATTCCACTGACCCTGGCGCATGAATGTGAATTGCTGCAAAATGCAGGATTTGTGCTCGGAGAAGTCCTGGATGATCCCGACGGCGCAACGATCATTGCCGCTGAAAAAAGAGGCTGATTCATTATCTGCACCGATAGACGAATGAAACAAAACATGATATACTTTCCTTATCTGATCCAGAAATCCAGCCGCCGCGAGGTACACCATGAACTACTCTGATATCTTAAAAAACGAATCATACCGCTTCATACAGTCCGACGAACACCTGGGCAGGTACGTGATCCTGTTAGGGCTTGCCGGGAGCTACTCCTACGGCACCAACAATGAAAGCAGCGACATCGATGTGCGCGGTGTCACGCTGAACAGAAAATCCGACCTGATCGGGCTGACAAGCTTTGAGCAGTATGTGGACACACAGACAGACACCACAATCTACAGTTTTATGAAAATGATCACGCTGCTCCTCTCCTGCAACCCCAACACGATCGAACTGTTGGGGCTGAATCCGGAGCATTACCTGTATCTGCACCCGCTCGGGCAGGAGCTGATCGACAACGCGCCCCTCTTTCTGTCAAAGCGCGCGATCCACTCCTTTGGCGGCTACGCGGACGCGCAGCTGCGGCGCCTGCAGAACGCGCTGGCAAGAGATTCCTACCCGCAGCGCGAGAAGGAACAGCACATCTTCAATTCCGTGAAGAATGCCATGTATGATTTCCGGAAACGCTACGAGCCCTTTGAGAACGGATCGATCCGCCTCTACACGGACAAGGCGGTCAATCCCGACTTCGAGACAGAGATCTTTGTGGACACCAGCCTGACACATTACCCGCTGCGCGACTACAAGAATATCTGGAATGAGATGAACAACATCGTCAAGGACTACGACAAGCTCGGAAAGCGCAACCGCAAGAAGGACGACAACCATCTGAACAAACACGCCATGCACCTGATCCGGCTCTTCATGATGGCGGTCGACATTCTGGAAAAGGGCGAGATCCGCACTTACCGCCGGGAGGAACAGCCGCTTTTGCTGCAGATCCGGAGCGGTCATTTTCAAAAGGAGGACGGCACTTTCCGGGACGAATTTTATGAACTCCTGAGTGACTATGAGACAAAACTCGACCGCGCGGCAGCGCACACCGCACTCCCCGACGAACCGGATATGAAGCGCGTTCAGGAATATGTCATGTCTGTCAATGAAAAAGTGGTGCGCGACGAAAGGATATCATGCCATGAAATATAACGATTTTGAGGGTTCCATAGAGGACCTTGCCGCACAGAAATTGAAGGAGATCGAGGAAGCGGAGCATGTGACGATACTCCACGCCGTCGAGTCCGGCAGCCGCGCGTGGGGATTCGCATCGCCGGACAGCGACTACGATGTGCGCTTTATCTATGTGCGCAGCCAGAAATATTATCTGGGACTGCAGCCCAGACAGGACTTTATCGACTGGGCGCTCGACGAGACGCTCGACATCAACGGCTGGGATCTGTCCAAGGCACTGCAGCATTTCCACAAATCCAACGCCACGCTTTTCGAGTGGGCAAACTCGCCGATCGTCTATCACACGACACCCGCGTGGACGCGGATCTACGCCGCAGCTGAAAAATATTTTTCCTGCAAGTCCGCGATGTACCACTACTACGGCACCGCACGAAAAAATTATCACGAGCATCTCACCGACGCGCTCGTGAAATACAAGAAATACTTCTATGTGCTGCGCCCGATCCTGGCATGCAAATGGATCGAGAAAAAAGCCTGCCCGCCGCCGGTTTTATTTGAGCTGCTCGCCCGCGAAGTCCTCGAGGACGATATGAGAGATACCATATATCAGCTTGTGGAGCAAAAAAAGCAGATGACCGAGTCCGAGAAAGCGCCCCGGATCGATCATCTGAATGCCTACATTGAAAAAGAGCTTGCCTATTACAAAACAGCTATCGATGCGATGGCTGACGACCGCACAGCGGACTGGAGTGCCCTGAACGAGGTCTTTCTCGATACGATGTAAGCTGGCACCCTTTATCCTATTTCAGCGATACCCTGCCGTCCTCGACCATGATCACTTCGTCGAATTCTTCCCGCTCGTCGAAATTGTGCGTGATATCCAGCACCGTCAGATCATATTTCTGCTGATATTTTTTTACCAGCCTGTACATCTTTGGTCTCATGTCGATGTCGAGTGCGCTGAATCCTTCATCTATGATGAGGATATCCTTATCGCCGATCTGGTACAACGCCCTGGCGATGACCATTCTCTGCAGCAGACCTGTTGACAGTTCCTCTGCCGTTTTTCCTTCGATATTGTCGGCTGCCGGCGTCTTTAACTCCGTTTCCTCGAGAAGTCTGTCCAATTTGTCTTTATCATATCTGCAGCTGCCGACAATGTTGCGCGTGATATCGTCATATAAAATGATCGGTTTATCCTCTATGTAGACGATCTTATTGCTGTTTTGCGCATCCTGCTCATACACAACTGTTCCGGACACAGGCTGGTACAGCTGCATGATCAGCCGGCATATGGTAGACTTCCCGCTGCCGTTTCCGCCGATCACGCCATAATACTTTCCCTTTTCCAACGATATGGAACAATTATTCAGCAGCATGTCTCCGCCAGGATAGCCGAAGGAAACGTCCTCCAGCACAACCCTGCCAAATCCCCTGACACAGAGACGCGTCTCTGCCTCGCCGGAAGTAATCTCCGCCAGTCTGTCCATCGACACTTTCGCCTGCTTGAACTGCATGACGATGCGGCTGTATGCGACAAAGGGCACCGTTATCTTATTGAGCAGCTGCAAAAACAGGGTCAGCGTACCCGCCGTGATATTGCTCCCCACCGTAAACAGCGCGGTCGTCACATACACGAGGATGAACGGAAGTCCCATGAAGAAATCCGTGATACCTGTAAAGGCACCATTATACTTTGCCCTGCTCAGATCCAGGCTCAGCTGCTTTTTGATCAGGGAATCAAACTCTGCCGCAATGTCCTTCTGGTAATCGTGCACTTTGATCACTTCGATCCCCTTCATGATCCTGGTGACCAGCTTCATCGCCTTATCGTCATGCATCAAGTATGTGCTGCTGATCTTTTGTATCTGTTTCCCGATCACCTGTCCGCTGACCATGATCACAGGGAATATGATCACGATGACGGTAGCCATTTTCCAGTTATGATAGTACAGGTAGCCAAGCGCTATCACCATCTCGAAAGGAATGGTGATCAGATCCAGCCCCGACCGAACCAGCCCTGCAACCGCCCCTATATCCTGCGTATAGTTTGTCAGCACGCGCCCTTCGCCCAGTTCTTTCAATTTCGATACGGAGCAGCCGATCACGGAGCCCACAAAGTCGGAGCGCATCTCGTAGGACACCCTGCTGACCAGGCTGTCGATCGCGATACCCTTGATCAGCAGACCAGCCGCCCCCCACAAAGTCACCAGCAGACCGATGACCAGCGTACTGCCGACCGCTATTGACCTTTGTCCTATCCCGTCAAATACATATTTGGAATAGCCCGCCATTCCAAGCGCAAACGTACTGCGCAGGAGCGTTCCGACGACAATGAAAAATACGATCAGTTTGTGATTTTTTATTTTGTTTAGAATATACGACATCTTTATCCCCCTCTTTTTAGAGCCTCAACTCCCAAACAGTTTGATCATCGCAAGTGCCCTGTCCAGCTGTTCCTGCCATAAGAAGCCAGATATGTATCCATGTACAAGTGATAGATCAAATGCAGAATGCCAGTCTGAATCATTTCCCCAGCAGATACTGATAAACGCTATCAGAACACTGTAGTTTAACCCCCAGAATATATTTTAGCAATTAATCACTCTGAGCAGTCGGTCTGCAGATCATCCAGCTCATCTAAGGCTTGATCTCATTTATTATCTTTATTATCACATCACATTCCTTAATCCTAAGCTTTCTTAATCCACTTCTCATAGAATTCAATATATCTTTCTCTTAAATAGATGCTCCATCTATTCTACTACTCCATCTTATAATTTTCAGTCGAAACCTTATACAAAGTCTCATATTTCCCATGCATTGCCAATAGTTCTTTATGTGTTCCCTCTTCTATGATTCTACCATTTTCCATAACGACAACCCGATCTGATAAAGCACTCACATATAATCTGTGCGAGATAAAGATAATGGTGTCACCTTTGAAAAATTCAAATACATTTTTAAAAATATGATATTCACTTACAGGATCCAGCGCACTTGACGGCTCGTCCATGATGATGACCGGTCTATGATTGACAAAAATTCTTGCAATGGCAATTTTCTGCATTTCCCCGCCAGACAATACGAGACCATTCTCATCAAATTCCTTTGTCATCTGACAATCCAAACCATCTTTCAAATCCTTTATTTTATCCGACAGTTCAACTTTTTTCAACGCTTCCTTTATGGCGGATGCCGAATCTGCCTGTCCAAAATCCAGCAAAATATTTTCCGACACGGATGCTGCAAAAATATTAAAAAATTGTGGAACAACACTAAAATTTTTTATGAAAGACTCCTGGCGGTATTCTTTTATGTCCACACCCTCAATGGTTACTGTGCCTTCCGTTGGTTCATACAATCGCAAAAGAATATCTATCAGTGTCGATTTGCCAGCCCCGTTCTCTCCGACTATCGCAATCTTTTCCCCTTTTTTTATTTTGAAACAAATATCGTTCAGTGCGTTTCTCTGTGTTCCGCTATACCGGTAAGATACGTGGTTAAAACAGATCTCATAATCCGGGCTTCCTTGCAGAACAATATCCCGCGCAGCAGAAGCGCAATCATTGCTTTCCTCCAAATAAAATTCTTTAAACTTTTGAATATACAGATCATTTTCATAAAATCTCTTTACCACATATGTACTCTGTTCAAAAGACTCCAGCAAACTTCTCGCTGAGCTATATAAGCCCGTAAAATCTGCTACTGAAATGTACCCTGAATAAGCTTTCACAAAAAGATAAAAAAGCAGACCAAACTGGTTAAAGATATTATATGATACTGTTAAAATGAGATTCTGCTTTATAATGCCGCCTGCATATTTTCGAAATACCTCTGAACTCTCATCCGAGGCTTTTCTCATCTTATTCATCAAAATGGCAGACACGTTTGTCAAACGCAGTGATTTCGCATACTCTTTGAGATAAAAAACTCTTTTGATATATCCTATTTTTCTGTTTAATGGAATATTTTTCTGATTTCTCTCAAAGATCATTCCACTGGCTTTATTATAAAATATTGTGTTCAGCGCTATAATGATCAATGGGAATGCGATAATCAATGGCTCTTTAAATATATAGAACACACTCCATAAGAGGAGGAGCATCTGTATGATTTCAATACAAAAATCCCTGATAGAATCATATACCGAAAAGATCCGGTTTTCAGCGTCGCTGATGACGAGGCTGTACTGGTCATAATAATCTGGTCTGTCATACTGTGCATACTCCCGTTTCTGTATCTTTCGAAATAATTGTTCGTGAAATTTTTGTCTAAAGGCAATCTGCTCTGTCGGCAAAAACAAATTGTTATAGTAAGACTCTAACGCGGTAATTCCTATTGTGATCAAACATAAAATCAGAAGTTTTCCCAAGATCTGAAATATGGTTTCATTATGATACATGACAGCATTGACCAGATATCTGATCAAAAAAACAGACACAAGTGTATCGTATATCTTCGATAGATTGATCATAAAGGAAAAAATAACATATTTGGGCGCATATTCCATCAATAATCCAAGCATAAAAAAATTGTTGTTCACTATTTTCTTTATCTTTACCATCTATCGAATCCCTTCCCTCATACCAATCTCATCCTGCGCATACCAATGACTCTGTGCATGGTACATTGACGCATACACACCATTCTTCTTCATGAGTGAGTCATGATCCCCCTCCTCAATAAGCACTCCGCCCTGTAGTACCAGAATCCTATTCGTATACCTGGCAACTGCCAGCCTATGTGAGATCAATATACATGACCGCGCTTTCATCATTTCGGTAAAGTTTGCATACAACTCATTTTCCGCAACAGGATCCAATGAAGCCGTCGGTTCATCCAACACTAAAAAGTCGCTATCTCGATAACAAGCCCGAGATAAAGCCAGTCGCTGCCATTGCCCTCCCGAAAGTTCAATACCATCTGCCGAAAGATTTCCCAACGTTTGCCCCAACCGACCAGCCAAATCATCAGCCAGCCCCTGGCGCAAAGCAACCCGCACCTCCTGTTCCCTATTCACAACAGCACATTTCTTCTCCACATCCCCCAATTCTACATTTTCCTGTATTGTAAAAAAATACTTGCCATAGTCCTGGAAAATCACACTGTAACAGCGTCGAAGTACGGCTGGTGCAAGATTGGTTATATCATATCCATTGACAAAGATCTTTCCAGAATCCGGCTGGTATAGTCCGCACATCAATTTGATCAATGTAGATTTTCCTGATCCATTATGTCCTACAAGCGCCAGACGAGTCTCAGGAGTCATCACAAAACTTACATCATAAAGGGCAGGTCTCGTCTGCCCTGGATAAGTAAACGTTACATGTTCAAAACGGATGCCTGCTTCATTCTTATCACTGATTTCTGCTTTTATCTCTGCCGCTTCGTCCAAATTCATGAACTCAATATAATATTCAACGAAATCTGATCGTCGTCGTAATTCAGAATAGCTTTCCCCCAATATGCGGAAAGATCCTATAATCTGCTGCAGGGAACCAATCAATGCGGTAAACAATCCCAACGTAATTGTTCCTTTTAAAAAAGCATTTACAGAAAACATTAGTACGATAGCCATCCATAGCACCATCGCCATTTCTCCATAAAAATAAGCACACTGTGAACGTATAGTGCGCTGATACCGCTCTCTTACAATTGAATCTGACAATACTTTTCTTTTATTTAATAAATAAGATACTGCCCTGGCAACTCTGAGATCATACAATGTATTTTTATTTTCGAGTATCTGTTCATAGCTCTCCATCAAACGCTCATCCCGTGTCTGTTCCTCGTACAATTCCCGCATAAGATAAATACGTTTCCAGTCAAAAAACAACATTATTCCGAAAGAAACGACCCCCAAAAGCACGCACCACAAAGAAAGTCTGACAAAAACTACCGCATAACAAACCGCTCTGGTTATTTCAGAACACACAGTCAGAAACGAGGAGAAATATTCCAGAATATGTTCCTGCGGAGCATCCCCCACACGTTTTATGATATTAATAGTCTGTTCGGACTCATATATCGAATACCGGATCTTTGAAAACTTATCCAGCACCTTTTCCGAAAATTCTCCGTAAAGTTTCCTCCTCATCCTCTGCTTACCTGCACTATTTCCATAGGACATGATAACCATCAAAAAAGCAATCGCCCCAAAGCACAACATCTCCCGCAAAAGTTTTCCTTCTTCAGATACTATGACATCCAATATTCTACCTCGAAATAAAAGAGAAAGTGGTCCTAAAAATGCAACAAATATCATAGTGAATATATACCACAGAATCTCCTTCCCACACGATTGAACAAGAGAAAAGAAAATAGTCTTATATTTTACTCCTTTCATAACTCCCCCTTCCTAATTAAATCGGATAACTTTTTTATCCCGCTTTTGTACTCCTCTACATTAAAAATATTTTTCTCGATACCTTATATCCTCTGCATAATATAGCTAACTTTATAGACTTCCAGTCTCAGCATACCACTTACTTTGCACACAATAAAGATTGCTATATTCTCCTTTTTTTGCCATCAATTGATCATGATTCCCGCATTCCACTATACTTCCCTCCTTCATGACTGCGATCCGATCTACAAATCGGCACAGCCCGACACGATGGGATATAATAATGGTAGTGCGCCCTTTAGCTATCTTAAGAAACTCTTCCAATATCTCATTCTCCTGAATCGGATCAAGTGCAGAAGTCGGTTCATCTAAAATTACTAATTCCCTGTCAGCAAATAACACCCTGCCCAATGCCAGGCGTTGTTTCTGACCTTCTGAAAATTCTGCTCCCCCAAAGTCTCTGCCCAGGATTTTTCCATCATTTTCCTCTCCATCCAAAATTGCATCCATATGAACCTTTTTTAATACTTCTCGAACTCGCGCCTTCTCATACACATGGTCTATATCTGTCAGGGCGATATTTTCATCCAGCGAAAGATGGTACAAAGCAAAATCCTGCGTCAATAACCCCGTATGCTGGTATAATGATTCTTTATTCAGCGTTTTTAAATCCATATCATTATAGAAAACGGTTCCCTGCTCTGGCACATAAATTCCCAATAACAACTTGATCAACGTTGTTTTTCCACTTCCATTAACCCCCACTAGCGAAACTACCTCTCCCTGATGTATTTTCAAGGATGCTGCTTTTACTGCCTCTTTTTCACTGTTTGGATATTTAAAACATATGTTCTTTAATTCAATCGTTCTTATCGATCCTTGAAGTTCCTGCAATGTTTCCTTTTTTTGAATACTCCTATCTATATAAGAATAATAGTCTGCCGCCAACCTCACAAATCCCGGAAGCTTTCCTATAGAACCAAAGAAATTCCCGACAACATTCTGCACACTGGCAAACGCGACCAGACATGCACCAAATACACCTACAGATATCATACTTTTTTGAAGTAACAATACGCAAAATATTACGCCAGTCAGATAACCGATCGTCCTGACTGCATCGCAAAGCATGTAATAACGGCTTCTTTTGCGATCCAGTCTCCACTGCTTCTCATTGACCTCATCACGCTCTGATTTCCACTGGTCTGCCAGATAGCCAGCAAACCCCATGACATGCATTTCCCTGACACTTTCCAGATTTGTAAACAAGGACCATATATAATCCCGTTTTCTTCTCCGCTGTACCATGGATGTTTCCAACCTATAGCTTTCTTTTTCCAGAACCCAATTGGAGAAAATAAACTGTAGAACACTAGCGACAGCAATGATCGGCAGTAACGGATGATATATCCCCAAGGTAACGAGCAGCGAAAAAATGCCGGCGATGGATGTTATCAGGACAATCAGCAACATAAAGATTCCCGGTATGCGGTCATTTTTCACACATTCCATCGCACGTCTCTTGCAGGTAAGCATCTCATCATTTTCATATTGAATCAATGGGAATCGGGATGCTGCCGCAACAATATCATTATTCAGCCAATGCATTGCTTTCTCGTAAATACCGGCATTAATACATACACTTGAAACTGTACGCAGTATATTGTATAGAACAAAATATATGATAATCAATGCCGCATATCCCCATAAATCTGCCGCTTCACCATTTCTTGCAAGATAGCGGTCTGCCGCTTCGAATAACGCAGCAGAAAGAATTGTAATTATTGTTGGATGCATATTTTCCAGTATATATGCCAGACTGGCGAAAATACTTTCCATTGACAGTTTGCAGAAAAAAAATCTGAATATGCGCCATATCACTTTGGTTGATTTCAATTACTTTCCTCACTTTATATAAAATACATTCTCAGCACAATACAAAAAAACCGTTGCAAAAAAATACGAAACAAAGCAGCATTTGCAACAGCTCCAAATGCTGCAGCTAATACCTTCTTTTACTGCCTCTCCCCCTCAGCAGTACGATATCCTAAGCATGGGTGTAGCCTTCCATCGGCTTCTAAGTACCATATATCCTCTCCCGCACAACACAAACTATTATTACGGCTGAATCACTACGCCCACCTCCCTAAAACCAGAATATGTTATTGCTTCTACACATGCAACCGAAATGTCGCA